>VAOY01010888.1_pt1 | contig 22245 bp, 23 predicted proteins | sample 3393881 | NCBI WGS metagenome assembly VAOY01 (sample SAMN08290430, study PRJNA428436) | hydrothermal vent metagenome | isolation source: Deep-sea hydrothermal vent chimney | place: Indian Ocean: Southwest Indian Ridge
CGTGGGAAGTGTATCAAAGCATTCCCAAGGTGAAGCCGAAACAAAAAGTCGTTCCATTGCCCTTTTTGGGAAAAGTGTTACCCATGTACCCGTCAAGTACAGGGGCTTGACTTTTTCTGGTAAATTTGCTATACAATAAACATATGAGTGTTTTCTTCGTTTCGGCGAAGGACCCAATGAATGTCTACATAAGACCCCTCGCAAGAGGGGTTTTGTGTTTCTGGCGTATTTGTGTTGCTTTTTAGTTTTTCTCTTTATATAATATAACTGTGACGCCCAAAAAGGGTGGCATCGCGCTTTGAACGGATCGGCGACAGCACTCATATAAAGACATTGTATTGGAGTATAACTTCGCCGGTCCGTTCAGGATGTGATGTTCTCATTATTTTTTTTAAAAATCATACGGGAGAGTTCTCAAAAGTTATCCACAATTTTATTTTTTGGATAGTTTTTTGATTGTCTTTGAAAAAGAAATGTTAGATAATATAAAGAAGGAACGCGGAGTCAGTAGTCGGTGACCTCCGCATCTCAAGAATTAAAATTAAAAAATAAAAAAATAAAATGGTAAAAAAGAAATTGGCAAAGAAAAAACCTGTAGCCAAAAAGAAACCCGCTGTGAAAAGAAAACCGGTGGCGAAGAAAAAACCGGTGGCGAAAAAGAAGGTCGCCGAGAAAAAACCGGTAGCGGGAAAGAAGGCTCCGGCGAAGAAGAAACCGGCCGCCAAGAAAAAAACCGTTAAGAGAAAAAAACGGTAACAAAGGCGTGTTCTGAGAATACGGCAAATCCCGTCGCCGGAAGGCGAGGGGATTTGTTTTTACCGCAATATTTTGTATAATGCTCAATACTATGTCTATATTTTCCAAGATAGTCGGAGATCCCAATAAGAGGATGCTCAAAAAATTTAACCCTTTGGTCGCGGAAATAAACAGCTTTGAAAAAGAAATTGAAAAGTTGTCCGATGATGAGTTAAGGGGAAAAACATCAGAGTTTAAGCTTCGCCTTGAAAAAGGGGAAACTTTTGACGATATTCTGCCGGAATCTTTCGCGGTAGTGAGAGAAGCGGCGAAGAGGGTTCTTGGTCAACGCCATTATGATGTCCAATTGCTTGGAGGTCTTATTTTGAATCAAGGGAAAATAGCTGAAATGAAAACGGGAGAAGGCAAGACTCTTGTCGCGACCCTCCCGGCTTATTTGAACGCGCTGGCGGGGAAGGGTGTTCATGTCGTTACCGTCAATGATTATCTTTCCAGAAGAGATGCCGTTTGGATGGGGCAGATATATGACAGCCTCGGATTGTCGGTGGGTGTCGTGAATCACGAGGCTTCCTTTGTTTATGATTCTAAACACAAGGAGTTGGACAAAGAACGCGATGAACTTGGAAGTTTTCATATTGTTTACGAATTTCTGCGCCCGTCTTCTCGCAAGGAGGCTTACGCCGCCGATATCACATATGGAACGAATAACGAATTTGGTTTTGATTATTTGAGGGACAACATTTCTTACAGCAGAGAAGAAATTGTGCAGAGGGGATATTATTTTACTATTGTTGATGAAATAGATTCAATTTTAATAGACGAAGCGAGAACTCCGCTGATAATTTCCTCGTCCGTGGCCGAATCTCCCGATTTTTACATTACTTTCGCCAAGATTGCGCAGAAACTTGAAGAAGGCAAAGATTACACGGTTGATGAAAAAATGAAAGCCATTTCTCTTACGGAGGAGGGAATAGACAAGGTTGAAAAAATACTCGGCGTTGAAAATATTTACACGGAAAAAGGAATAAAATATGTGCACCACATTGAGACCGCCACGCGCGCAAAGGCTCTTTTCCAGCGCGACAAAGATTATGTGGTGAAGGACGGAGAGATTATCATTGTTGATGAATTTACTGGAAGAATGATGCCGGGGAGGAGATGGTCCGAAGGTTTGCACCAGGCGGTAGAGGCGAAAGAGGGAGTCCCGATTCAGAAAGAATCGCGAACTTACGCAAGTGTTACTTTTCAGAATTATTTCAGAATGTATGACAAGCTTTCTGGGATGACGGGGACAGCTGTCAGTTCGGCTGAAGAATTTTACAAAGTTTATGAGCTTGAAACGGTGGTTATGCCCACCAATAAGCCACTCGCGAGAAAGGATTATCCCGACTTTGTTTTTCAGAGCGAGATGGGAAAATTCAAGGCGGCGATAAAGACAATCAAGGAACTGCATGAAAAAGAGCAGCCTGTTCTTGTCGGCACCGTTTCCATAGAAAAAAATGAGATTCTTTCCGCAATGCTGAAAAAGGAAGGCGTGCCACATAAGATTTTGAACGCCAAGCACCACGAGGAAGAAGGAGAAATTATCGCGCAGGCGGGGACAAAGGGCAGAGTGACGATTGCCACCAATATGGCGGGCAGAGGTGTTGATATTGTTTTGGGCGGTATTCCCCATAGAGAAAAAGAAAGCGAGGAAGTGAAAAAGCTCGGCGGTCTTTTTGTGCTTGGCACCGAGAGGCATGAGGCGAGAAGAATAGACAATCAACTTAGGGGGCGTTCCGGACGGCAAGGAGATCCGGGTGGCACTCAGTTTTTTGTTTCTTTGGAGGACGACCTTATGAGAATCTTCGGTTCGGACCGCATCAAATCAATGATGGGCAGATTTGGGATTCCGGAAGATCAGCCGATTGAAAACAAGATGATAAGTAAAGCGATAGAAGCGGCGCAAACCAAAATAGAAGGATTTAATTTTGATTCAAGAAAACACCTCTTGGAATATGACAATGTTATGAATCATCAAAGGACTATTATTTATAAGCGGAGAAAAGATATTTTGTTCGGTACGGACGAGCATGTAATGGATTCTTTGAGAAAAATTTTATCCGAGCAAGGTTTAGATCCTGACGAATTGGAAAAAAAGAAAGAGGAAATGGGGGACGAAAGTTTTTTCCGGTCGCAAAAAGTGATGATACTTCAGACAATTGATATGCTTTGGGTTGAACATCTTGAGATGATGGATTATATGCGTTCTTCGGTTAATTTGCGCGCTTACGGACAACGCGACCCGCTTATTGAATACAAAAATGAAGGATTGAAAATGTTTCGGCAGTTGGAACATTCCATAAACGCGCAGATTGCGGAAATGGCGCTGAAGATTGCTCCGCAGTTGCGAATCGTTGAACCTGAGGTTCAAGAGATGAGGCACGCGGAGCAAATGATTGGCGGAAACAATTCCATAGCCGGGCACTCCTCGGCGGGCAAGAAACATGTCGGGAGAAACGAGCCCTGTCCGTGTGGAGCGAAAAAACCGGACGGAACTCCGATAAAATACAAACACTGCCACGGCAAATAGAATGTTTTTTAAACCAAGATTCAAATGTTCAAAAACGGGGATATGCCCGGCCGGTAAAAGGGCGTAAAAAATGTGTAGCATCATCAAACAAAACTTATGAAATTGATTATTTTATCAGTCGTTATTATATTTATTGTTCAATCCATTAAATTATTAATTTGTTTGGTGCACGGAGAGAAGCTTTCCAAAAAAATGCTGTCATGGGTGTGCATATGGACCGGAGAATTTCCAAGCACTCATTCCGCGGTAATCGCGGGAATGATATACATAATAGGGAAGGATGATGGTATGGGCTTGCTTTTCGGTCTCAGTGTAATTGTCGGGGGGTTGTTTATTTACAGCTTACTGGAGGACAAAAAAAGGCATGAATTGTTTGAGGAGTATTTCATAAATAGCAAAGACGAATCAATACGAAAGATTGTGTCCGATAAAAAACTCCTACAGTTTAACGGTCACACGCTTACAGATGTTGTTGCTGGCGTTATTCTTGGACTATTGGTAGCGGTTTTAATGGGGATACTCGCGCCTTAAGGCACAAGATTGAAAAAAATAAAAAATGTTGCGGGAAGTAAAAAACGCGGGAATTCCGGTTGTTGGAATTCATGCGTTTAAGCATCGTTTAAAATAAATCAAATTCTATGAAATATTTCAGGGCCTGGGCGAAATCCCTGACTGTTTTTTCATCCGGTTTTTCAACCGGACGGCGTGCCCAAGCCTCCTCGGCGACTTCTTCATTGAAGCCGTACTCCTTCAATATTTCCTTAAATCTCTCTTCCTCCATTTGTTCTCACCTCCGTTATTTGGTTTTTAAAACGCGAATCCGCTTGCATTCTTAACATAAGGAATTTAAAATGTCCACAGATTAAACAGTCGTATTGTTTTCAGTAAATTACGGTAATATGCTTCCACGGTTGAGAATGAATCAAAAGTTAAACCGGTTGACGAATCATAAAAAAAATTGGCATGGCGACCGGACACAGGCTTCGTCGCGCAGGGCGCGAAGGAAATCTTTTTTCTTAAATTGAAACAAGCGTGAACATCTTCGGAAATATAAAAGGCCCCGCTTTTCCGGGGCGGGGACCTTGTTTCATTGAAGGCGTTTAAGCGTTTCTTTGACGCTCAACGTCTTCATCTCCTTTAATTTCAGTTGGCAAATGCGTCCCGAATATGGGTTGATTTGCCAGATTGTCCTTCCTTCTTTGACAAAACAAATTGCCTCGGCTCGCTCCGTCGCGCAAAATCTTCCGTCGCCAAACGGGAGAAAAATCGCCGTTTGGCATTTTTTAAAGGTCTTTAAGAGGTTCTCGCCTCTCTCTTTTTCAGCGATTTTGAAGTCGCAGAGAGGAAACGCCTCCTTTATTTTTTTAATAAACCTCTCATCCATCGGCGAGCCGACAGGATGAGAGATATACACAGTCTGTCTGGTCATCCCCCCCCTTTTTCTTTGTAGTTGTTAACCTAAATATATTCTTAACGCGAAAAAACGAAAATGTCCAGACGTAAGTGTATCCTTTGCGGCAAATTATGGTAATATGTTTCTATGATTAAGAGTAAAGAAAAAGACGAAGCGATTGACGAGGCGTATAAGCAGGCCGTCAGGGTCTTGGGCGATTGTGTCAGTAAATATGGATTAAAGGCGTCCGCTAAATTAAGCGGGTATCCGCAAGTGTGGGCGCGCGACAGCATGATTACTTTATTGGGAGCCTCTTTTATCGCTGACAAAAAAATCCAAAATGCCTTGCGTTCCAGTTTGAACATCTTGAGAAAAAATATTTCGCCACTTGGGACCGTTCCCAACAATGTTGATACTCGGACACTTAAGCCGAATTTTCAAGCCTACGCCGACGGCGGGGCGTGGTTCGTAATCGGGAACGCCGTCTCTTTTGAACAAACTGGCGATATGGCGTTTTTGAAAAAAAATTATCCCGCCGTGAAAAAAGTGATGCTTTGGTATGATTATCAGGATGTTGACGAAAGCGGGTTGGTTTCAACACAAGAGGCTTCTGATTGGGAGGACCTGTTTGCCACGAGGGGCAAGGTGCTTTACGTGAACATTTTGCGCTGTAAAGCTTTGCGTTCCGCCAGCTTTCTCGCGAGAAAACTGGGAAAGGACGCGGATGCGGACGCTTTTCTGAAAAAGGCGCGAGTCGTGCGGCGGGAGATAAACGAGCATTTTTGGTATAAGGGCGATATTGATATATTTTGCCATATAGAAAGTTGTTTCGGTGGCGAACTCTCAACCGCGGAAAAAATCGCCTTTTGCGAAAAGGAAAACATTCTGCCATGCAAAGAAAGCCTCAAAAAAGAATCTTATTATCTGCCCTATCTGTCATTCCGAGAGTTCGGGGAATGGTTTGATTCTTTCGGAAACCTCATGGCCATCCTTTCCGGAACCGCCGATAAAAAGCGGTCGGAAACCATTTTAAAATTCATAAAAAAGCACAAACTCGCCGTTCCGTTTCCGGTGAAGGCGGCTCATCCTCCGGTTTTTCCGGGAGAAAAGGACTGGAGGGATTATTACCGGCTTTCAAATCTCAATCTCCCGAACCAATATCATAACGGCGGGATATGGCCGTTCCTCGGCGGTTTTTACGTCGTCGCCTTGGTGAAAATGAAAAAGCACGCTGAGGCGCGAGTCGCTCTGGAATCATTGGCGCGAATGAATAAAAAAGGGAAAGAAGGGGACTGGGAATTCAACGAATGGTTCCACGGCAAAACGGGAGAGCCGATGGGGATGGCGGAGCAGGCGTGGTCCGCCGGTATGTATATTTACGCTTACGAATGCGTACGCAGAAAAAAAGCGCTTTTCTTTTGATTTAAATAAATTTTAAAAATCGCTCCAATCCGTAACATTCGGATTGGAGCGATATACAGCGTCAGCAACCAAATAGCCGTTGTAATGAGGTTAGCATGGCGGCTATGCGAACCGACGCTTCAGATATTTCGATATCCCGCGGTCGGTTTTCCCACAATATCACGGCTTCTTCTTCATTGAAGCCGTACTCCTTCAATATTTCCTTAAATCTCTCTTCCTTCATTCAATCACCTCCTTTTTGGTAGAAATTCCAAGAGATAAAGAACTCTATTTGCCATCTTACATTATTAAATATATTTATCAAGGGCGCGCGGGGCGGACACCATAAAACTGCCGGCGAGGCGGGAATAATTTGTAGTTTCTCCGGGCGGTTGCTATAATTAAAGCAATGAAAAGATACGCGTTAAAAGACAACGATTTGATTTTGGGCGCGCGCGAAAAGGAATATGTTTTGCGTGTCAAAGATTTGCCGGACGGCGAAAGACCGCGCGAAAAAATGATTAAAGGAGGTCCCTCCGCGTTGTCCGAGGTTGAACTTCTCGCCGTCGTTTTGGGTGTTGGCACAAGGAAGGAAGAAGTTTTAGCGATGGCATCCCGCATATTCAAGCAGTATGGAGAAAACACAATAGTTAATCAGACCAATCCGAATGAATTGGAAAGGGAACTGGACATTCCTCTGGCAAAAGCTTGCCAGATAGTGGCGTCCTTTGAACTGGGCAGAAGATTTTTCAGGAAAACAAACGGAGGTCCTGCGGTGGTAAGGACTCCGAAACAGGCGTATGATTTTTTAAAAGATATGCGCGATTTACCGAAAGAACATTTGCGCGGAATTTATTTAAACAGTCGCCATCGTGTCGTTCACGATGAGATAATATCAATCGGCAGCTTAACCGCCAGCATCATTCATCCCAGAGAAGTTTTCAGACCCGCCCTGGACTGCCGAGCGGTCGCCGTTATCGTGGCGCATAACCATCCGTCTGGAAGCGTGAAGCCCACAAAAGAAGATATTGAAATAACCAATCAACTGGTGGAGGCGGGGAGAATTTTGGGCATTGACCTTTTGGACCACATTATTGTATCAAAGAACGGCTTTGCCAGCGTCCCCGCTGATTATAACAATTAATTATTTAACTGTCGGAAATCAATATTATCAGTTATTTTAAAAAATATTTATGAACAATATGTCGGAGCAAAAAAAGATTTTTCCGGGAGCGGAGCTTAAATATCGCGAAGAAACGGAAAAATACGCCATTTCCCAAAAACTTACAAAAGGTTTCGTTGTTTCCTCTCACCCTGAAGACAAATATTTTCTGATAGCCGACGGCGAGAAGCGAGATGACAAAGAGAGTGTCAAAAGGCATGTTGAAAGTGGAGATTATTTCGGGACACTCGCGACCGTCTTGGATTTGACGGGCGAAATAATGTCCATAGTGGATCAAAATATCAAGGAAATGAGGAAAAGCATAGAGGATATAAGTTCAGTTAACGAAAGAAACCGCAAAAAAATGGAATCATTAAAAAAAGAATTGGTCTTTTTGCAGGAAAATTACAAAATAATCAAAAAATAAATATTCATAAGGCGCAAGCGCCCGCGTCAATTCTCCGCGTTTTTTGCTTTTTGCGCTCATTTGCAATAAAATAAGTGTAATGAGCAATGTCGCGCTTTATCGCAAATATCGTCCCCAAAAATTTGAGGAAGTTTCGGGGCAGGATTACATCGTGGATATTCTTAGAAACGCCGTTAAACTGGGGAGGATTTCACACGCGTATCTTTTTTCCGGTCCGCGTGGCACGGGAAAAACGAGCGTGGCGCGCATTTTGGCGAAAGAGGCGGGATGTTCAGATGTTGACCTTATGGAGATTGACGCGGCATCTTCCAGGGGTATTGATGAAATAAGAACTCTTCGTGAGGGGGTTCGTTTCTCGCCGTTGAGAGGGGATGTGAAAGTTTATATCATTGACGAAGTCCATATGCTCACCAAGGAGGCGTTTAACGCGCTTCTTAAGACGTTGGAAGAACCCCCGAAGCATGCCATTTTCATCCTTGCCACAACCGAAGAAGATAAGGTTCCCGGGACAATCGTTTCTCGTTGTCAGCATTTCTCATTTCGGAAAATTCCGCATAATATTTTGGCGGAGGCTATGATTTCCGGAGCGAAAAAAGAAGGTTTTGAAATAGACAAGGACGCCGCCGGTTTAATCGCCCTCTTCTCCGAAGGATCTTTTCGCGACGCTTTGGGAATGTTGGACCAGCTTTTTTCATTGGGAGATAGTGACGAGAACAAAAAAATAACAGGAGAAGATGCGAGAAATTTTTTATCCGTTCCTTCTTCTCAAACAGTGAAAAAATTCATTTCTTCCATCGTGAAAAAAGACGCGAAAGCGGGAATAGAGGCGATTGAAGAGGCAACCGGGAATAATTTAAATATGAAAATGTTTTTGAAATTAATCTTGAGAAATGTTCGCGCTATGCTTTTGCTTCATATCGCTCCAGAAATGAAAGACAAAATCAAGGAAACTTTTGCAGAGGGCGAGTTTGAATTTTTGGAGAAAAATAAAGACATTCCGAAAGACGGGGAGTTGGAAAGGGCGCTTAAAATTCTTCTGGATTCTTATGATTCGCAAAACCGTTCTTATCTGCCTCAGATACCCATTGAATTGGCTTTATTAAAAATAACTTCACCAAAATCATTATGATTGTTTTTTTATATGTAATCGCGCTTGTAGTTTTAGGTCTGATATTCGCTTATTTCTACCGCAGAGTGCTGTCCTTCAAAAAGCGATACAAATATTTCGTTTGCGAAAATAATCGCCTTCGCGAGGAGAATAAGAAAATCAGGCGTTTGGCGAAAATAAAGTCCGAGTTCATCGCCATGACCGTTCATCAATTAAGGACTCCGCTTGCGAAAATAAAGTGGATATTGTATGCCTTTATTAGCGGGGATTTCGGTTCGTTGGACAAAAAGCAGAGGGATATTTTGGAGAGCGCCTATCACGCCAATGAAAATATGGTTCTCTTGTTGAAAGATCTTTTGGATATAAGCAAGACGGAAGATGCGGGACTGGGATATCGTTTCGCTAAAAGTTCCATTGAAACGGTTGTGGAGGGTCTGATGAAAAGTTTTGCTTTGGCGGCCAGGCAAAAGAAGATAGACCTTGTTTTTGAAAAACCAAAAGAGCGAATTCCAGGAATAATGATGGATTCCCGCAAGATAAGTTTGGCGTTGGGAAATTTGATAGACAACGCCCTTAAGTATACGGGTGAGGGAGGAAAGGTGGAGATTAGTCTGGAAAATTTAGAGGATTGTGTTAAGATATCCGTGAAAGACAACGGTATTGGAATTCCTGAGGAGGAAAAAGAAAAGATATTCACGCAATTTTTTCGGGCGAAAAACGCCGAGAGTTCCGTGGAAGATGGAACGGGACTGGGACTTTATATTGTTAAAAACATCGTTAAAATTCACGGAGGCAAAATTTGGTTTGAATCAAAGGAGGGTGAGGGGACCGTTTTCTCTTTTACCATACCTTTTAGAGAGGAGGATGAAATAAAGAAAGACGTAGAAAAATTCGTTGAAAACATATAACATTGCCGGATCGTCTAATGGCAGGACATCGCCCTTTGAAGGCGAGTATCTAGGTTCGAATCCTAGTCCGGCAGTTTTGAGCAGAGCGAAATTTTACTTATTGTGTTCCAGGAGCTGTTTTTTTATTGCTGATTGGAAGAGTGATTGTGAAAACTGTGCCCTTTCCGGTTTCGCTTTCCGCTTTTATTGTGCCCCCATGTCCTTCCACTATCTTTTTGCAAATGGCCAGCCCCAATCCCGTTCCTTTCGTATCGGCGTGGCGATTTTCTTTTATTCTGTAAAACCTTTTAAATATGTTGGGGAGATCTTTTTTGCTTATTCCGATACCTGTATCCGCGATGGACAGTTCGGCAAAACCGTTTCTTTTCTTCAGTGTAATAAGTATTTCTCGTTCATTTGATATATATTTTGTGGCGTTGCTTACGAGATTGGTTGCAAGTTCCTCTATTCTACTTTTGTCGGCAAAAACCCTGATGCCGGTGGCAATGTCACTCGCGATGGTTATGTTTTTTTCTTCAGCCATTATGCTAAATTCGTCCACTAAGTCTTTAAGGAGGCGGCTCAAACTGAAAGTTTCTTTTTTGAAAGCGTCTTCAATCGTCTCCAATCTCGCTAATCGTAAAAGGTCATAAATGAATTTTGAAATTCTATCAATAGATCTTTCAAGGACTGAAAAATTTTCGGCATTGACATTCTTCCTCCGCAAAACCCCGAGTTCGCTTTTAATGATTGTCAGTGGAGTTTGAAGTCCGTGGGATATATCCATTATTGTCCGTTTTTGCTCCTCCTGAAGCTCTTCTATCTTTGCCGTTCTCTGGTTTACTTTTTCTTCCAGTTCGCGCGAGTAATTTTTCATTTTTTCATAGAGCTCCGCTCTTTTTATGGATACTCCAGCTTGATAAGCGAATGTTCGGAGGAGTTTCACATCTTCGTCCGTGTATGGATCACCTGACATTTTTTTTCCAAGAATGATTTTGCCAATCAGCTTATTATCAAGAACAATCTTTGTGCTCAACTCTCCTTCACCAATTTTTTCCAGTTGCATTCCTGGGCGTTTTTCTTGCTCAATAATGGAAAAAACAACCTTGTCCGTTTTCATTATTTCTTTGAATTTTTTGGATGTTTTTCCGATTATGCGTTCAAGGCTGATATTTTTATTGAGAATCTCGCTTAACTCTTGGATTGCTTGAGAATAATCATACTTGTCTTTGAAAAAGATTTTGTCCGTTATTCTGCTAAAATACCGCTTAAGAGGCGGAACGCCAAAAACTCCAATGATAACAGTCAGCCCCGCGCTTATCAATACGGTTATGTTTGCCACTCTTTGGAAAAGATATCCAAGGATAAAGACACTCGCCAAGTAAAATCCGATAATAAAAACGAGAAGGGAAGTGTAAATAAAGCCCTTTTGGATAACAATGCGAATATCCATTAAATGATGGCGTATAATGGCGTAAGTGATGAACCCGACCATAAAAATACTGAAAATGGGTCCGAATTTTGACCAATCGGCATTTCCCGTAAAATATGGCAGGATAAGATTCGTGGCGGTCGCTCCCAGTATGAGTAACCCCCACCCCGCGATTACATATTTTATTTGTGCTTTGTGTGTTCCTCCCGTTTTTCTGTATTTTAGGTAAAGGTTGTAAGCTATGTTTATTGTAATTAACAAATAGAACGCGGCAATCATAGGATAGATAATGCCCAAGCTTATGCCGGATATCCCGTTTTTTCCCTTCAGTTCAACGCCGGAAATGACATATTTTCCCATAGAAAGGACAGAAAAAATTGCCACGGGGAAGAAATAAAAAATAATTTTTGCTTTATAATTTTGAATTTTAATCGGAAATGCGTATGAAAACCACAAAACGGCAAGCAAACCAAAAAGAGAGGCGGGGAATGTCATCTTTGTCCAAAATAATGCGGATGAGAAACTGAGACTGTTGTCCGCCATGGAATTAAACAGCGACCACAGCAAAAGAAAGATTACACTCAATATGAAAGTTATGTTAACGGTTTTTTTCAGGGCGTTTTTTTGCCTGACGATTAAAGATATTAATCCCAAGTTAATGACCCCTGCGATGGTTAGTATAATCCAACTTAAATTCATAATTGTTTGATTTTTTTTTAAAAAAAAAGGGGTATATTTTTATTATACCCCTTTATTAAAAGCTTTTCCTTAATTCCTCCAATCTCCGCGGAGATTGGATTTATCCATTATGTATTTCCATACCCCTATATTTTTTTCTTTGAAGGAAGACATCATATCCTCAACAACTAATACGCACGGGATGACCCAGCTTCCCTCGCACTGTTTTGGAATTCCTACAGGTTTTAAGGGGATGAAAAGTTTTTCCGCCAAAAGAAAAACTTTCAAATCCACCGCCATAAAGCAAACTTCAATGGCGTTGGCAAAAGAATACCAGTACCATCCTTTTGCCAAATCAATAGTCAGGATGCGTCTGCTTGTCCTTTTCCCCACAAGTCTCGTGGCCTCCATTATTTTACTTTTATCCAAACCCGATATTTTTTCCTTTATGCTGGAGTCCACGCCATCTCCGAGATTCCATAAATCAATACCCAATTCCTTTTCATGGGGAAATCCCATTTTGGAGTTTTTTACCAAACGCGCGCCACCGATTATTTCCAAATCTGAGTAAACGATGATAAAAGAACTCTTGGCATCGTATTTGTCTCTGAGAATGCCATCGGGAAAATCATTCCGATTAAGCCACTGCAGCTCTTTGTATATTTGAAATGAAAATTTCTGAAATTCCTTTATTTCTGCTTCTCTGTCCGCAAGTTTGATGATGATTTTTTCTTCCCGCCTAGAATTGAAATTATTCGTCCCAGGATTATCACTCGGTTTTTTCATTTGCCCCTCTTTTTTTGGTTACCGCGAGAATGCCTTGTTTTGCGTAAACAAAACTTATTTTGATTGCTCCAAACCCCGCCTTTTCAAGCAGGGTTTCCAATTCTTCCTTGTGGAAAAAATGGAATTCGGCGTTTTCGCTTATAAGACGATTGCATTCAGCCACCGTCATTATTTGTTCGCTCAGTTTGCCAATCCCTAATGCTTCGGATATAAGCTGGCGTTCTCGTTCTGTGGAAGAGTGCGTGCTCAGCCAGTATTCATCTGGTTTCCGGCTTCCGCAGTGTTCCTTTAAAATTAAGCCGTTTTCATAGCCCATTTTGGGTGTCTCCAAAATGAGTCGCCCGTCATTTTTCAAAACCCTGAAAAATTCCCTCAAAACAAACTCGGGTGAATGTGTGGCGTACAGAGTGTTGACACTGACAATCTTGTTAAAGAAATTATCAGCGAAAGGCAGTTTTTTGTTAATATTTATTCGTGAAAAACAAATTCTCTCGTCTCGGCATTTTTGCCTTGCCATTTTCAGCATTTCTTCGGAATAATCAATCGCCCATATTTCAAACTCATTTTTTTTGTTCTGTTTGAGCAACATTTCCGTCAGGTTCCCCGTCCCGCAAGCGGCCTCAAGAATTTTTTGTCCAGACAGGGAACCCAATTCCTGGACGATTCTTTCCTGCAGTTCCCGGTAGGGAACCAAATGGTTCAAGGCGTCATAACATTTCGCGTATATCGCCCATCTTTTTTTTTCAAAACTGATTTTTTCCTTATCCTCCACAATCAGCCTCCTTGTTATTTTTTAAAGTTCAAAGAGTTAACTCTCTGCCAACTATCATTATAAAGGATAGCAGTTAAAATTTTACTAAAAAAAAGTTAAAATAAATCTGGATTTTTAATAAAGTTTTTTTGAGGGGCAAAAACCAAAATCACTCCGAAATCCGGCGAGAAATGTTTCGGAAAATCAGTTTTTGTCTGGCAGTCCCATTTTATAGCCTCGGCCGGATATGGTTTGGATGAGCTTAGTTTTTCCTTTGGTGTCTATTTTTCTTCTCAAGCTCATAATGTGAGACTCAATGGTATTGGAAAAAGGGTCAATATTCATATCCCAAACATGCTCCATAATCATTCCGCGCGACAGGGCAACCCCGTTGTTTTTCATCATATATTCAAGAAGCGAGAATTCTTTGCGGGTCAAGCAAATTTCTTTTTCAGCGCGCCTGACGATATGTTCTTTAACATTGAGAACCAAGTCGTCTATTCGCAAAATTTCTCCTTCTATCCTCTTGGGTCGGCGGAGGAGCGCCCTTATTCTTGCCAAGAGTTCTTCAAAAGAAAAAGGTTTCGTTAGATAGTCGTCGGCGCCGGCATTCAGCAAATCAACTTTTGTGGAGGCTTCCGATTTAACGGAGAGCATTATGATGGGCATTGTTTTTCCCGCGGCCCTTATGTCCCTGCAAATTTCAGGCCCCTCCTTTTTGGGAAGTATATTGTCCATAACAATCAAATCATAGTCGCTGGTGCGCGCCATATATGAACCTTCTTCTCCTTCTTCGGCTGTATCAACGGCGAAGAATTCTTCTTGCAACGCCCTCTTGAGAAAGTCGCTAATTTCTTTTTCGTCTTCAATAATTAAAATACGCATAATACGGCTAATTTAATGGCTCTCTCACTTTATAATTTCTTTATAATTTCTTTATAATTATTTTAACAACGATTTGCTATAATCAAAGAAGGTAAATCTAGGAATCAGTCTATGAATTTATAATAACATGAAAGAGCGAAAAATACTTAAGAGATAAAAATCTTGCAATTTAAAATTTATCAGGAGCGATTACGGAAATTATTGAGAATAATGGTCGTTAAATTGTTCGTCCATGTTGAGTCGGGTTCGCGCCAAATTTTTAATCAGTATTAATTTTTCTTCGATCTTATTATTTTGATTAAAGACAAGATAGGACCCGGCTCAACATGGGCGAGAAATTCGGAAAACCTGTTAAGTTTTGATTTCTAGTTCTTTAAATAAATAAAAGGACCCCTTGCCTTTATGGCAAGGGGTCCTTTTATTTTTTAATCAATGAATTTGAAAGTTGAGAGGATTGCGTCGAGGAAGTCAGGTTGATCTAGAGGTATTACTCGCAGATTAAATATATTACCTTTATTAGAAAACATTACTTCAGTAAAACCATAGAAATCATACCATATAATTTTCGCTTCATTGATTGATTTTTCTTTTAATATAGTGAGGCGTTGACTTAGGTTGTCCGTGTAGAATTCCCTCAAGTATTCTTTTGGTGAGCTATTTTCGTTATTGAAGTGCATGCGTACCTCAATCCCTGAAGGATGGTCTTGGAAATATAAAGTTGTTAAATTTTCTTCTGGTGAAAGGGTTACAAATTGCCCTTTGCAGACGGATGTTTTTTTGTACTCTAAAACTTCATACTTTACAAAAACTTCATACATATACCACCCCTTCGGATACTTAAACTCATATCCATATTCTTCGTTTCTGCATATTTTCCATCCGGCAATCGCCTCTTTTGAAATATCTATCTCATTTTGTCCGGCTTTCCCGGATTTTTCAGGCAGGGTGGCGTTTTGCTCAGGAACTTTTTCAGCCCCCCGCTCTCCACTGTAAAAAAACAGAAAGGCGCCACCAATTAAAATGCCCACTACCGAGATTATTATCAAAATATTTTTCTTTTGCACGTTCTGTATTATACGGGAAAAGTGAGGGGGCGCAATGCTTGCTTGTGGAACCCTTCGGCGGATGTCCGGCGTTTCCGACAGTGTTACAAGATCCGAGCATGGTTATATATTATTATTTTGATTAAAGACAAGATAGGACCCGGCTCAACATGGGCGAGAAATTCGGAAAAATTCGCGGGGTTTCCTCGCGTTTTTTTATTTTCTCACACAAGGCGTTCGGGCGTTTTGACCGCCACTATGTTAAAATGAGATTATTGGAAAAAACATGGATAAACATCTTCACCAAATCGCAATGTGGCTCATTTTCTTCGGAGCGCTTGTTCTATTGTATTTTTCTTTGGTCTGGTTTGAACGAGGGAAAATTATAATGGGTTTCGGAATGTTTGTTATGGCGGTAGTCGCCCTGTCTAATTTTTATCTTCACAGAACAACAATGAAAAGCGACACGGGGGAAAAAAACGATTATGAAACAAAATAAAATTTATATTTACGGAAAGCACGCGGTCATGGAGGCGCTTTCTCACACTCCGGGAGCGTTTGATAAAATCTTCTTGGCAAAAGAAGGCGAGAACGAGGCGTTGACTGCCACCGCCCGCCGAGCCGGCGTTCCCGTGGCATCTTTGGGTTCGGAAAAATCACCCGACCGCGCCCTCGGCTCAGCCTCCCATCAAGGGGTTATAGGGCGCGTTTTATTGGATCGGCTTATAAAGCCTTACGACGATTTTATTCACGATTTGAAGATTGGTCCAGACACATCGCTTGTTCTTCTTGGAGAGGTGCAGGATCCGCATAATGTGGGCGCGATAATCCGTTCGGCGGCGGCATTCGGAGTTTCCGGCATTCTTATTCCCAAACACAATCAGGCTCCGATTACGGGAGCCGTTGCCAAGGTTTCCGCCGGTATGGCGTTTCGCGTTCCGATTGTTGAAATAGGGAACGTCAATGTCGCCATCCGCGACCTTAAAGATTGCGGTTTCTGGATTTACGGTCTTGACGGGCGGGTGGAAAAGACCGTTACGGGTGAATCGTATGACAAGCCGGCCGTTTTTGTTTTAGGCAATGAGTCCGAAGGCTTGCGGCAAAAGACCGCCGAATTGTGCGATATGCTTGTTTCCATACCCATGCATCCGCGGTGCGAGTCGCTCAATGTCGCGGCGTCCGCCGCCGTAACATTCTTCGCATGGAGTCTTCAGCATCCTGGAGCTCTTAAAAAATAAGGATGTAACTTGTTTATCACCTAAACTTCCGAGCCGGCAAAGTCCTACTTGGCAACATCTTTAAATCATGATAGTTTTTTTAAGAAAAAGGAGGTGAGCGTATGAAGAGATTTATGGTTCCGAGAATCGCGCATTGTTGCAAAGGAAGCTGAAGTCTTGGACGTGGTTAAAACCACGTCCTTTTTATTCCCTAACCCCCCAGGAATTTATTTCCGTACCGGATCCAGCAATCATCAATTTCCTTCTTGGTGAGAATGTCTGTCATAAGATTTATGAATATTTTTTTTGCCATATGGCGAGAGAGAAATTTATCCGGTCCTCCCGATATTCTCCCGTTTCTTTTCCATTTTTCGCTGAGCTCAGTGGCGATTTTAAAAGGGAATACAACTAGCACTATATCATCAATTTCTCCTCCGTTCTTTTGTAGTCCCATTTTCGCTTTTCGCACTTGTTCCTTCTTTTTCCCCTCCGTTTCAGGGTTTATGGAAAACTGGATTCCGACATCCTCAACTGTTTCGTTTTCCTCAACTCTGACGCCTCTCTTATTTTTTTTGCGATGAATAATAAAATCTATTTTTTGTTCAACATCTTGAAAAACATCAGCTTCTTTAATTTGGAAAGGCGCATCCGCGTCAATATTCATTTTTTTGAGAATGTTTTTTACCATCGTTTCGGAAACAAACCCAGCCTTCTTTTGTCGCTTACCCGAGGCTTTTTCTTTGGATATTGTGCGGTACGCATCTTTGCGCCATTCATGAGAAATATTCCCTTGAGTTTCACTTTCCGTTATCTGACTGTCTAAAAGGTCTCCGAGTTTGTTTTTGGCGCGTTCCACCAAATATTTTTTTAGCTCCGCTCGCGGAACGGAGCGTTCATCCAGGTCATAATAGACACCCCAATCCATATCCGTTATTATTTCCCCGAATGTCGCCTCTCTTTTAACGTGATTGTCGTCTTCGTATGTAAAAGCGTCTTCCAGGTCGTCAAATTTTGCCAGACGATCTCCTTTTTCTCCTTCGTTGCGACAGTCAGGGTTATCCAAACAGGCAAGTTGTTTTTTGAGTCGTTCCATTATCAACTGCTTTTTTTCCTGGATAGCGTAGATTTTTTTTTGAGTATCCGCATCCGTGCCTTGGCGTTCAGCCGCCTTTTTTAGGCGCCAGTCAATAGCTTTTTGAAGTTCATCCGTTTCGCTTTCCGTCTCATTCCCTTCCAACTCCTCCTTGGAAAGCTCACTGAACGACCGCAGGTCTTTTTCAAATCTCATTCTCATATGAACTGATAGTAACACCAATAGACTTATATTTCCAATGTTTTTTGGTCTTTTACCATAACAGAACTTTTTGAAATAATTGAATTTTTCGTATATGTGTTATCATTAGAGTATTATAAATCAATTTAACAATGAAAATTATAAAATGAAAAATAAAAACAATAGGGGTTTTATGGGCATTTTAGTTGTTGGAATAATTGCTGTTGTAATCGCCGGGATAGTGGCGTATGTCATTATGCAAAAGTCCGAGAAGAAATCGTCTGAACGGCAGGCGGTTAGCCAAACTGAGCAAAAAAAAGAAATGAACAGGGGAAATTCGTTTTTTGTGGATATTCCGAAGACACTTGGCATAAGTCCGGAGAATCTGACAGTGAGTTCATTATTTGAAGAACAACCTGTATCAAAGGATGGTTTTTTCTCGCTTGCCAAGTCCAAACTGGATAGCATATACCAAACTATTTTTATCAAAGATAAATCCGGCCATCAAATTTTGATGGCCGTTGCTTTTCCGCGAAGCAGCGCGCCAAAAACACTGACGACAAAACAGAAAGAACTTATTGAACCCTATCTTTATCCAAACCGCAGAGCGATTGTCGCGGACACAAAGAGCACGACACTGGCGCTTCTGATTACAAGCGCCGAAATAATGACGACGACTGATACAGGTGGTCTTTTACTGGAGACAATCAAGTTTTTGGAAAGAGATGATTTTGACAAGCTTGCTGAATCAGTGAACCGGATGTTTACAGAAAACCCAAGAGGGTATTTAATCAGCGAAAATAAGCTTTTATACTCTAATATCCTTAAGTTTGCTGAAAAGGCATCTTCAGCCGTGAAGCAGCCCGAAGCGGTCGGCGAAAACGAAAGTTATTATGATTGTGGCGCTTCCGACTCTTGCTTTTCGGAGTATGTCAAATTGTGCAGCCCGGCAAAAGCCATGATTTTAGAAAACGGACTTTCTTTTGAAGAAAAAGTACGCAAGGATAAAGACGGGCAATGTGATGTCTATCTGAAATACATATCCGCTCCCGCCGGCTTTACCGGCGTAATCGGGAAGGAAATGTCTTGCAAGGTTCCAGAGTCTCGTCTCGCGGATTTTAGGGACTATTTGAATGAGGGGCAGATGAAGAAGTCATGCAAAGGGTCACTAGTTGACTTCATAAGCTCAAAAAAAGGAAAGTAAAGATTTAGTCGGGCGGACACAATAAGCCAGCTCGCAATTCAATCTAATTTACCGTGAATATATGAACAAGAAAAACTTTATAAATGTGATTATCGGAATAGGCGTGGTGATTGTTTTGACCGCGATTGTTTATGTTGTGGCAAGGAGCAAGGTAGAGCCCCCCTTATCCCAAAATCATCAGCAAAATAATGATTCCAATACTCAAAGAAACGCGCGGAAAGAAACAAACAACAAAGAAAATTCAACCATTAAAAGAGAGCCGTCCACGGATAAAACAGCGAGATGGAAAACTTATCGGAACGAGAAGTATGGATTTGAAATAAAATACCCTGATGTTTTTCAAATCACATCGGAAGGAATGGGACGAGGAAAATATTCTCAAGAGCAAGGAAGTTGTTCCATTGTTTACGAAGTGGTTTTTATTGATTCGATGCTACAGAAAAAGGCATGGGAGGGGAATGCTAAAACCAGAGTCCCGAGTGTCTCGCTAAGGGTGGAAAATGCTGACTGCCCTTCTGTTTTTGACGAAAAATACCCTTTACCGGAAGGCAAAGGTGAATTAACCGATTTTCAAAAAGCCTTTCCTGAACAAGTTTCAAGGATTATAGGCGAACTTGTGAATATGGGGATTCCCCGCGATAAACTGCTTTCGCAAATATTTACTCGCGGAATCTCATGGAACCCGAGTAACTACGAGCCCTCATACGGATGCAAAAAGATTTTGTTAATTAATACAAAAGACGGTTATGCGGTAAAACAATCCAAATGTATGACTGGTCCCGTGCGTCCGCAAACGACGGCTTTTATTATTCCGACCGAAAAATATATGTTTGAGCTGTATGATGAATCTTCAGATTACGAACTTTCCGGGGTATTTGATAAGATACTCTCCACTTTTAGGCTTATCAAGTAAACAAAGTCAAACCAATTTTTTTTAAAACACATGCCGGTGGCGTCCCTGCGTCGCGCGCGTTTGCGTTTTGTTTGTCAATGATGTTTAATGCACATATTGGATTAACAAAAAAAACAAAATGAACATAGAAAAATTGGATGATGTTTTGAGGGGCGAGCCGAAATACCGCCTCAAGCAGGCCAAGGAGGCGATTTTTCATAATTTGGTTGATGACTGGTCTAAGGCGCCTTGGTTGCCTTCGGCGCTGAAAGAGAAATTAAAAAAAGAATGCCCGCTTGAAATCAGGGGAAAAATTCTGAAATCTGGCGATGGGCAGACCTTGAAAGCACTCATTGAACTTGATGACGGGCTTAAGATTGAAGCCGTTTTGATGCGGCACAAGGGAGATTTGGGAACAAGGAATACTGTGTGCGTTTCTTCGCAGGTGGGGTGCCCGATGGCGTGCAAGTTTTGCGCTACCGGCGAAATGGGATTTAAGCGGAACCTGACCGTAAGCGAGATTGTGGAGCAGGTTTTGTTTTTCGCCCGCAAGGGGCACAAAATCTCAAATGTCGTTTTTATGGGTATGGGAGAGCCGTTTTTGAATTATGATAATGTTATGGGAGCGGTTCGGATTTTGAACGGCGAAGACGGCTTGAATATTGGAGCGCGCAAGATTTCAATTTCAACTTCCGGCGTGATTGAGGGCATTGAAAAATTGGCTGAAGAAAAATTGCAGTTGAACCTCGCCATTTCTCTGCACGCGCCGGACGGCGCCCTGCGATCCGAACTTATGCCAGTAAACAAAAAATATCCGCTTGAAAAAGTCTTGAACGCGGTTGACGATTACATCAAAAAAACTTCCCGCAGGGTGATGTTTGAATATCTGCTGATTAAAGGCGTGAACGATTCACCAAATCACGCGCGCCGGCTCGCGAGAATTATGAGAAAACCGCTTTATATGGTTAATTTAATTAAATACAATCCGGCGGGAGGAGATTTCCGGCCTTCGGACGCGAACGCCGTAAAAAGATTTCAAGGAATTTTGGAAAAAGAAGGAGTCGCCGTCACCGTTCGCTATCGTTTCGGCGGTGAAATAAAAGCCGCCTGCGGACAGTTGGCGAGAGAGAAGTAACTTGTTTTTTAAGATTAAATTTTGCCTTCGGGAACGATCTACATTCTCCTGCAGTAAATCTTTATTTAGTGTAAAATAAAATCAATGGCAAATGATATGAATCAAAAAGGTTTTACATTGGTAATAACAGTTTTGGCGGTATTTGCCATTTTGATTGCCGTTGGCGGAGGAGTTTTTTATTATTTGACTTCAAAAAACAGTTCCGATACGCGCATTAATACCGAAGGTATTAAGGACAATCAGTTTCGCGGCGTGGGCATTGATGAATGTGCCGGGAGAGAGGATTGGTGCGATAATTCAAAAGCTCCCGATATTTCCGTTAAATTTGAAACCGAAGAACGATTTAAAAAAGATCCATGCAACCATGGCGATTATTATGGCAAATTTGAGATATATAAAGACGGCAAAGAAATAGTGTCGGTGGATAATAAAAATTGCGAGGTTTATAAATCAGAAATTTTATTAGTAAACAATAAATACGCACTTTTTTCCATTTTGCCGGGCGGAGCCGGAGGGCATATTGTTTATGGAAAATATACAAAATTGTATAAATTAAATTTCAACGACAATTCACTTAATATAGTATTTCAGCAGCCATACATGACCGACATTGATGTCAGCGGAGATACTGTCGTTTATAACAAAAAAGACAAAACTATTGATAAGATTGCCGTAAGGAGCTTGATTACCGGTCAGAAAAAAGATTATAATCTTCCATCCATTGGAGAAACCGCATCCTATCAAGTTGGCAGTTTTAAGTTTTCCCCAGATGCGGAGAAAATAGCCATGGCTGTTACAGGCTATGATTCCGCCAATAAATTTGAGGGAGAGATTTATATTTTAAACATGAATAATGGCTCGTATTCTTTGTATAAAAGAACCCCCACTCCTCCCGTAATAGAGGGGTGGGTCAATAATAGTGAACTATTGTATCGGATTGAGGGCAAGTAAAAAATAAATCACGATTATTTTTTTACTTGTCTTATTTGCAATCGGCTTAAGAGGGAAAACGATTAACGACCGAAGCGCCTCACTCTTTTCTGCCATGGGAATCCGTGATAACATAAGAAACAGTTCCGGCGGGTGCCGGAAAAACACGAGATGAATCATAATTTTGAAAAACCTGAAAAACAAACAGCCCGGGAAAACGAACCCCAGAAACCGATTTTGGATATGGGTTCCGTTCTGGAAAAGATACCCCCGATAAAAGGGGTATTTTCGCCTGAGGAGGAGGTTAAGAAAA
>VAOY01012963.1_pt1 | contig 22153 bp, 17 predicted proteins | sample 3393881 | NCBI WGS metagenome assembly VAOY01 (sample SAMN08290430, study PRJNA428436) | hydrothermal vent metagenome | isolation source: Deep-sea hydrothermal vent chimney | place: Indian Ocean: Southwest Indian Ridge
CACAGGGCCTGCAGGAAGTTGTTCAGGAGGATTATCTCAGCTTCAGGATAAACCAGGTCAGAAGACTGGGGGAAACCATCTCGGATGCCGGTATCCCGATCGTCAGGCCGGTGGGAGGGCACGCTGTATACATTGACGCCAGGGCCATGCTGCCTCATATACCGCCGCTCGAATTTCCCGGCCAATCCCTCTGCATCGAACTTTACAGGGAAGCGGGGATCCGGACCGTGGAGATCGGCAGCGTCATGTTCGCCAGGAAAGATCCCGAAACGGGTGAGGAGATACCCTCCGAACTGGAACTGGTGCGCCTGGCCATACCGCGAAGAGTATACACGCAGAGTCACATCGATTATGTAGCGGAGGCCGTAATAAAGGTTCATGAGCGCAGGGAGCAGATAAGAGGGGTGCGAATCGTGGAACAGGCACCCATGCTGCGCCACTTTACTGCCCGATTTGAGCCCGAATCGGATAAATAACAGTTAATGGACATACGTTTTGTCTCTAGAGGGTGGTGCGGGTATATTCTAGGGCCTGTGCAGGTCCGCCCGGATACTGTGCATGTGCCCCCGAATTCGTGCAGGTAAGATGAAAGCTGCGGAAAGATTAAGGACAGGAAGATGAAAACCCGTTTCAGCACAGCGCTGCCGGCCATTCTGGTGCTGTTGCTGTCAATTCCGGCTGCTGCATTCGCGCAGGTTGAAGAGGAGCAGCAGGAGGAAAGCGTGGATCCCCGGCTGCTGTTGAGCAATGCCGACAACTTCTACCGGATAGCGAAGGACAAGATCCAGATGCAGTCCGGTAATCCCACTATTGACTTCAACGAGGGTATTTCATACTTCTTCCGGTACCTCACGGCCGATCCCAATATATCCTTCGAGGATTCGGTACGGGTCTATTCGAAGATAGCTGATTCCTACTATTCGTTAAGCCAGTGGTCTGAGGCAAACGGCGCCGACCCGGTCTGGGAAGACGCCATCAGGTATTACGAATGGCTGATCGAGCGCGATCCTCCGGGCGAAGATATCGCATTTGACCATTTCTGTATAGCCTGGGCGAAATCGCGTCTCAACGGCTGGGACGCCGGCACCCCGCACCTGGAGAAATACCTGGAACTTCGACCTGAGGACCTGGAACGCCGTGTATGGGTCGCCAGGATCTACCTGTCCCTGATGGACAACAACAGGGCTCTCGATCATTTCCTCATCTATCTGGCGGCAAATCCTGCTGATCAGGCTATTGTCACCGAGATTCTCAACCTGCGTATCCGCCTGACGATGCGGTACGAGGAGATAACCCTGAAGCTGATCGAATACCTTCCCGACACGCCCAAGTACCTGCTTGACATCAGCCAGTACTACTTCAGCCGGGCCAGGGAGGATGAGGGTCTCGATTACCTTCTGCAGTACCTCGATAAAGAGCCCGAGAACATGGTAGCTCTGAAGATGCTTGGTGACGAGTACAAGAGACGCGGGGAATGGGATCAGGCACTGGCAGCTTACCGGCGCATCCTTTCGGTCGATTCAAGGGACATAAATGCCAGATGCGACATGGCCGAGGTTTACCTTCAGCAGCAGAATATCGACGCTGCAATCAGGGAAGCAAAACGTGCCCTGGCCATCGACCCGAACAGCCCCTATGCCAACAAGATGATGGGGGATGCGGGCCGGCAGTGGGCTTTCAGGCAGTATGCAATAGACTATCCGGGCCGCGAAGTCGAGAAGATGATGTACGATTACAAGACCCTGATGAAGAAAATCGCAGACGATTATTACGATAAGGCGAAGAACGATCCCCAGTTCAGAACATATGCCCAGAACCAGATCAACTACCTGAGCCAGTTCTTCCCGCAGAACCAGGACCGCTTCATGTGGCCGCAGGAGAAGGATTACATAATCCCCTTCCCGCCGCCCGGCTGATCCCGGTCTCAATTACCGGCTGAAGCGAGCACCCTGCCTTCCCGGTCCCACCAGCGTTTCCATGCTTTGAGGTCCCAGCCGTATTTCTGATCAGTGGATTCCTCCAGAATCTGCACAGTGACATTGTTCCAGAAAGATGTGCCGACTCTCATATAACGATAAAAGGAACCGTAGTAATAGCGGGACGAACCCCTGTTCTTGAAAACATTCCATGCATCTTCGATGATGGGTCCGGCATAACGCAGATTCTCATTACTGATCATCACAAGGAAAGCCTCTCTTAGAATACCTCTCCTGTCCCACAAGTTGATTTCTCCGTCATTGTGACGGTACAGTTCATAAAGCCATAGAGCAGTCTCGTCGAATTCCCTGTATCCATTGTAGGCCAGGATCATTGAGGCCTGTAATCTGGCAGCCGGCTTTTCCCCGGGATTTCCTGCCAGTTCTTTCAGGACATCGAATCCAGGCGTACCCAGTCCGGGTAAGTGAGCGATAATTGGAATTTCTCTTCTATTTCTATATCTGAAGATACTTATTTCAATCAGGTGTCTTGAATTTCTCCATAATTCAATAACGCCCGGATCGCCATGCTCCCCCAGCTTCACCATGATATCTATGAGGAAGTTCACCTGCTGCGAATATGTCGAAATCGTCATACGATCTTCCCGGGTCCATGTGGTGCGTTTCTTATCTCTCAGCGCCAGATAGGATGCTCGTTTTTCGTCCAGCCCCTGGATGATTTTCCGTGCCTGACGGTACATTTCATCGATAAGGTCGGGATATCCCCAGGCTTCCAGGTGGTCCCATATCGGCATATCGGCCGGAGAGGAATACTCCCGAAAGGAATCACGGTAATCGAGCCAGAGGGAACGACGAACGATTTCGATGTCTTCGATCGTTCCATTTTTCAGGAACCACCTCTGAGCCACACGCCTGTTTATCCTGTCCCCGCGATAGTTATCGGCGGCAATCCATTCTCTCATCAGATCTTCAAATTCTGGTCCCGGTTCAATATCCCAGGTCTGGATCATTATTGCGATATCCTGAAGAAGGCTCTTCCTTTTAATCACTCCAAGGAGGTCTGCCAGCGCTTCCTTACCTCTTGCATCATCCCAGGCAACAAGCATATATGCAGCCATCAGACGGACATTCGGGGAAGGATCGTCGAGATATGAGGCGATTGGATCGACCAGTTCCGGGTGTTTTGATACGCCTGCCAGGTGCAGGGCGATCATCCGATGGTAGTCGGTGAACCTGGATTGCCTGACAGCTTCCAGGCATTGAATGATCCACTCCGCATTTCTGTTTTCCGCCGCCACTCTTTCATGAGATGTTAATGCATTGACGCGTCCATATGTGTCTGGTCGATATTGACGTTCTGTCCCTGGCATGCCCAGGAAGGTGCTCTGGATCAGAAGCGCATTATCTTTTCGTTCAGTGGGTCGCCAGATGTTGGTTCCGAGAATCATAATGACGGCAAGGCTGTCCGGATCGTCCTCCATATAGGATGCATCACGATCGGCAAGCTGGTTGTACAATATATCGAGACCCGCCTCGGGGCTGCCGAAACGAATGGTCCAGTAGGATTTATACTGGTCCCCGCTGACCCAGGCTCTGCCAGGCGGAACGATCGTCAACGTCCACGATATTGCGGCGTATCCTGCTAATGCCAGGACTGCAACCGCAGGCCTGGAGAGAGGTCCCCCTGCACCTGCTCTGGCGCGTATTGAGGCGATAATCGCAATAGTTCCGCCTACTGCAGGAATGAGTATGATCTTGATCCAGTAGATCTTCCTGCCGGAGTCTCCTTCAAAAAGAAATGCCAGAGGACTGAGTTCCAGAAGAATCCAGCCGGCTGCGAATAACAGAGCCGCACTCAGAAGTCCGGTGATCTGCTTTCCCAGCACTTTACCGAAATAGAATCCCAAACCGAGACCGGAAATCATGATCATCAGGCTGCCTGCCCAGCGCTCGAAAACAATGGGAGAGGGGATCCCGTATTCGATCGGCCATGCACCTGTTACCAGTTCCAGGATTCCAATGAATATCGAAGAGAGGAATAAAAGTCCCAGACGTACACCGAGCTTGGTTGCCAGGATATCGCCGGGCAGAATGGGCTTTGCAGAGAGTGGTTCGAGAGTTTCATACTCGTCCTCGACAGCATAAGCAGTTACTCCCAGGACAAGGGCAACAAATACAAGTATGGCTGTGGCCGTCACGTTGAAGTCCATCCCCCATACATATCGACTCGAAACACTTCTGGGGATCCTGTATGACATGGCCAGGATGACGAGCCACCCCATGGAAACGACAGGATATGATTCCCTGAGTTCTTTCCACCAGAGCCTCTTCGATCTGTCCTTCCACCAGCGCATTATGTCACGCTCCTTTCAACTTCTCTTTTGATCATAAGAGATGAAGCAAGAGCAGCAGTCAGGATCAATAACAGAACCAGCAGCCAGAAGCTCTCCCACGGTGCCTGTAACAGCCACAACTGCCACGAACTCATCAGTACAGGTATGCCTGCGATAACTGCACCCAGTGAGCCGCCTATTATCAGAGCAGTGCTCTGGAACGGTGCTCTGGCTGAAACTGCAATCGTCACCATCAGAACGACGAGTTGAGCTGTTATAATTGAGAGGGTAACGTACCAGATCAGATAAGGCCGGGTGAAGAGGTAGAGGGGATTATCAGGACTGCCCACCCTTATCAGGGTAATCGTAATAAGACTGCCAGTAAGAACCAGTGTCAGAACGAACCGGAGACCGATTTTCGCCGCAAGCAGCTTCGCCGGAGACATCGGTTTGCTTAAAAGAAAGTCCTCTGTTTCCTGGTCTTTTTCGCCAACGTATGCATCCATTCCCAGCACTGCAGGTATGAAGAGAAGTCCTGCCCCCCATGAGATCAGAAAAGGGTAAATCTGGCCGAAAACTATAAAATCGGTCATAATGTCCATAGGGAGGAGGAATGCAGTGATCGCATAAAAGGCGGCGAGAACTCCAAACCTCAGCCGCAGACTCATCCATTCTTTCCAGAAGATCACAGCCTCATCTCCTTAGAGTTCGGGTTCCCGTTCGCTGACCGCGGCGGACTCTTTCCCGGGCAGGATCTTATCCTCCACAAGAGGCACGTATGCGGTGTGTCCCTCACCCGCACCCAGGACGATCTCGGCGAATATCTCATCGAGACTCAGGCTTATCGATTCGATGCTCAATGGTTTGTAAGCGTCCTTCAGGTGGCTGACGATGACACCCGGCTCGCCCCGGGCCGTTACGATCAGGTCGCGGCCGCTTGCCGCCAGGCGCAGTACACCGTCCATCTCGATCGAGGTTGGTGCAGGACCCTCCATGGTGAGTTCGTACCGCTTGACGCCGGCTTTCAGTTCATCGACGGGGGAGGTAAGCAGGAGCTTTCCACGGTCCAGGATACCCACCCAGTCGGCAACCTGCTCCAGTTCCTGAAGGATATGAGTGGAGAAGAAAACGGTCCGGCCCTCCTCCTGGATGGCCCGGACGATGTCGCCCAGGAACTCCTGGCGGCTGATAGGGTCGAGACCCATGGTCGGGTCGTCCAGTATCAGCAACTCCGGCAGGGGTGCGAGGGCCAGCAGAAGGGAGAGGCGTGCATTCTGGCCCTTGCTGAGTGTTTTTACCTTCGCGTGCGCATCGAGCTCGAACCGTTCGCGGTATTTCTCGGCCAGCTCTTCATTCCAGCTTTCATAGAATCCGCTGGTGAACTTGACGAGCTCGCGCACTTTCATCCAGCCGTACATCTTCTGGCCTTCGGCCACATATCCTATCTTCCGGCGCATGGCTACAGTATCTGTCCGGGGATCGAATCCCAGTACAGTCGCTGAACCGGAAGTCGGCTTGATCAGATCGATAAGGAGCTTGATTGTTGTAGTTTTTCCCGAACCGTTCCTGCCCAGATAGCCGAATACACTTCCCCTTGGAACTTCCAGATTGAGGCCGTCTACGGCCTTTACATCGCCGAAATGGCGGCTCAGGCTGTGAGTTGAAATAACTGAATCCATTATCATGACCCTCCTCCGGCGTCACCGCTCCCGAACAGCTCAGCCAGACGTTCGTTGAATATTTCCCGTATCTCATCACCGGACAGGCGCAGGTGCTCCGCTTCGACCAGGGCCCGGTCGAATTTCTCGGAGACGATGTTCCTCCGTTCCTGCCCGGTTATCGATATCTCGCCTTCGGTGACGAACGTCCCGATACCGTGGCGGGTCGCCACGATACCCTCTCTCTCCAGAAGCTGGTAGGCCCTGGCGACCGTATTGGGATTGACCGTCAGTATCTCTGCCACCTCGCGGACCGAGGGAACCTGTTCTCCGTCCCTCAGGCTGCCCAGAGCGATAGATCTCTTGATGTTCCGGGATATCTGCAGGTAGACAGGGACACCGCTGTCTGGATCAATGTGAAACCTCATCGGCACACCCCTCGATTAGTGTCTACAGAACTAATACACTAGACACCACCCGGGAGTCAAGCCTTTTGTAAAATAAATATTAATTGCAGGTGAAAGTTCGCCGGAGGCCACAGCCCCTCTTGTGAGTGGTTCGTGCGGGGCGGTATATTAGCAAGTCTCGAATTAAACAGGATTCAAATGTCGAGTCGGCGTCATTCATCTGAAGAGCATGGGAATTTGCAGGAGCCACGGCGGGAAAGGATCGAAACAGCATGTCAGACAAATATGTCTATTCGTTCGGGGCGGGGAAGGCGGACGGAACCGGAAAGATGCGGGATCTGCTGGGCGGCAAGGGAGCCAACCTGGCCGAAATGACACGGATCGGTGTCCCGGTACCGCCGGGATTCACGATCGGTACTGATGTCTGTCTCTACTACTCCAGACACCACGGCAGGTACCCGGGCGGTGTGAAACGGCAGGTCGCGGCCGCGCTGAAAAAGGTGGAATCGATAATGGGAACCAGCCTGGGCGATACAGGCGACCCGCTCCTCTTCTCGGTTCGTTCCGGAGCCAGATTCAGCATGCCCGGCATGATGGACACGGTTCTCAATCTCGGATTGAATGACAGGAGTGTTAAAGGACTTGCAGCGGCAGCAGGCGGGGACGAACGCTTCGCATGGGACTGCTATCGCCGGCTGATCCAGATGTACGGAGGTGTGGTTCTTGAAGTCGAGGGTGAGCATTTCGAAGAGGTCATCGCAAAGGTCAAGAAGAAGAGGAAGAAAAAGCTCGACACCGATCTGACCGCCGATAACTGGAAAGAGGTGGTTTCCGCATACAAGAAGCTGATCCGGAGCAGGACGGGCAGGGCTTTCCCGCAGGATCCGCACGACCAGCTTTGGGGTGCGATCGGTGCGGTATTCAGTTCGTGGGACAACCCCAGAGCCGTCACTTACAGGGAACTGAACAGTATCCCGCATGACCTTGGTACGGCGGTCAACGTGCAGGCTATGGTATACGGGAACATGGGAGAGGGTTCGGCCACCGGTGTCGCCTTCACCAGGAATCCGGCCACCGGTGAGAATCTCTTCTACGGTGAATGGCTGCCCAACGCCCAGGGTGAGGATGTGGTTGCCGGTATCCGTACCCCGATGCCGATAAGGCCGCGTGCCGACAGCGATCTTCCTTCACTGAAAGAGCAGATGCCGGCCATCTACGACAAGCTGGAGCGGATCCGGGCCAGACTGGAGAAACACTACAGGGATATGCAGGATATCGAGTTCACCATCCAGGGCGGACACCTCTGGATGCTCCAGACCCGAACCGGCAAGCGTACGGCTCACGCCGCCTTCAAGATCGCCATCGACATGGTGAAAGAAGGTCTGATCGACCAGGAAGAGGCGATCCGCCGGATTGAACCGGCCCAGTTGGATCAACTGCTTCACCCTTCCTTCAAGGAGAAAGCGGAGAGGACGGTTCTCGCCAGAGGTCTTCCGGCATCACCAGGTGCAGCGGTCGGTCAGGTTGTATTCAGCGCCGCTGATGCCGAGAAATGGGCAGCCGACGGCAGGGATGTGATCCTGGTACGGCTTGAGACCAGTCCCGAGGATATCGGCGGCATGGATGCGGCACGCGGGATCCTGACTGCCCGCGGCGGCATGACCAGCCACGCGGCGGTAGTGGCCAGGGGAATGGGCAAATGCTGTGTGGCCGGTTGCGAGGCACTCGAAGTCGACTATAAGAAGAAGCATTTCAAGGTCGGGAAGAAGGTCGTCAAACAGGGGCAGTGGATCAGCATCGACGGCACCAGCGGAGAGGTGATGAGTGGGAAAGTCGAGACGAGTGATCCCGAGTTGAGCGGCGATTACCATACTCTGATGAAGTGGGTGGATAAAACCCGCCGGCTGAAGGTGCGTACCAACGCGGATACCCCGGAAGATTCCCGGGTCGCACGTAATTTCGGTGCCGAGGGGATAGGATTGTGCCGCACGGAGCACATGTTCTTCGAGGGTGAACGGATCAATGCGATGAGGGAGATGATCCTGGCCGACACCGAGGAGGGCCGCAGGGCCGCATTGAAGAAACTGCTGCCGATGCAGAGAAGGGACTTCGAGGGGATCTTCAAGGCGATGGACGGCCTGCCGGTCACCATCCGCCTGCTCGACCCTCCCCTGCACGAATTCCTTCCTCACGAAGAAGATGCGGTAAAGGCGATTGCCAAATCACTGAAGGCCAAACCGTCCGAAGTCCGCAGGAGGGCCAAAGCGCTGGTCGAATTCAATCCCATGCTGGGCCACCGCGGCTGCAGGCTGGGGATCACCTACCCGGAGATATCAGAGATGCAGGCACGGGCGATCTTCGAAGCGGCCTGCAACGTATCGAAGAAGGGGATCAAGGTATTCCCGGAGGTGATGATCCCGTTGATCGGAACCGAACACGAATTCAATATCCTTCAGGATATTATCGTAAGAGTAGCCGAGCAGGTAATGAAGCGGAAGAAGGTGAAGGTCAAATACCTGGTCGGTACCATGATAGAGATTCCCAGGGCATGTCTTGTTGCCGACAAGGTGGCCGAAAGGGCGGAGTTCTTCTCATACGGCACCAACGACCTCACCCAGATGACTTACGGCTACAGCCGCGATGATTCGGGTCGCTTCCTCACCGATTACATTGAAAGCGGCGTTCTGCGTGGAGATCCCTTCCAGAGCCTCGATATAGAAGGAGTGGGCCAGCTTGTGGAGCTGGGTGTAAAATTGGGAAGAGGGATCAATCCAAAATTGAAGGTGGGTGTCTGTGGCGAGCATGGAGGAGATCCCGAAAGCGTGACGTTTTTCCACAATGTGGGGCTGGACTATGTATCGTGTTCGCCTTACCGTGTTCCAATCGCCCGCCTGGCTGCAGCTCAGGCCGTGCTGGAGGAAAGCCGGGCCACCTGGCGGGACAGGTGATAATACAGGTGATATTATTGACAACTCCGGGTGAACAGGTTCTCAGGAAAGACAGGTAAAGCAGGAGTATGTGAGCAGGGTAATCGCCATAGCCAACCAGAAGGGTGGGGTGGGCAAGACTACCACCGCTGTCAATGTTTCGGCGTGCCTGGCCGAGGTGGGTCAGTCGACACTCCTCATTGATATCGATCCTCAGGCCAATGCCACTTCCGGACTGGGTGTCGATCCCAATCAGGTGGATCTGACCATCTACGAAGCCCTGATCGAGGAGATATCAATAGAGGATGCTCTGGTTTCCACTTCGGTGGACGGGCTCGACCTGATACCGAGTCACATTCGTCTTACCGGAGCCGAACTGGAACTTGTGGCCATGATCGGCAGGGAGAAGAAACTTCAGCAGGCCCTCGAAACGATAAGGGAGGATTACGAATTCATACTGGTGGACTGTCCTCCAAGTCTGGGTCTGCTCACCCTCAACACGCTGACCGCGGCCGATTCGGTGATAATACCCATACAGTGCGAATACTATGCCCTGGAGGGACTCGGAAAGCTGCTCAACACGATCCGGCTGGTTCAGAAGCACCTGAATCCCAACCTGGATATCGAAGGAGTTCTGTTGACGATGTTCGACAGCCGGCTCAATCTGAGCAAACAGGTGGCCGAGGAAGCACGTCGGTTCTTTAACGACAAGGTTTACGGTACGAAGATCATGCGAAATGTCCGCCTGGGTGAGGCGCCCTCGTTCGGCATGCCGATCATCCAGTATGACATCCTCTCCACAGGTGCGGAGAACTACATCAGTCTTACAAAGGAGATTGTCGCTCGTGGCAAGAAAGGCACTGGGTAAAGGCCTCGACGCCCTGATCCCGGGTGCGGGCGATGAACCGGCAGCAGCTGCCGGGGAAGGGACCGGACCGGGACGTCCGGGAGAATCCGGGAGTGTCCGGAAGATACGGCTGAGCAGGATCAAGCCGAATCCATACCAGCCGAGGCGGGAATTCGATCGCGAGGCGCTGGAGGAACTTGCAGCCTCCATAAGGCAGAAGGGGGTGCTGCAGCCGGTTCTTCTGCGGCCTGCTGAAAATGGCTACGAGCTGGTTGCCGGTGAAAGGCGGCACCGGGCGGCCAGACTGGCAGGCCTGAAAACCATCCCTGCAATCGTCTACGATGTGGAGAGCGAAGAGGAAATGCTGGAATTCTCGCTGATCGAGAATGTTCAGCGGGAAGACCTTAACGCCATCGATATGGCTGAAGCCTACAAGCGGCTCTCCGAGGATTGCGACCTGACGCAGGAACAGATAGCGGAGCGTGTTGGCAAGAGCCGAACCACCGTAGCCAATACGATGCGGATACTCACCCTGCCTGGTGAGGTCCAGAAGCTGATCAGGGAAGATAAACTGAGCGAGGGGCATGGAAGGGCCCTGCTGGGGCTGCCGACAAAGAAGCAGCAGGTGGAACTGGCGCGCCGCGCCGTGAAGAACCAGCTTTCCGTACGGGATGTCGAGAGGATGGTCCGTCGGATTACCGAGGAGAAAGAGGGGGGTGGAAAGCAGGACAGAACCCGCCTGACTCCCAGACTGCAGGCTCTGGTGGAAGAAATGCAGCGGGCCCTGGGAACCAAAGTCGCCATTGCAGGCTCTGAGAAAAAGGGAACGGTCAAGATCGACTACTACTCCTCGGATGATCTGACAAGGATCTGCGACCGGCTGGATGTCGGTCTGTAAATTTTCGTTCGACCTGATATGTTGAGAAAGACAGTAACGTGAAGAAACGCCGCAGCTGGACGATAATGTTCGTGCCCGATGACAACAGCGGGACGCGTCAGATGCGCATGGGCCCTTTCGGCATAAGACTGGTCGCCGGACTGGTTCTGCTTGCAATCGTTCTTGCAGGTATGGGGGTGGCAACCTACTGGAAGGTTGCGTCGGTGGCTCTTGAGACTTCGCGGATCAAAAACGAGAATGATCGCATGACCCTGGAAGTACAGAAGGTATGGAAGCTGGAGCGACTGATGGGGGATATGCTGGAAACCGATTACAAGATCCGGTCACGGCTCGGGATAGATTTTCCGGAAGACTGGCCCGGTTATCGTTATCAGCTGACACCAGAGGGAACTTCAGAGGCCGCCGGTACAGATCGGGAAGCACCCGATCCGGCAGTCCAGGCCGGCAACCTCGGTGGCGAACCGGATGATGCGATTCCCTTTTTCGTCTGGCCGGTTGCCCAGGGGTGGCCCACAATACAGTTTGGGGAGGGTGGAGGAGCCGGTGGATCTCATACAGGGATTGATATTGCGGCCCAGACCGGAACGCCCGTTAGAGCGGTGACCGACGGCAGAGTGGTATATGCGGAAATGGATGATCGATTCGGCAACCTGGTCGAAATAGATCATGGCCGCAGACTCTCCACCCGGTACGGGCACTGTTCCAGGATAGTGGTTAGGGCTGAACAGATTGTGAAGAAAGGGGATATAATTGCGTACGTGGGCAGCACTGGTCGTGTGACGACCGGACCGCACCTTCATTTCGAAGTTGTGAAGAATGGTCGTCTCGTCGATCCCAACACGTACCTGCCCCGGTACTGAAAGGAATAAAATGGCAAAGAGCCATACAGGAGACGGAACAATGAACACCCTGGTCGGACATGGAACTGTTATTGAGGGATCCCTCAATGTATCGAGCAGTATGCGGGTCGATGGGAAGATTTTGGGCAAGATAACATGCTCCGACAGCCTTCTGGTTGGCAAGACGGGCGTGCTCGAGGCGAGTGTAAAGGTGAAGAACGCCACAATCGGGGGGAAAGTTGTAGGTGACATCGAAGCTGATGAAGTGGTGATCCTTGAAGGCAACAGCGCTGTAATCGGTGATGTGACCACCAAGAAACTGATCATCGAAGAAGGCGCCATCTTCAACGGTACATGCCATATGAGCAATGATGCACTCCCGAAAGCGAAGCGGGCAGAAGAAACCGGTACCGAACAATCTGCCCCGCCCTTTGCAGTAAGCTCAGAACAGTCACGGGGATAAGCCCCCGGGCTGTTGCCTATGGAGGATCCCCTCTGGGGCACCACCTGGAAGATCGCGGCGGGCGCACTCCTGCTGAGCCTGATCGCCGCGATCGTTTTTATTATACTCGGACAGACCCTTAACGGAGTCGGGCTCTTCTGCGGTGCCTTCCTCTCTGCAGCCAACTTCGCCGCGACCAGCCGGTTCGTTGATCTGGCCAGAAAGACCGCAGAAGCCGGCGGCGGAGATATCTCTGCCGGCTGGAGGGCTGCGGCCGGCTTTGTAATGCGCTATATATTTCTGGCCCTGATCCTGGTTCTGCTGATTGTCGGGATACGGCTTCCTGCAGCGACGACAGTTCTCGGAGTTGCCGCTGTGCCTCTGACGATCTATCTCTGGCAGATGGGATTACTCGTTACCGGCCGCTGGCGCAGGCAGTTTTAACTGGGAATGTGGACCAATTGTGGACCAGCTTGTGGTTACCATGTGGATAACTTCGTGTTTTCTGTGGAAAACCCGATATCTTGTTGAATTACAACAAATTAACGTGAGCATGTCATCGATGAGTATAGAGGTTATCCACAACTTGTTATATAGCAATGAAGGCTCCTTCGGGAACCCGTTTGGGCTCCTTTCAAGAAATGGAGACCGGAGCTGATGCCGCGGATTCCATACGATCTGACCGGACAGGACCGGAGGGAACGGGCGGTGCTGGTGGGTGTGGATCTGGCATCCGACGGTCAGATCTCTGTGGAAGAATCGATGGATGAGCTCATCCTGCTGGCCGACACCGCCGGTGCGGATATCGTCGACAGGCTGGTTCAGAGCAGATCACGCATCAACGCGGCCACATATGTCGGACGTGGATTCGCCGAAAGAGTCGGCAGGCTCGTCACGGCGGTAAATGCCGACCTGGTGATATTCGACGAGGACCTGGGTCCGGCCCAGATAAGAAATCTTGAAAAAGCTATCCCGGCCAAGATCGTCGACCGTTCCGCTCTGATACTCGATATCTTCGCCGAGAGGGCAAAGACGCGTGAGGCGAAGACCCAGGTAGAGCTGGCTCAGCTTGAATACCTTCTGCCGAGGCTGACCAGAGCGTGGACGCACCTTTCGAGACAGGAGGGTGGCATCGGTACCCGCGGACCCGGCGAGACGCAGCTCGAGGTCGACCGCCGGCTCGTACGGAACCGGATAGCAGAACTCCACAAGGAGCTCGATCGGATAGAAAGACAGAGGAGTACGCAGCGGCAGGGAAGAGAGGGATTCTTCCAGGCTACACTGGTAGGTTATACGAATGCCGGCAAATCAACTCTCCTGAATCATCTTGCGGATGCGGATGTATTCGTTGAGGACAGGCTCTTCGCCACTCTCGACGCCACTACACGCTCGGTCGATCTGCCGGGCGGACCGGCGGTTCTGATCACCGATACCGTCGGCTTCATCCGCAAGCTCCCACCCGGCCTGGTGGCCTCTTTCAAAAGCACCCTGGAGGAAGCGGTCGTAGCAGACCTTCTGGTGCACATGGTCGATGTGAGCCACATGCACTTCGAGGATCATATAACGAGCGCAAATAAGATTCTCGAAGATCTCGATATTCTGGATCATCCAACCCTGATGGTGTTCAATAAAATCGATCGCGCAGAAAGGGGGGTGATAGATCGGGTGAAAACAGCCTATCCTGACTCTATTGCGATCAGCGCCCTTTCGGGCGAGGGGATCGAGGATCTTGTATCGGCACTGGTGGACGCTGTGCGCAGCCGGCAGGTGATGGCCAGGCTGTCGATTCCGCAGGCGCGTGCCGATATTGTGAACAGTGTGTACGAGATGGGCGCTGTGCTTGAACGCAATTACGACGATGAGAGTGTAGAACTGCTGGTGCGAACAAACGAGGCGCGTGTGGGCATGCTGAACAGATTGATCAGGGATGTGGATGGGGCGCATATGACCATCAATGGAGATCGGCAGTGAATACCGGGGAGAGCATCCCGTGAGCTGGCCGCTGTGGGAACAGGATAGAGGATTGCAGCCATCCGCCTGGCCGGTTGCCTGTATAGGGCCCGGACGGGTGGGTTCTGCACTGTGTCGGGCACTCTCTGAGCTGGGATTCCCTGTTGTCGCAGTTGGTGGAGGATCAGGTGAATGGAGCGAACGACTCGCCTCTGAACTGGGTGCCGGGTTGATCGAGGAACCGTATTCGGGATTGGGAGAGAGGGCCCGTCTGATCCTTGTGACCCCGCCCGACAGCAATCTTGCGGATGCCGCCGCATCTATCGGCAGAGGTGCAGCATTGAAAGCGGGATCGTGTCTGCTCCAGACATCTGCTACCGAGCCTGCCGAAGCTCTTCTGCCCGCGGCCGCCGGCACAGAGGGGATAACGCGCCTCTCCTTTCACCCGATGAAACCATTCAATGACCGCAGGCAGGGTCTTGAACATTTTGGCGGGACCATCCTGGGTATTGAAGGCGATGGGAGAGCAAAGGAGATCGGGCATGCTCTGGCAGACCTGGTGGGGGGCCACCCTCTGGATATCTCCCGACAGGACAAATCGATATATCATGCCGCCGGGGTTATGGCTTTTACCGGTGTGATGGCTCTGGCATGGGCCGCAGAGCAGATTTCCGAACACCTCGATCTCGATCGTGCCTTCATCGAAAAGGGGATCGTACCGAACATGTCGACTGCTGCGGAGACGATCTCGGAACCCGGCCTGCCGGAAGGGCTGACCGGACCCGTCAGTCGCGGTGATGTCGAGGTGGTGAGACAGCAGATCAAGGCCCTTGCAGATCGCTTCCCCGACTTTCTCCCTGTCTACAGGGAGATTGCCCTGCTGAATCTGCGCATGCTCGAAATGAACGGACTGCTGGAGAGGGATGTCATCGAGAGACTGAAGGAGGTCCTTTCAGGCTCTTGAGTTTCTGCTGAACGGCCGTCCTACCAGTGGAAACCGAAACTGACGTAGAGCTTGTCGTATCCTCCCTCACGCACTCCATAGGCCACTTCCAGCGGTCCGACAGGACTGTCGATGGTTACTTTGATACCGACTCCTCCGATCATGTCCTTCAGCGCAAGGGAGAGAGAATCCTCCCATCCGCCCCCCCAGTCGTACCGGAGTGACAGCAGAAGCGGTGAAACGGACCGCCATGGGATCCTGAAGACATATTCGCCCGAAATCAGAAGGACCTGGCGGCCGCGCACCTGATCCCTGTAATAGCCGTAAAAGGAGTCTATTCCCCCGAGTCTGAACCACCTTACCGGAGGCAGCGTATTATCGGATGAGCCGAAGAAGAAACGGGGATGAAAGGTGTGACGCCCAACTGTATTGAACCACTCCAGGGAAAGGAGCAGGCGTACATACGAGATATCGCTGTTGAGGGCATCGGTTGCGGTCTCGTAGATGAACTCGTGCCTGACACCATTTCTGGGGAAAGGGGTCTGGTCCTGGGTGTCCACGATGCTGCGCAGTTCAAACCCCCTGATATGGTGGGTGGCGTCCGGCAGGCCGATACCCTCCACTGCTGACACCCGTACATCCTCGGCCTTCACGCCGAGACTCAACTGGCCGAGCCTGTGTACCTGCTGACCGACTGCGGCGGAGATGTGCAGGGTATTCTCCCGGCTCATCCCGATTCTGTCTTCGCCCGCATACGAGAACATCTCGTCGTAATAATATCCCGCCCTTATCTGGTAGGTCAGAAATGTGCGGAAGAGACGATCGAACCTTGTCTCGACTTTAAGTGCTCCCCGGCGGTTCCCCGTCATTCCGAGCAGACTCAATTTGCCGGCAAGCCCCAGCATGTTCTCGTTCCTGTATTCCAGGAAGATCTCGGTCTGCTGCTCCTCCAGGTAGTGGAGTCCGAAACGGGCAAGATGCCGGGAACGCTCTTCAACGCGTACGATCACAGCCAGGCCTCCATTCTCGGACCTGGCCGGCTCGATGAGGACCCGTTCGAAGAGACCGGTTCCGTAGATTGTGTCGATTGTCTCCTGAATGGAGTTGAGCCCGAATGGTTCTCCCACAGTGAATGGGAGTTCACGCAGGATCACCACGTCGCGTGTTATTTCAAGTCCCTCTACACGGATCTCCTCGATTATCCCTTCATCGATCTCGAAGGTGAGTACGCCGGAAACCGGATCGAACCTGACGTTGCGCACAATCGCCAGGGGATATCCGCGGTCACGGTAATAGCGTTCCAGCGATTTGATGTCTCCGGCAGCCTTGACCCGGTCAACAGGTTCTTCGATCGTCGAACCGATCGCCCTGCGCAATTCGGGAGCATCGTACAGCCTCGCTCCCTCGAAGAGGATCTCGCGCAGCATCGGCCGGCTCTGCAGGATCACGTTCAGAGATACGACCCTCAACTGTCCCGGCTGACCGGCCGGCAGGGAAAAGACCTGCAGGCGTACATCTGCGAGCGTGCCGTCCTCCAGCAGCCGTGCCGCCGTAACATCCAGACCCGTCGCATCGACACTGCGTCCCGTAAGCTCTCTTTCGATCAGATTGCCTGCCCTTTCCTTCTGCTCCTCACTGCCCCCCTCAACCTCAACGCCGGCGACACGAAATCCGGGCCCGTGCTCCTCATGGACACCTGCGAGCCTTATGAGATGACCTGCTTCAGGCCGGCCTTCCCACTGCTGAAGTGCCTCCCTTGCCGTCCGGTATCCAACTGTGATGAGGGTGTCTATGCCCTCGAAATCAGTGGATAGATGGTCGGGTATGTTGGGAGCGATCACCAGATCTGCACGGTCGAGAGATGAGGAGTTGGGAACCCGCATCATGATGCTGGTTACCTGGTCAATCACTTCGAGCGGATTACCCAGTCTGGAAGCCGGCCGCAGGGCTGCGGAGACGTCTGAGGCGATTATAAGGTCGGCGCCCATCTCCTCCACGACACTGACAGGAATGGCATCGACCAGACCTCCATCGACCAGCAGTTGATCTCCCCTCGGAACCGCAGCCAGAAGGATCGGAATCGCCGAGGTTGCCATCAATGCTTCAGAGAGGATTCCATCGGAGAGTACGACCCGCTCACCGGTCAGCAGATCTGTGGCAACGGCCCTGAATGGGATCTCCAGGCCGTCGAAGTCACCATTTGCCAGGTAGTCACCCTTGAAAGTCAGATCGGAGAAGAGAGCGCTCACGCGCTGACCGGTCAGATAGCTGGTGGGCAGTATCGGTTTGTAACCGTCAAACCGGATCTGCAGGGCATATGTAGCCCGTTCCTCCTTCTGGGCGAGAAAGAGATTGATCCGTTCAGTTGTGTCTGTAAACAGGTCCTGCCAGCGAATCTGCCCGGCCATTATCGCCAGTTCAGATGGAGTGAATCCCGCCGCGTAGAGACCCCCGATAACAGCACCCGCGCTGACGCCTGCAATAAAGGTGGGGTGGAGGCCCGCTTCCTCCAGAGCCGTGAGTACGCCTATGTGCACCATCGCCCTGCTGCCGCCGCCGCTCAGAACAACTCCTATGGAGGGCCTGGCAGGTGCCTCGAAAGGAAGGCGGCGTACGGGCACCTTTTCGGGATGGAACTCATACAGCAGCTCCGCCGATTGTGCCGAAGCAGCTCTGTATCCTCCAGTTGTGAGGAGCAGAGGCAACAGGATAAGCATCAGCCGTCCGCAGTGTGCTTTGTAGGATTCCGGGAGCATGTGTATTATCGTATTGGTTCTCTGTTGACGCTGCCAAGGGCCTTACATAGTCTGGTTTCCGTCCGGAAACCTAGTGCCCTGTCACGCAACAACCGTGGTATTCGAGCGGCGCCGCATCCCGACCGGCTGTGTTGCGCCTCTTCGGAATAGCACACGGCTATTCCATCGTCACCGCGCCTTGCAGGCCGGGCGCGGCGTCACTCTCGGTACCGACATTTGTCACGCGACATGACACTTGTTAAATCCGGTTCGACATTTTGTCTGGCGACCAGAGCGGCTGTCAGACAAAAGATAATCTAGGATGAAATGAAACTTACGGATATCCTAACCGCATCCAGGATCGACCTCGATCTGGATGCAGGCAACAAGGACGGGGTAATCGAACGCCTCGTCTCACTGGTTGTCACAACGATGAACGACATAGACCACGACACCGTTCTCAAGGCAGTACTCGCCCGCGAACAGTTGATGAGTACCGGTGTGGGCAACAGTGTTGCCATTCCGCACGGCAAGACCAATGCCGTCAGTTCCCTTGTTGCAGCATTCGGTCGCTGCAATGAACCAATCGATTACGATGCCCTGGATGGTCAACCGGTATCCCTGGTCTTCCTTCTGGTCGGACCCGAGGATGCAGCGGGGCCGCATATCAAGGCTCTGAGCAGGATCTCCCGTCTCCTCAGCTACGAAGAGTTCCGCAAACGACTGATAGAAGCCGGCACCCCGGAAGAGGTTCTGGAGGCCATATCAGCCGAGGAGGAGCGACACTTCGAGCTGAAGGGCTAGTGTCATGTCACGGTTGTTGCGTGACAGGGCACTAGGTCTCGGTCGATGAATATCCTTCAACGGCCTGCCGTCGCGTGGGGTATACTTATCTTATGGGCAGGTGGGATCTGGTTCGGATCCAATCTGAGCATCGGCAGCGAGTCGCCCATCCACTTCTTCGGTCTGGACAAACTGGGTCATGCGGTTGAATTCGGGATCCTGGGTCTGGTTGCAGCCAACGCGCTCTTCACACTGTTAAGTACGGGCGGGTCGATCAGTGGTTCGAAAGCGGAGAGGGAGTCGGTGTGGAACGGGGCTGTTCTGATCGCCGGTCTGTGGGGATGGATTGATGAGATCCATCAGTTCTGGGTGCCCGGACGCAGTACCGATCCCACAGATCTGCTGGCCGATGTAATTGGGGCTGCTGTGGGGGCCTGGATACTGCTACGCTGGTTGCGGCCTGCTGAAAGAACGGAGAGAGTTGCGGAAGTCGAATCATGAGTGAAAACAGGATATTGAAATCCATAAGGGGTACGCGAGACCTGCTCCCGGGCGAGACCGAAGCATGGGATGTCGTCGAGGGTGTGGTTCGGGAAGTGATGGCCATCTACCAGTATCGTGAGATACGCACCCCTCTGTTCGAAGAGACCCAGCTCTTCGCCCGCGGCATAGGTGAACACACAGACATCGTCTCGAAAGAGATGTACACCTTTGAAGACCAGGGGGGACGCAGCCTCACGCTCAGACCGGAAGGTACGGCTCCTGTAGTGCGGGCATACCTCGAGCACAAGCTCGGCGCCCAGGGTACGCTCGACAAGTTCTACTACATGGGTCCCATGTTCAGGCAGGAGGCTCCCCAGAAGGGGAGGACCCGTCAGTTCCATCAGTTCGGCGCCGAGATAATCGGCACCGATGCGCCGGAAGCAGACGCGGAGATTATCCTTCTCTTCCTGGCGGTCATAGACGCCCTTGGACTCGACTCGTGGAAGCTTCATATCGGCTCTCTCGGCTGCCGCGAGTGCAGGCCCGCCTATCGGGAAGAACTGGTGGCTTTCCTGAAGGGTGTGGAGGATCTGCTGTGCGAGGATTGCAGGGGGCGGATCGACACGAATCCCATGAGGATTCTGGACTGCAAACGGGAGGGGTGCCGGCTCGCCACTGCCAAAGCACCCGGCCGGATAAATTTCCTCGATCCTGAATGCAGCCGGCATTTCGAGGCAGTGAAGACTCTGCTGGAGGAACGGAGCGTTCCCTTCACCGTGGATCCGCGCATGGTACGCGGACTCGACTACTATGAGAGAACCACTTTCGAAGTGGTAAATCCGGATCTGGGTGCGCAGGATGCCATTTGCGGCGGAGGCCGCTACGACGGGCTGGCCGAGATGCTCGGCAGTGTGGAGAGGGTGCCGGGGGTCGGATTTGCGGCAGGACTTGAGAGGATAATGCTCGCCCTTGAAGCGGCCGGAGTGGAACTGGAATTCGAACCGCTCTGCGAGGTCGCCCTGGTGCATGCAGGAGAGGAAGCCCGCCGCAGGATGTTCACTCTCTGCGATGTGCTTCGAAGAGCGGGCGTGGCGTGCACGATGGACCTGACCGAACGGTCGGTGAAGGCTCAGATGCGTGAGGCCAACCGGCGCGAAGCCCTGATAGCCCTCATAACCGGAGAGAAGGATCTTCAGGAGAACAACATCACCGTGAAGAACCTGGTTGATGGGGTTGAGGAGAAGATCCCTGTCGAGAAAATCGTGCCGGTTATCCTGGAGCGACTGGAAGCAATGGATGAGGCCGCGATTGACGAAGAGCCTGAGGATCCATCGGCAGGTGATGACGGGGCCGGCCCTCAACAGGGAGAAGCAGCGTGATGGAAAGCGGGTCACCGCCGGGCACTTTCCTTTCTACTTCATACAGGACCCACACCTGCGGTCAACTGAGACCCGAGCTGGCCGGGGAGAAGGTCACTATCACGGGCTGGGTCAACAGCCAGCGCGACCACGGGGGGATCATCTTCATCAATCTGCGCGACCGGTGGGGCGTGGTTCAGGTGGTTGTGGACCCTTCAGATAAGCCCGAAGGAATGGAAGAGGCCAGATCGGCCCGCCTGGAAGACGTGCTCCAGGTCACCGGGGTTGTCCGTCAGCGTCCACCCGAATCGGTCAACGAGGAGATGCCGACCGGCGGATGCGAAGTTCAGGCAGAACGGGTTCTCTTTCTGGCTGAAACCGAAACGCCGCCTTTCGTGATAGGTGAAGAGGCCACTGCCAGCGAGGAGATGGGGCTGAAGTACCGTTACCTCGATCTGCGCAGGCCGCCGCTTCAGTCGAATATCGCTCTGCGTCACCGGGCAGCACGCTCGACCCGCAATTTTTTCGACAGTCGGGGATTCCTGGAAATCGAGACACCCTTCCTGATCCGCTCGACCCCCGAAGGCGCTCGTGACTACCTGGTGCCCAGTCGCATCCATCACGGCCGTTTCTACGCCCTGCCGCAATCGCCTCAGCAGTACAAGCAGCTGCTGATGATGTCCGGATTCGATCGATACGTACAGATTGTCCGCTGCTTCCGCGACGAGGACCTGCGCGCCGACCGCCAGCCCGAATTCACCCAGATCGACATGGAGATGTCCTTCGTGGGCGAAGAGGATGTTATGGAGGTAGTGGAGGCATTCCTGGTGTCGCTTCTGCGTGACATTCATCAGGTGGAGGTAGAGAGTCCCTTCACCCGTTTCACTCTCGATCAGGCGATGCAGAATTACGGGACCGACCGTCCCGACCTCCGGTACGGTCTGGAAATTTCCGACCTCTCCGATTCGCTGAGGGGAAGTGAATTCAGAATCTTCAGGAGCACTCTGGACAATGGCGGGACGGTGCGGGGATTCAGAGTCCCTGAAGCAGGCGAGATCACCAGGCGCGAACAGGATAAGATAGTAGAGGTGGCCAGAGAGGCCGGTGCCGCGGGAGCAGTACTGCTCACTGTTGCCGGTGAAGGCCTCGAAGGTGCAACAGCCAAATTCCTCGGCACGGACGAGCAGACCGCTATTATCAATGAACTGGATGCCGGTGCAGGCGATCTGGCCGTAATTGTGGCCGACCAATATCAGACTGCACTCGCAGCCCTCGGTTCTCTCAGAGTGGAACTCGCCGGGCGATATGACCTGATCCCCGATAATGAGTACAGGTTTGCATGGGTAAGGGAGTTTCCTCTCGTCGAGTGGAGCGAAACAGAGGGGAAGATGATGGCTGTCCATCACCCCTTCACATCCACCACCGACCCCGAAGAACTGATAAGCCTTGCAAAGTTGCTGCCATCGTCTGGCCGGGACTCAGAGGAAGCTCTGCAGTGGCGCAATTCGGTGCTGGCATTGAAGGCAAACGCCTACGATGTGGTGCTGAACGGCCACGAGATAGCAGGTGGGAGCATCAGGAACCACCGGATGGCGGAACAGGAGGCCTGTTTC
>VAOY01013774.1_pt1 | contig 22078 bp, 19 predicted proteins | sample 3393881 | NCBI WGS metagenome assembly VAOY01 (sample SAMN08290430, study PRJNA428436) | hydrothermal vent metagenome | isolation source: Deep-sea hydrothermal vent chimney | place: Indian Ocean: Southwest Indian Ridge
CAATTAACTATTGGTCAAAAACAAATATAAAATCCAAACTTGTTTGGCGCTGGTCGAGCATCTCTAATGCTCGAAATTATGCGCAACTTGTTGCGCCTTAACAAATACCTCTGATTTAACGTAAAAGCTGAAGCCTCCAGTACTTTAACGTAAAAACAAAAAGTACTAGAGACAATTGCAAAACTTTTCACGGCATATTTTTGAATAATGATGAGGTTATTCTTTTCTTTTTCGGCTACCTATAACGACGGAAATGATGAGAAGTAAGATTATTCCCATTATTGTTATTAAAGCTGCCGCATTTTCTTTTAAAAGCTCTTTGATTTCTTTCTTTTTGGGTTCCTGTTTTTTTAGCTCCATGCCTTTTACTGCTTTTTTGCCTGATACAGAAGCGGTACGGACTTTGCTTATATTTTTCTGGTATTCCTGCCGCAATTTTTTGTTTTTCAGCAAGTTCCCAATCATTTTCTGTAATTTTTTGTTATTGCATACAAAGCCGCTGCATCCGGCGTCATATTTTTTCACTAATTCAGCATGGAGTTGAGCGAGTTCTTTTTGGGTTTTAGCATTGGCTTTCCAATAGCCTTTGCGGATGGTTTCGAGCATAACCGCAGTCATTTCCTGCAAGGCGTAAGGGTTTTTCTTTTCAAAGAACTCTTTTGTCCCGAGTTTATACTTGTCATCAATGAGAGTTTTTTTGACGTCCTCCCAGTAATAATCCTCAAGCATTTCCGGACGCATAACCTCCCAGCCATAGGAATTACGTGCGACTTCTGCGAAAGATTCTGCGGCTCCGGCGCCTTCCTGCATCATCTCTTTGATGAATTTGGGATTCAAAATAGTTGTTCTAGCTTCAATCATCGCCGCTTCTTTCGCGCTTTGGACACGGGCGCTATTGGGATTCCGCAAATCATTAAAGAACGCATCAGGGCTTTTGCCGGTAACTTTTTTAACGGCTAAGTTCATGCCGCCCATAAATTCATACACGTGATCCAGCGACAAAGGTCCCCAGGCGTTTGAAGAACGCGGCTGGACAACTGTATCTGTATTTTGCAAAGCGGCCTCAAATACACCGCCTTTAAACTCACACCAGTTATCACGAGTGTAGACTGCCCCCATGTTTTTCATGTATTGATCGGCTATTTCCTGGTCTTTCTCCCATTTATCGCCAGATTCAACCAGGCCCATGATGCCGGTACCGAAATTACCGTTTGCGCCGCCAAAAATACGTGCCGTCGCGAGTTTTCGAGCCTCAATCGGAGAATACCCCTTGGCAATCATCACTTTTTCCGCCGCCAGGGCTCCTTCTTTCACGTTGTTCTTATATTTGTCTCCGTCATCCGCAGCGGCGGCCATGCGTACGGCTTTGTCTATCAAGTACAAACGAGATGTTGCCGCGCCTCTGAATTGTCCCGAAGTTTGAACGACCACATCAATTCGTGGACGCTTCAGTTTTTCAATTGGAATCAGTCTTACGTCTTTCACTCTACCGCGCGGACTCCAAACCGGCTGAACACCGAGCATATATAGAATTTCCGCGACATTAGTACCGTGGCTTCTGATGAATTCGCCGCCCCATAAGGTAAACGCTACTTTTTTAGGATATCTGCCTTTGGCTTTGAGTTTTGATTTTATGAGGGCATCGCCGAGCTGGACAGCTGTTTTCCATGCTTCTTTTGTCGGGGTGCTTTCCGTGTCTATTGAAAACAAGTTTCTGCCTGTAGGAATCGAGTTGGGATTTCTTATAGGATCAGCCCCCGAGGATGGCGCGATGTAGCCGCTGTTCAATGCGTTAATTAAACTTTTGACTTCCGCGTCTGTAGAAGCTAAAAGAGCTTTTTTATAATCAACAACATTATTCATCGCCTCAAACGCGATTTTTACCGCGTGTAAATAATCTGAATAGCGTTGGGAAGCTTTTTTTATCGCCCTTGTACATTTCGCAATGGCTTTGTCCAATGATTTTTTTGAAGTAGCAAGGATTTTTGCCGTATTTACCGCGTGTTTTTGTTTGTTTTCGGCAATCAAATCACGGTATTGCCGCATTCCCTGTAGAAAATTTAAACGATTCTTTAATTTTACCAGTTCCGCTATTTTTATTTTTAGTTTAAACATATCCTTTATTCTATTTGTCGCCAAAATTTTATCCAGATTGGGATTAAGCGTGAAATAAAGGGCTGCAATATATGGCTTGCTTAAAGCTGTTTTTATTTTAAGTTGGATTTGCTTCTTTTGTTCCGCAAGGATTTTATTTTTAATATCTTTATCCTTCATGAGATCGAATAAATATGCTTTTAATTGAGGCTTCTGAATCATTCTGATTAACGCCAGCATATCTGGTGCCGTCGCAATGTCAACCATCTTTTTCATTTTAGGGACAAGCTGAGCGATTCTACGAGCCTTGCTTATGTTGCGCGGGCTCGTCAGCGAAGACACGCGCTCAAAGGTTTTGGGTTTCTGCAATGAACGAATGAATTTAAGCCTGCCGGGGAGTTTACAGTTTTCAAGCAAAGCTTGTTTTAACATTTTTTGTTCTTGAACCGAAACAGAACCGTTATTATTGTTTCTTTTGGCTTCATCAGCATTAGCTTTCATGCTAATCATCATTGCCAATAGATTTACAGAGCTTTTTTCCTTTTTATTACACCTCGACGCTCTTAAGTTTTGTAAATCTTTCTTATTTATAAACTTTTCGACCTTTTCCCCTTTAAGCAATCCATCTATTATTTTGTGTGCGGGAGTTAAATATAGATCGTCAAAATAGTGCGCATCAGCTTTTTGTTTCGGCGTTAATTTGCCTTTAATGATGTCAACATCGGCGAGGCTGATCGCGATTGCGTCAACCGCCATTAATCTTGCGGTTTCCGCGGCTTCGGCATCTGAATATTTACGGTTCAGCACATATAATCCGCGATTTATCTTCGCGCTTTCCAGTTCGTGGATATAATTGTGAATCCTCAATAAAGTATCTTTATCCAGGAATTTGAGATTTTTTAGTCCTAATTCATGGTCAATTTTTTTCTTTTTTACTAACGCGATTATGCTCGCTTCATATTGCTTGCGCAACAATCCATTAGTTTCTGTACTAATACAAGCGTGTATTTTATCATGAATTTTAGCTAAATCCTCATAAAGATCACTGGACATAAACGGAGGAGTCAAATGGCTGATTAACGCCGCGTAACCTCTTCGTTTGGCAATAATCGCTTCTCCAATATTGTTTATAGTGTATATGTAAAAATGAGGCATGTCGCCAATCAATACATCCGGCCAGTCATAATTTGATAGCGCTGTTTGTTTCCACGGAGTGAACTCAAAACTGCCGTGAGTCCCGAAATGAATAAGTGCGTCGGTTTTATAGCCGTATCTTGCCCACAGATAAGTGGCGATATATGGATGCGGCGGAGCGTGTTTGGCTCCATGGATAAGTTTATTAGTATCATCACCGTAAGCGGGAAGGGATTGCGGCATGAGGACAATGTTTCCGTAGCGCAGAACCGCGAGAGCGATATTATCGGTGCCGTTTCTATTGATGCTCATATACGGCCCCGGGGCCTTGCCGTAACGCTGCTCAACTTCAGCGTAGAGATCGGCGGGCATAGCGTCTTCAACCCAGGTTAGATAATCTTTTACGGGAACAAGCAATGTAGACGATTTTTCCACAAATTTCTGGATACTTCCTTTGGCGTAAGGATTGAATATTGCCGCGTTTGCCTGTATTTGAGCCTCTAATTCAGTTGCGTCTTGTGGTAACTTACCGGTGTTATATCCGGCTTTTTCGAGGTTTTTCAGAGTATTGTACAAAGATGGAACGACTTCCAGTCCGGCAGCCGCTAACGCGTTTTTGCCAGGGCCTTTATAGTAGATAATAACAATTTTTTTATCTTTATTCGCTTTGTATCTTAAGGTTAAATATTTTTTAACAGTTTGTGTAAATGTTTTTATCCTTTTGGGCAGAGCTTTAAATACATATAATCCTTTTTCATTTTTAAACTGCGCGGAAAGAACATAAGGCATTATTCCACCGTCAAGTTCCGGCATTGTAACGCTTTGACTCATTATACCGCCGGCCATGCCGCGTTGATTTTTCAGCCATTTAATATATGGTTCATAAACATTAATCGGACAAAGCAAAGGGATGTTCTGTTTTTTCAAATAGTCAATAACTTCATTTTCTTTGGCGGTAGTAAAACGTCCGTGCGGCATTAAAACCACCATGTCCGGGCTTACTTTTCGGATAAAATCAAGGCGTTTGCGAAAGCCGAAGACAGGGTAGATATTAATTTTTTCTTTTTCGAATGCCTTTACCACAGCGCAGATATGTTCAGCCGAAGGCCCCGCAGTGGAAGTAAGAAAGCATACCTTTGGAGCATTGGAATAGTTTAACTTGTTCTTTTTGCGAAAAGCTTTATATTCTTTAAGTGTCTTAAAAATGGAGTTCTCTCCCGCATGAAAGAATCCATCATGGGGAATAACCAGCGGTTCCTGAACAGGATCTGAAAATATTTTTTTCCCGTCAATTTCACGGCGAGTATAATTCAACAGACGTTTAAAGTTTGTTTTTCCACTATTGCCTAAGTATTTTTGAACATATTCAAGCTGTTTCCCGGTGATTGAAGTGATGTTTGCCTTCTGGCTTGTCGAACTGGCGACATATACAGCCAAACCATCATTAACGGCTTCTTTCAGTGCGGCCATCCGCTCTTCCGGCAAACGCAGCCCCATACCAAAAATATAAACCGCGTTGTAGCTTTTGAGCTTGGTCTTTTCCCCTTTTTTCCAGTTTATCCGTTCAACTTTAATAAATCTGTTTGAATTCGCAGAATCAAACTGCGCAAACATGTAGTCAGGGTAGTTGATGAAACCTATCCTGGTAGGGCTAATCCATTGATTATAAACAAACCATGAAACCAAAAGCAGTACACTTATACTAACAATGCCAACTATCTTTCCATATCTCTTTTTCATACGTCTTCTCTTGTTTATTCTGATTCCGGGACATAGATTATGTCACCGTTATCAAGTTGATAGGCAATGCCGACGCGCCGGCCTTTGCCGTTCTTGCTTTTTGAACTCTTTTGGGATTTATATCTCGTTATTTTATTGTTTTTCTTAACAATTATTTCCATATCCTTTTTGCCTGCGTTTTTGACGAAAGTTACATCTTTATCAGTCAAAAATTCAGTCATTTTCATGCGGACAACCAGTGCCACCATCAGCGCCACCGCAAAAACCATTGCCACATCAAACAAGTTAGCCATGTTTGACAAAGGATCGTGGTCCTCTGCTTCAAAGGTGTTTGTATAACGATTTTTTCTGCGGTGCATCATTGTTTTTCTCCTCCATCTTTGTGGTATAATTGTAAATCCAGGACGTACTGCAAGTTGGCGATTTCCTCGTTATACCAAAGTTTTTTGACAGAGAAGGTAATAAGACCGATAGCTCCGACAAATATACCAATAACCGTCGTTGCGAATGCCATTTGCATGTTATAAGCCATAGAGGAAATATCTCCATTTGCCAAACCCACCAGAGCCGGTCCCATTGGAATCAATGTTCCCATGAGCCCGAGCATGGGACCTATTTTAAGGGTAAATTTCAGGCGTTCCAGCTCCCGGGAATAATTTGTGTGACAATCGGCGATAAATTTATCACAATGAACCGGGTGCCAGTCCAATGCTATAAGTTTTTTCAACTTATCCGAGAAAGAACAACGTGGCATATTGGAAAAATCAAAGTCCCCGATATTATCAATTTTAACCATTATCTTTTTGAGGTTTTTATGCCCCTTCAGCAGTCGAATATATAATGAGAAAAATTCCCCCAGCAATGCCAGAGAATATAGAAACGCAACTAATAATAAAACTATTACCGGCAGCATTAAGCTGCTGGAAATCCATGATAGCGCTTGAGTTAAATAAGTCATAGCAAAAAATTCCTTTTTGTATTTTTAATTAAAGCCCGTAAGCCGTTTCTTTATAATTACCAGTTTTTGCCACATCCCCAAATGGGCTAAAACAGTAAATATTGCAGTTGTTAAAAGTATAAACGCCACCCCCGCAACCATACTAACATTCAATTTCACCAGATCGCCACCCGGAGCTTTTCCGCCGAAGACCACAGGTAAAAACATCGCGATAAAAATTTGAACTAAAGATGACAATGCCGTCCACTGTATTAATTGTTCTTTATCCTTCATCAGCCAGGAAAGAAGCTCGGCTAAACCACCGGTAACAATAAACATCCCAAATATAAACCAAAACGCCACTCCCTGAAAACTCATTCCACTGTAAGTGTTAAACAGATAAACTATCCCGGCAAAACAAATTACAGGAAATAAACAGGAAGGTAAAAGTACCGTATAATACCAAAAGTGAAGTTGTTTCTCCAAAAGATAACGCCGCAGCAGCATCGCCCCGAATACCAGTACCAAAGCTTCCTGGATGATAACCAGCACACATATTGTACTAAGGGTATTGAGATCGCTCATCAAAAAATTAAAATCTTTTAAATTTATCTGCGCTGCCTGTGAGTACATAAAAAGAACCGGCAGAGTAAACAACAACACGCTTCCCCACCTGAAAACTCTATTTAAAACAGACAGTTTTATTATAGTTTGGAGATATGCCCCAAACAAAATAAGCAATATAAAAAGCCACATAATTCTTAAATTCCCAGCCTAATTATTTTTTACTTTTTGTATACTTCTGAGTTGCCACCTTTTTTTAATGAGGGAAACTGTAAAACAATATTCTTTACCGCCAACATTATAGTAAACATAACGTTTTGCTTTCCCCATAGCCGGTATAGTTACCTTAATTGGCTCGGCTAATGAGCTTATCTCTCCAAGAGTATTCCAAGCGTATTCCCGGCATTCCAACGGTACTCCGCGAAACCTCTTATAAAACTTTCTACTATCATGTTTTCTGCTGTAATCAAAAATATATTTAGTAAATTTCACAGCAATTTCAGCGTTTTTATCAGTAATAACTTTTTCTTTAAATGACTCTTTTTCTCCGAGTAATCCGCAAGAAGCTACCGCCGCTCCTAAAAGTAATAATACGAGTAATAATTTTTTATTCATGATAACGCACCAGATTAATCAGCGTTTCCGCTATATACATTATTAAGTCCGTCAGCGACAAAATCACCAATGACCGCCCCGTCAAGCATTGAACCAGACACGGCAATTCCTTCCGAAGAAATATGACCGTCAAGCCACCCTATATTCGCCCGTTTATTATGACGAAAGTGAATTCCGTTATAACCATTCGTTCCATTTGCTCCTGTCGCAGTAGGGCGTTTGTCTGGCCACAACAGCGGAGAATACTGAATACCCATAGGGCTGTCCCAAGCAGAATCCCCGAACGCGACAATGCCGGAAGGATTTTTAAATTTACCCACTTTGGCTATATAGGTAATTCCTTTTGAGGTATACCTTCCCAACCACAACGCGTTGTAGCCGTATCCTGAAATAGAGACTGCTTTGTAATCTGTTACTCTGTTAGCAAGATGCGGGCAAACAAAAACTTTGCCGGACTCTCCTATATAAGGCCCCAAATATTCATTCCTTGTAAGATCATATTCACCCCCCCCTGAGCTTGTTCCATACCAATATACGCCCTGTCCCATGGCTCCCGCCCCCTTATAGGGGACAGAATAGCCGTCATAATCATTAACATATGAGACATTTGCTAAACTAATTTGTTTCAAACAGCTTGTGCATGAAATCTCTTTAGCTTTGTTTCTGGCTTTTCCCAAAGCCGGCAGCAGCATTCCTGCAAGAATCGCGATAATAGCGATCACGACGAGGAGTTCAACAAGTGTAAAAATACTGCATTTTCGGACATGTTTAGCTAGTTGCCACTGATTCTTCTTGTACTTCTTTTGAAACATGATATACTCCTTTTCATATAGAAATATGAATTTTGTTTTTTGCAAACTGAAAACAACTTTTAAAATCGTTTTTAAATTAGTTTAAAGAATGCATTGTTATTTTAAATGACAAACACGTTTTTTGTTTATAATAGATAAAACCTAGCTTCTTCGAGAACCTGAATAAATATCCATGTTAATTAGGTTAACCTAACTATACGGGCTCAGTAGCGCTTTGTCAAGTAGGCTTCCCTAATTTGATAACAAAAAATCAAAAATTTTTTTACCCTCAACTATTTGTCTGTGTCTTCATGAAAATCACGCGGCAGAGACCCATTGGCGCATTGTGCTTTCGCTATTTTTTCGATTGTAACAAGGAAAATGGAACTGACCAACTTTGGAATGACCAGTTTTTAGCTATAGTTCGGACTTTTTCAATATCTATTTTTTGTAAAATGACGTTCATATATTCTTGCCCTGCCTTTTGTGGCTGGTGGTGGCGTAGCCGTATGAAGTTGATTCGAAGTCGGCGCGGCCATCGGTTAATTGGATTTTGCAGTGCTCCTCATAGATGATCAGAGTTCTATCCTGGGGCTGTTGCGTAACCTTATATTATATACTGATTCCAATTTCCGGCTGATGTTCCATTGCTATTTCTTTGTTTTTTATTGTCATGTTTAAAAGCTTGTTTTGAGCTCTTTCACAGAAACTTTGCAGGGAATCTATGATTAAATGGATTCCAGTCTGTGATTTTTGCTCTTGGGGGTTTTCTTTTTCCAGCATTTCTATTACTGATTTGCGGTCGCCTTTGCGTTTTTCTATATCCCATAATTCGAGTTTGTTTTCGCAGAATATTTTTATGTTTTCGGTTCCTCTGGTTCCCGCGACATACGCGATTTTTCGGTCGGCATGTTGGATGGAATGCCGGTCAAAGCCGATTATGACGGAATGGCAGGTTGTTCCTTGGGATTTATGAGAAGTAGAAGCATAACCGTAGGAAAGTTTGCTGGTTGTTAATGTTCGACCGTCAGAAGAAATTATATTGCCTGATTTGTCAAATTCTTTTACGGTGATGATTTCTCCATTTGAGAATTCTCCGGTTCTGTTTTTACCTCCAGATTTCAACATTATTCTGTCACCAATTCCAACGTGAAGTGTTTGTTTTTCAAAAACATCGTAGTTGCCTAAATTATTTCTAGCAATTATCAGATCATTGCCTGAATGATCTCTGCATAACAGCCCTTTATTATGGATGATTTTTTGAACAGTCAGGAAATTTTCTTGTTGATTGTTACGGTAATCCAGTATCATTCCAGGGTGATAGTTTTTATATGTTTTCTTTTGCGCTACTGTCCAGTTTAGAGACTTTAAAGAGAGCATTTCTCTTTCATTATGTATCAAATCTCTAGCTTTGAGTTTTTCCCTTATTCTACTTGAGACGTCGTTATTTTCACGATGAGTCGGGTTTACAACGATAGCAGAATTACCCGCATTAATAGCTTTCATATATTCTTCTGCCATCATTTCATGCCTGGTCTTGCCTTTGGCTTCGATAATAGCTCCTTGCTCTTCAAGTCTGCAAAATGCTGATCGAATGTTGCCACTTGATAAATCTTTCGCCACTTGACGATATATGCCTTTCATGGCATCTTTGTTCTGCCGCATTACCTGCTTGATTTTGGTTCTTTCGAGTGAGGAATATTTCAGCAACATTCTGAAAGCATCTCCGGCTTCGACTGAGGAGTGTTGACCGGGATCACCAACTAATAACAGTCGCGCACGAGATTGCTTGACTAGTTTTGCCAACGAATAAAGCTGTTTAGTTGAAGCCAGTCCGGCTTCATCAAGAATTATCAAAGAATCCGGTTTTATATTCGCTTGTTTTTGTTTATCTATGAGTAGGCGTTGCAAGGAAATTGCGTCCTCAAAAGGTTGTGCGGTTCCGGGCTGTTCATATTTTTCTTCTAAAATTCTGCCATCTTTTCGCAAAATATCACGGGCTCCGTTTGTGGGGGCGCACATTACGACATCAATGTCATTTTCAATATTTGCCCTGACAATCTCACTAATTGAAAATGTTTTGCCGGTTCCTGCTTTTCCTACTAAAGCGCAAAACTGGTCAGGGCTGTTTAACAGTTGCTTTACAGCTTCAAATTGTTCGAGGTTAAGTTTTCCAGACGGTTCAAATTCAGAAAAAATATCTTTTTCAAAAACATTCCTGCCTCTTTGAATATTTTCCAGAAGCTCCTTTTCGCGTTCCCAGTGTTCTACAGCCGCAAGTTCATTTTGAACCGCGATAATTTTATTATCATCTAATTGTATTTGGAGCTGGGATTCAATATTTTCAAGTTTATATCCTTGTCCGCATAAGGAATTCAATATAGTTTCCTTGAAAGTATAATCTTTGATTACGCTTTGCCTTTCAAAGTGATGCTCTTTTGCATAAAACGCCGCTTCCTCTAAATTCTGATACAAATTACGTACTTTCCCTTTTCGATTATATTCAACTTTATGGGTTGTTTCATTTACAACATGATTCAGCTTTGACTGTTGTTCTTCCGACAAGCCGTTCCATTGATTATTTATCACTTGAGGCGTTGTTGTTTCATGAAGCGAACTATTACTGGCTTTGCGGACAGTATTTAGGAACTGTTGAATAAAGTTTTTTCTGGAAGAACTTATTGTTTTTTTATTATCCCAAAGTTCTTCAAATTTCTCTATATCAAAACCACGGGACGCAAATGTTATTTGCTTTTTCTCTGCTCTTCCCAATGTAGTGCCCAGATAATCTTCAGCCTGCTCAATTAACATTTCAATTTCTTTTGTGCGCCTTGAGAAATGCTCAGAAATATCCTTCAAGCCTTTAATCTGGGGTGCATTGTGTTTGTCAAATTCAATATCATAACCACCCCTAATTGCCTGATTTGCCAATTCATTTCGATAAACCGCTGTCAAATATCGGCAGCGTTGGAAAAATTCATTTGACTCAATCGCATAATTCCTGCCGTCTTTCGATGGAGTAGCGTTGAAGATTATAACATGGTTGTGCAACTGCGGTTCCAGAGCACGGTTAGCATCATGTTCATACATTGCCGCACAAAACTTAGCTGTCTGTTCAACCCCATTTGAAACATGTTCCTGTCTTGCCGTGTATTTTTCCATTTCTGTGATTGTTTTCATAACGGCATTATGATGCCATTCGCGGATTCTTGAATCCTCCATTGTTACCGCCATGATTGAAAAGCTTTTAGGAGCGGAAAAGGTAAAATCGTAAAAATTTCTACGATTACTGACATGCTCCACGCCTTCTTTCCTGTTTGTATTATGCCTGGCGGTTAATTGGGCACCTGATAAGGCGTGTTTGTTATCCCGAATAGCTTCAAAAGCTTTAGGACTAACAGCGGTGTTTTCTTCTATACCAAAAGATTCACACGCTTTGCCAAGCCAGATGCCCGTGATTTGCTTACCTTTTTCGTAATAATCATTTGCACTGAGATGTTTGCTGACATAGTCGTTTCCACCAACAAATGCTTTACCGCAGATCATTTCTTTTCTTCTCCAAGTTCTCTTATTTTTTTTAGTAGTTTTCTAGACTTTTCAAAATTTTCCTTATTGCGTCTCATATTTAAATATAGGATTCTTCTCTTCTCTGCCTCTATTTCACTATTTATTCCTGTTCCGTACATATTTGGGGTTGGCTTGAGATTAATTGGCTTAAAATCTTCAAGAGCTTGTTTATATTCTCGTATCCATTGTGACTGACTGTCAGCAATCTTTAAAGTTGGCTTGCATTTTTCTACAGTCTCCCTGTATTCTACAGTTTTACTGTTGTTTTCAGAAGTATCTCTCCACATAATAGCATGAATAAACCCAGCAATGATAATGCTAATAAGGCAAAAAACAATAGTACCTATTATAATATTTGTACATGAATTTTTAATTTCATCACGCTCTTTCTTGACTTTATAGAGTTCTCTCTGCTCTTTTTGGATTTTATCCTGCAGTTTTCTTTCATCGTTTTGTAAGTGATCAATGATTCCTTGAGTTTTAATGATTACTTCATGATTCCAAACTTTTATACTCTTTTTGAATTCTCGCAAATCATTAGAAAATCGGTTAGCGATCTCCTCGTTGGCAAGCATTGTATCTTCAAGACACTCACTTGTCTCTACGAGTTTTTCCACCTTTTCGCCAGTATACTTGGCGAATAACCCTTGAATCATGGTGAACTTTACAATAGGATCATTATCATCTGTAATGCCCATGTTTCGCAAATCTTCATACATTTTTGCTTTTTGGGAATCAGATAGTGAAAGCTCCTGGATAATAACTTGAAGAGCATTGCGGCTAACATTTTTTGACTGTTTTTTTACGGTACTATTATTTTTTTGCATTTGTCTAACTCCTTAAATATTTGGTTTCTACTGCATTCCATTCTGCACCTGACTGAAAAGCTCTGGAATACAGAATGTTTTGAATTCATAGCTGATGTCAAGGTTGAACCATAATTTTCCAGTTCAGTTTGTAAATCCTGCATACGAGCTTCGACTTCTACCTCATAAGGACGGAAAGCACGCCGAAATTTTTCAGCATCTTTACCCTCAACCCATAATTTTGGTTCTCCCTGAAAATAATTTTTTACAATCAGATATTTTACATTATTCTGCAACTCATTAGCCCAGGAAAAAACTGTTTCCAGCGAACCCGGATTAGATGTAACAGAGCCGACGGCAAGAAAATTAATGCCGTATTTTTGGGCGATGGGAAACATTTCTTTAAACCACCGGATTACATCGAAACCGGAACCGGCTCCCAAGTCTGCAATAACTACAGGACTGTTGACTTTTTCCGTTGCATCAAGAAATATATCCAAACCATTAGGCTTTCTGATATTTATCTTTATTGCTTCAGGAAAATAGTGAGCCAAGCTTCCCTTTTCCTTGTTTTCCATATCACAGTCAACCAGAGTTTTAGGAATATCATGAAATGAAAAATATTCGGCTAGATTCACCATAAACGCGGTTTTTCCGACGCCTCCTTTTCCTCCCATTGTGAATATTACAAGTTTACGCATAGTTATTACCTCCATTTTATTTTTATTTAAATGCTTTTGTTAGATCAAAGATAACAGGTTTCTTTGATCTGGATTTTCTTACTGGTTTTTGCTCCTTCCATTTGTTAAGGTTTACACTATCAGATTCTGTTTTGCCATTTAATTCCTCCATAGTTATTGGCATTTTTCTTAAATAATTAGAGACGGCCTGCTGAGTTATTTTTATACCTCCCTTGTTCAGCATTTTAGCCATTTCTTTTTGGGTGAAATATTTCTTTGTCATCTCTATCAAAGCCTGACGATATTGTTCCAGCACGCTTCCGTGGTGCTTCTCTTTAGACTGAATCTCTAAGAGTATTTTTTCCTGTGAATCCATTTCTTTTCCTATTGTAAAACACTTGTGAGCGACTTGTGAGACAATTGTAAATCGCTGTGAGACAATTGTAAATCGCTTGTGAGACGATTGTAAAATGATTGTAGGTCATTTGTATTTTGCTTGTACGGAATTCTTATCGCACGATAAGACGTTAGTCTATATAAAAAATTATTTTCTTTCCTGTTGAAAAAGTTGAAATTTTTCTGATTTATATAAAATCTAAACATGCCATTTCCTTGATTTTTTTACTTTTCTGATAACAAAATTCCATGATTTTTTCCAATTAATATCACTTCTTATTCAAAAACTGTTTAGCAACTTTAAAGTTTGAACGATCCAGTTTAAAGAATGTTCCTGAAGCATGTTTGACCCCGCGCTTTTCAATTTTGAAATCTTTCCGGTTAATCAAAAGCAGCTTTGTATAAAAACCATTAAGCTCATACGCTGTCTTTGTTAGAATGGCAATTTTTTGCATTTTAAAAATATGCTGTCCCATTATCTTTCTCCTATTAGAACTGCATGAACTTCACGTTCTGAATACATCGCCCATCCGCCAGGGTTATAATTTTTCAAACGTCCTGTTTGTTCATACTTACGAATAAAATGCCTTGTAGAGCATTGAAGTCTTTTGGCTGCTTCTTTGCGAGCTAACCAATTATCTCCTTGGGTTTGATCTTCATCGGCACTAAGAACTTTTTCCATTATAGAAAGTAATTCCAGTTTTTTTGTTGCATCCACGATTTGCCTCCATGGCTGTTTGTTAAAAAAATTATTAAATTGCATTAAATAGATTTTAAAGCAGTCTTCGTGCCATTATTTGCGATATGTCATGATTTGACTTAAAAAAAAATGACAAACATAAACAAATAGACTATTGCGATATTATATTGAAATGATATATTACAATATATGTGGCAATTATAATATGTTGTATTCTATGAATAGATTTAAAAATATGGGGGTAATATGGATAATATATCAAAAGATTTAATTCAAATAACAATAGTCGGAGAAAATCGCTTAGCTAAACTAATAAATTCTGCATTTTATGGAAATTCTACAGTCTTAGTAAAATCTATATCTCCTGACTTCGAAGCTTTACATGATAATAGTATTATACGGAATAGCGATATTTTGATACTTGACTCTAATCCTAAGATTTACGCACCAAGCTATTTATCTAATGACGATGCCAGTGATTTCGGAGCGAACAGAGTCGCACTTTCTAGTGGCTTGTTTAGTTTCTTTAATGATTTAGAGATGAGTAAAACAAAAGGTGTTATTATTTTCCCCCCAGATCCACATGACTTTTTAAGTTCAGACAATCAAACATTAGTGTCCATTAAAAATTTGCTGTCAAATAAAAAAAGAGAGGAAAGAGTTGTTCTATCTGAAAATCAACGAAATTTTGTAGGAATAAAGAACTTTGAGACAATATTTTCATTTATTTTAACGTCTAAAATTATTTATGACAACAAATATTCATGTGTATCGAGTGATGTTGAAAGTCCATTGATTTCGGCAGAAAGAGACCTTGCTCCCAAGATTACAGAAAGGCTAAATTTTAAAAATGAAACCCGTAATATTTGGCAATATAAACTACATTCTGATGTCACGTTAAAAAAAGAGGCTTTTGAAGAGTATTTAACTTCTCATCGGCATGCCAAAATGTTACAAATTGATGTTTTTGGCAAAACTGATAGTGTCATAGAAAAACGTAATATTGTTTTGTTGAGAATTCTTTTAAATTATCATCTTAGAGAAGGATTTGATAATATAGTTAAACCATTTAATGATATTATTCGTAATTATAATAAAATTAAAAAAACATCAATTTATACAGATAATTTAATAATGATTCCTTGGAAAAAAGATATAATGAAAGCTGCACAGGTGAAATATGCCCACGTGTTGATTTACGGCGAGAGTGGTTCAGGAAAAGAGTCTACTGCTGAATTAATCCATCTCTGTACGCATGGGTTCAAGAATCAAAAAATCAAAAAAGTAAATTGTGCTTTGATTGACAAATCATTAGCAACATCAATTCTTTTTGGACATAAGAAGGGAGCATTTACTAACGCCCATCAAGACGTAGAAGGCATAATAAAACTTGCAGATGAAGGTTCATTATTTCTTGACGAAATACATCATCTCCCTGCAGAAACACTAGGAAAGCTTCTTCGATTTATGGAGGATGGTGTAATTACAAAGCTTGGTGGATCAAAACTTGAGCGTTGCAATGTAAAAATCATTGCAGCCACAAATGAAAATGATTTTGAGGAAAATAGCAAACTGAATGAGTTGGGGTTCATTCAGCGTTTTCAATTTAAAACATATATTCCTCCTGTGCGCCATAGGCTTGATAGAGGTTCTTTTGAACTAATTATCAGGGGAGCTTGGAACAAAGCGATAGCTTATTATGAAAAAGAACAAAAGGTCAAAATTGGAGGAGACCAGGTTGACATATATGAATTGTTAAAATTTATCCCATATACAACTAGTGCTCCATTGAATGATCAAAGAATTTTAACCGATGAACAAAGAGTAAATGAATTTATCGAAAACAATGAAGATAAATTAAATTCAGGAGAAATTTCTACAATTTTTAAAACGACCTATATGAATAAATGTTTTTCTGAATGCTATGAGCAAACTTGGAAAAATACAAATATGCGTGGAATTTATAATTACATGTTAAATTCAATAATTTCTTACGCTTTGCATAATCCAAATTTTATATATAAAAGAAATGTTGAACCTATTGTCACCGCTATTGACAATATCACAGCCAATACAGTGGGAAGAAAGTATGCGGTTAAATTTGATGAGCTGTATGAATTAATGATGAACTTTAAAAAGCAAAACAAAAGTGGAATAGAGCTGCAAAAAGAAATTTATACAAAATATGGAGCTTTGGAGAAAAAGAACAGCTTGAATAACTATTTGCAACGGCATAAAGTAAAATATAAATCATATACAAGTGTTCTCAAGAAAATAGAGAAATTGCGAAATATGCTCAGAATAGATGGTTGTTTTTCCGATTATCCTGCGTAAAACTTAAAAAAACATGGATATATTCAGTTTTTTCGGTTTAAAAAGTTGATTTTTCTTGATTTTATATTTTCATGAACTATGTTTTTTGAATAGGGAAATGACATAAAAAGTGTATGTTTAGCTGTATGCTCAATTGTGTGCTTTTTGTATGCTTTTGGATGGTTTTAAGACAAAAAATGACCTACTTTGACAAAGCTTGACATTAATTTATACTTGAGGTTGATTTGAGGTTAAGAAAATGGTCGGGATGAGAGGATTCGAACCTCCGGCCTTTTGACCCCCAGTCAAACGCGCTAACCAGACTGCGCTACATCCCGATACAAAATCAGTACGCTTAATATTGATAACTTTTGTGAAAATTCAAGCATAATAATTAAATAAAATCGAATTTGCAGGGAAACTCGTAAAAAATTATCCGCAAAGAAGTATATTATTATTTTACACCTGTTTTTACAATTTGAAACAATAAATTATTATCAATAAATACGATTATCAAGTAATTGAGGGCGAAATAAACAAAAAATTAGCGTTTTTTTTCAAATAAGAGTTTACTTTTGTATAAACAGGGGTATAATTATCGCCAAATGCGGAATATGCAACTCTTTTCAAGGCATTTCTAAAATATTTTAATATAAGGAGGTTTTTTCATGGCTTTACCAGCAATAATGACAATAGAAGAAGTCGCTGAATATTTACGTGTATCCGAGCGGACAGTTTACGACTGGGCCGGCAAGGGCGAAATTCCCTGCGGCAAAATTGGTACAGCGTGGCGTTTTAAACGCTCTGATATTGAAGCATGGGTAAATAAACGTTTAAATATCGACTCACACACAAAAAGTGATTTTGTGCCTCAGTTTTTGGGAAAAGTGCTTAATCCAAAACATATTTTAGTAGTCGAGCAGTCCACTAAAGCACAAATATTAAATGATCTTATTGACATGCTGGCCGAAAGCCCGGTTGTTTGCTCAAAAGAAGATTTAAGTAAAGGCATTTTCCATCGCGAACAACTCTTAAGCACCGGCATCGGCATGGGTATCGGTATTCCGCATGTTCGTTTAAGCTCCGTCAAAGATGTTGCTATTGCGGCCGCCCTGGTGCGCAGTGGATTGGATGATTATGAAAGCCTCGACGCTGAACCGGTAAAGTTGATTTTTATGATTGTAGCGCGCCAGGATCAACATGCCGAACACCTCAAATTACTCTCGCAGCTCAGCAACCGTTTGAAAAACAAAGAATTTCGAGAACAACTGGCTCAATGCATTGACAGCAAAAGCTTTTATCAACTATTAACGGAGTCATGTTAAAATGGGTTCTCTCAACGACAGCATACTATTTCTTTTAGGCCTGGGAGTCTTCGGCGGCATGGTAGGGGCATGGTTTTTCCAGAAAATCCGCTTCCCGCAGGTTGTCGGCTATATCGTAATAGGTTTAATCATCGGGCAAGCCGGTTTCGGCATCATCAGTTCTCACGCCATTCTTCAATTGAAAACCTTTAATTTATTCGCGCTTGGCATCATTGGTTTCCTGGTCGGCGGCGAACTTAAAATAGCTACCTTTAAAAAATACGCGCGCCAGTTTACGGCTATTTTATTCGGAGAAGGCCTGCTGGCGTTTTTTATTGTCGGCACCACGTCGTTTTTGCTGATTCGCCTGGTAACCGGCAATACAACAGCGGCTTTGGCGGGAGCGGTGGTTTTAGGGGCAATAGCTTCAGCGACCGATCCGGCTTCAACAATTGACGTTATCTGGGAATACCGCTCAAAAGGCGTAATGACGACGGCAATTATCGCGATCGTCGCCCTGGACGACGCGCTGGCGATGACTCTATACGGACTCGGCAGCAGTGCGGCGAAACTGTTAACTTCAAAATCCGGTTCCATGTGGATTGCCCTCGGACATGTGAGCAATGACCTTTTCGGGGCGCTGGCGGTAGGCGCGGTAGTGGCTGCTTTACTGGTGGCCTTTTTACGCTGGGTTCCGCAAACCGAACGCGGAGCGGCAATTGCTATCGGTATGATTTTATTGCTGATCAGCATTTCGACTTTTTTCAAAATGGATATAATTCTGGCGACAATGATGATGGGATTTGTTCTGACCAACCTCACTCCCCGCCGCAGCAAGGATTTATTTAAGCTGATACGCAGTTTTTCCGTACCAATTTATGTTTTATTTTTTGTTTTAGTCGGGGCACGTTTATCATTCAGCACGATGCCGGGCTGGCTTTGGTGGATTATCATTACTTATATTGTCGGGCGCAGTGCCGGTAAATTTTTTGGCGCCTACCTGGGCGCCAGAATGACCGGCAGTCCCCCCGCCGTACGCAAATACCTCGGTTTGGGACTGTTCGCACAAGGCGGCGTAGCGATAGGTTTGTCAATCATGGCCGCGGAACGGCTTTCCTCGATAACAATAGTTAAGGGGATGTCGCTGGGCGATATGATTATTTTCGTCGTTACAACAACTACTCTGGTGGTACAGGTTCTCGGGCCGGCAATGGTTAAACTGGCCGTTAAACTTTCCGGGGAAGCCGGACGCGACATAAGCGAGGAAGATGTCCGGGCTTCAATGACGGTAGCTGATGTTATAGATGAAAAACTTGTAACGCTCTCCGAAGCGGCTCCGGTTATTGAAGCAATAAACTGCTTTACTGAAAACAATGTCCTGATTACTCCGGTGGTTAATAAAAATGGTAAAATCACCGGTATTTTGAATTTTGAAGCTTTAAAAGATATTCTCGTGGACCGCGATAACTGGCAATGGCTGTTAGTCGCGGATATTATGCGGCCAATGGAAGACTGCACGACGGCGGATGTTAATCTTGACGAAGTTTACGAGCATATGTACCGCTTAAAAATCGATCAGATGCCGGTCGTGGATTCCGAAACAGGCGAAATCCCGCTTGGCATGCTTGATCTGCGGACAATTCGTCTGAAAGTTCATGCCGAACTGCTCAAACGAGGTGAACAACCGGAAGCGGAAGTAGTCACTGCCTGAACGGGAGTAAAGATAAATAATTCAAGAAAATATTAAATGATAATATCTTTTCATTTGGAAATAGGAATTTCAGCTCTATATTACGCAAATAATCTATTTGGATATCACAGGGGCTGGGTTATATCCGGGATGTTACATAACAACAGGTTAACAACGAGGAAAGAACATGAAAGTCCTGGTATTGAACGCGGGCAGTTCGTCGCTGAAATTTACGATGTTCGCGATGGCCAACGAAAGAGTTTTGGCAAAAGGCATAGTGGAAAGACTCGGAACTGACAGCCCCCGCTTGATTTATTCCCGTCACGACGGCCTGAAAAAAGAATTTGACCCGCCGGTAAAAAATCACACCGATGCTCTCAAAAATGTTTGTGATATCCTCGTAGACAAAGAACTTGGTGTCATGAAAGACTTATCTGAAGTCCAGGCTATCGGGCACCGCGTGGTTCACGGCGGCGAACGCTTCACAAAACCCGCTTTGGTAAATCACAACGTTAAAAGCGCGATTCACGATTGTTTCGCGCTGGCGCCACTGCACAATCCCGCTAATCTTGCCGGCATCGAAGCTTGCGAAACTCTTTTTGCCGGCGTTCCAAACATAGCTGTTTTCGACACGGCTTTTCATCAGTCCATGCCGCCGGAAGCGTATCTTTACGCGGTTCCCTACGATCTCTATACTAAATACGGCATCCGCCGTTACGGTTTCCACGGCACTTCGCACCATTTTGTCGCAATCGCCACCGGCAAATACCTGGATAAACCTTTCGAGCAAATGAAACTGATCACCTGCCACCTCGGCAACGGCTGCAGCATGGCCGCGATCAGTAACGGCAACGTCCTTGATACGACAATGGGCATGACGCCCCTGGAAGGTTTGGTTATGGGAACCCGCTGCGGCGATATTGACCCGGCGGTGGTTCTGCGGCTGGTCGAACTCGGACAGGGACGCAATGAAATTGACTGTACTCTGAATAAAGAATCTGGCTTGCTGGGCGTCGCCGGTATCGGCAGCTCTGATATGCGTGATATTATCGCGGCGGAAGAAAAAGGCGATCAACAAGCCTTGCGCGCCCGCCGCATGTTCACCCGCCGCGTCGTTAAATATATTGGTTCATACTATGCCTTGTTAGGCGGAGCGGACGCCATTGTTTTCACCGGCGGTATTGGCGAATGGAGTTCCTACGTACGCTGGAGGATCATCAGGCGCCTTGTTTGTCTCGGAATCATTGGCGATGAAAAGAAAAATGATGAAACTTTGGGTAAAAAAGGAATTATTTCAAAACCTGAAAGCAAAACCGCAATTCTCGTAATACCTACTAATGAGGAATTAATGATAGCCCGCAGCGTCACCTATTCCATCAGTCATCCAAGCTCCGTCAAATAATAAGGATACCTCAATGTCTGCTATTGATTTTTTTGTAAAAAGAGCCCGTCAAGGGGCTAAAAAATTAGTTTTACCCGAAGGACAGGATCCGAGGGTAGTCACCGCCGCCAACATGATTATCGAAGGCAAAGTCGCTTCCGAGGTCATTGTTCTCGGTTCGGAAGCCGAAATCGCCGCCGCCTGCGCGAAAGCCGGTATAAGTGAGCGTAAATTCCAATGCCTGGATCATCTGGCCTGCGATTTTTTTGAAAAATACGCTGAACAGTTCAAGGAAACCCGGAAGAAGAAGAATATTTCCATCGAACAGGCCCGCGAGGCCGTCAAAAGCCGTATTTTCTTTGCCGCCTTAATGACCCGCAACAATATGGTCGACGGCCTGGTGGCGGGCAGCATCGCGTCTACCGCGGATATGCTGAGGGCATCATTCAACTGCGTCGGCACCGCGCCCGGCATCAAGACCGGCAGCAGTTGTTTCGTCATGGATTTAGTCAATCCGACTGAATCCGGCGACGAGGTCCTGCTGTACGCGGACTGCGGAGTAAATCCTGACCCTGATGCGGACCAGCTCATTGACATCGCGGTTGCGACTTGCGGTACTTACCGCGCCCTGATTGGAAAAACTCCTAAAGTGGCTTTCCTGTCATTCTCAACCCGCGGCAGCGCCAGACACGAACTCCTCGACAAAATCATTGAGGCCGCTGAAAAGTTTAAAGCCAGGATAAAAGCTGAAAACCTGGACATAATCGCTGACGGCGAACTTCAAGTTGACGCTGCCCTGGTTCCGTCAGTTGCCAAATCCAAAGCTCCAGACAGCGAACTCGCCGGGGCGGCAAACGTATTGATTTTCCCTGATTTGAACGCCGGCAACATCGCTTACAAATTAACTCAACGCATCGCCGGCGCCGGCGCTTACGGCCCGATTCTCCAGGGACTGGCTCGTCCAATTAACGATTTATCGCGCGGTTGTTCCGCCGAAGATATCTACGGCGTTGCGGCGATAACTGTTTGCCAGAGCATGAGATAGAAAATAATACAATCGCACCGGGGCGTCGCCGGATGCGGTTAAAACACTCCCACGACTCAATCTTTCCCTTCTGATCGGGTTCATTTTTTTCACTCCTTTAGTACCTTGATTGTATAGGAATTTGTTATTTTGAAATTGGCAGTATGAAAATTAAGAATTGATGCGAAGCATCTTTGGAGTGCGCAAGTCCTCTTGCGCTTTTAAATTTGTGAGTGTTAATTTATACCAATTTGCATTCAAAAGGTTAGTAAAAACACGGCTAGAGACAGCCGTGGCTACATTGTAGAATCGAGAAAGATGTAGCCGCCTCTGTCTCTAGAG
>VAOY01023739.1_pt1 | contig 22021 bp, 20 predicted proteins | sample 3393881 | NCBI WGS metagenome assembly VAOY01 (sample SAMN08290430, study PRJNA428436) | hydrothermal vent metagenome | isolation source: Deep-sea hydrothermal vent chimney | place: Indian Ocean: Southwest Indian Ridge
AATTGAGTAAGATTAACATAATTCGCCATGCCTTTCACGGTAATGATTGGAATTACACAATAAAACCCAAAAGATAGCGTTTATTTAATTACAAAGACTTATTCCCGCATTCAGCGGCCGCGGCGAAGGCAAGTGGGATGGTTTGCCGATGAGTTTCATGATGCGGCGGGCCATGGAGGAATGCGCGACTGTTGAAGAAGCGGTCGCCCTCATAAAAAAAACACCGTTAACCTGCGATTATTATTATATTTTATCCGACAAAAATAAAAGTATGCGCGGTATTGTCGCAATCAGCGGTTCGCCGCTTGAAATCCTCAAACCCGGCGAACAGAATAAACGATTACCGCCGGTGCCTGAAAATTGCGTTTACATTTCCGGGGGCAAACGCGCCAAGCTCCTCGGAAAACGTTTACAGGATAATTTCGGAAAAATCGATTTTAAAAAAATGATTGAGATTATCAAATATCCGGTCGCCATGCGTTCTAATTTACATAATGCTGTTTTTCTGCCCGAATCATTAACTTTCTATTTTGCCGACGCGGGTAAAAAAACTCCCGCCTGTTTTATGCCTTACTATAAATTAAACCTGAAAGAACTTATCGAGTTCTACAAAGCAAATAAAAAACAGTAAGCGAAAATAGATGCGTCCGCCAAAAGCCGGAATGGCTTCCATTTTTGCAAAAGCAGGGATTTTCTGAAAAACTCGAACGCTCGCATCTTTTAAAAAAATATCGCCAGCTCATTTTTTTAAAAGCCTTGCTTTTCGAGGTGGAATTGTTCAATTTGCGCAGCAAGCTGCTTAAGTTTCGCCCATTAGAAATGGGCGCCCAACGTTCCGTCGTTGGATCCCGTCCGGGAACGTCCCGGTGCGATATATTTTTGTTTTTATCTTTTTGGCGGTGCCGTCAAAATACTTGAGCTTATTTTTTCTTCTGAAGTTTGTTATATCATCTCTTTACACTATATTATTAGTTTAGTTTTCCAGTATCTGAACTTATCAACGGAAAAGAACATGCTTAATTGCCAGAAAATACGGGATTTGGAATCAGACTTGAACAGGTTCAACGCGAAACTGCGCGAAAAATCTTTGCTGAAATTAAAAGAATTTGCAAGCGAAAACAACATTCTTTCCGCAGTGAAAAAAACTCCGTATAATTTACATTGCCACACTTTCTGCTCCTATAACGGCTATGGCTATTCCCCCTCATATATCGCCTGGTTAGCTTGCAAAAGACTCTGGTTCGCGGCTGGAATCGTTGATTTTGATGTTCTGGACGGAGTCGAGGAATTTCTCTCTTCAGCGGCAAAACTTGACCTGCGCGGAGTTTGCGGACTCGAGACCCGCGCCTACGTCGCCGAGCTGGCGGAAAGTGAAATAAATTCTCCCGGCGAACCCGGCATAGCTTATCATATGGGACTTGGTTTCACGACTTCCGAATTACCCGCCGGACAACAGGAATTTCTAGACGGCCTGAAAGCAAAGGCCGTAGCCAGGACAAAGAATATCGTTAAATTAGTAAATGCTTATCTATGCCCGGTTGAACTTGATTTCGACAAAGACGCGGCAAGCTTGACACCTTGCGGTAATGTTACCGAGCGTCACGCTTGCACGGCCTACCGCCAAAAAGCTGAAAAAGTATTCCCTGATGACATTGACCGCGCTGTATTCTGGGCTGAAAAACTGTCCCTTGATATAGCTGCCGCTACCGAATTCATCGCGGACCCGGTCAAACTGGAAGGACTTATTCGTTCAAAAACGATGAAAAGAGGCGGCGTTGGCTATGTTCAAGCCAATCCCGGATCATTTCCGGCCTTACCGGAAATGAACGATTTCACCCTCGCCTGCGGAGCAATTCCATGTATTGCCTGGCTTGACGGCATGAGCGACGGCGAAAAAGACCCGGGCAAATTGCTTGACATGCATATTTCACACGGTGCCGCAATACTGGCCATCATTCCTGAACGCAATTGGAATTTAAGCGATCCCGAGGTCAAAGCGGCAAAAATAAAATGTCTTGACGCAGTCATCAGCGCCGCGCGAAAACGCGACATGCCGATAGTCATTGGTACCGAAATGAATGCTCCGGGACAAAAACTCGTTGATGACTTTGACTGTGACGCGCTGGAAAAACATAATAATATCTTTGTCAAAGGAGCGGCAATTTCTTTTGCGCACACGCTTTTGACTCCACTGGAAATGGGCTATCTAAGCAAATGGGCGGAAGAAAAATTCGCCGACAAAGCGGCAAAAAATGCTTTCTTCGCTGAATTGGGAAGTTCCATGACTCCCCCAAAATTCGCTAAAGTAAAAGACCGGTTCAAGGGCAAATCAGCAACTGAAATAGTGGAACTCCTGAAGCGCGCAAATTAAAAATACAGCTTTACCGGCTCCCCCCTGACAGGCCGCTGAATTTTCCGGAATCCTGATGGAAGCTTCGAATATAAAAATCAAATCGCGGTGTTTTTTACATTGCAAGGATGCGTGAACGCGGCTTACTGTTTTTCCGGGAGTACCTTTTTTTCGCCGATTTGAGCTAGGATTTCGCTTGCGTAGAGCTTGGAATCAGGCATATGTTTGGATAATTTGAGACAGGCCTGGAAATATTTCTTTGCCATAGCTATTTTGCCTTTTTTATACAGAATGTCGCCGTACAAATTGTAGCCTTTAGCTTGCCAGTAGACGGATGGAGATTTTAAATCATCCATCTGCGCTAAAAACCGTATTGCGATTTCAGGTTTTTGTTTTTGCTGATAAATAGAGGCTATTTTGTAAATAGCCTGGCTCTTATGCCTGGAATGCGCCTGAGATAATTTTAAAACTTTTTCGTATTTGGCAATGGCCAGTTGGTAATTTTTCCCGCTGCGGTTGAGCAAATTCGCGTGCCGCAAAGCCGCCAGGCCGGAATAATAACTTGAATACTTGTCGTATGCCTGAGCATAAAATTTAGCGGCAGGCTTATATTTATTATCTTTTTCGTAACAGAATCCACCCCAGGCAAGAAATTCAGAACGCATCGGCAGGGGGATTTTTTTCAGCTTCATTCTGTTTATGATTCGTTCGGCTTTTTTATAGTCTTTCATTAAGCATAATATTTGAATCTGCATAATTATTCCGCGGTAATACCAGGCTGAATCAGGAATAGCGCTTTTGCTCATTTTTTGCGCTAAAGCCAGAGCTTTTGTCGTTTTACCCAATTCCCTGGCGGCTTCAATACCGATCAATAAAATGTTGAGATGCAGTACGGAAGGACTGCCGGAAAATTGTGAATATTTTTCAGCATTTGCCAGTGCGCTGGTCAAATGCTGATTTGAGTACTGGCTTCTTATCTGATTATAACGGGCCTGCAGTTTTTGCCGCGGAGAAATATTTTCTATTTTGGCGGCTTCGTCAAAAATCTGTTCGGCCTGCCAGAATCTCAACAGCGCGTCCAGAGCTAAGCCTTTATAATACAAGATTTGATACTTTTGTTTTGAATTTTTGCTTAATTTCAACGCAACAGGCGCGATTGCTATTATCCGCTTATAGTGCCCCATGCCGTAACGGTGCCGCATTTGGTTGAAAGCCTGGTCAAAGTTCTCGAATGCATGGCTGGTGCTGATCATTAATAAAATTACGAGCCCGACAAACACTTTTGTTTTCATCAAAGTTCTCCCTGGCAGGTGACTGCTTGTAATTAATTCCCGCCCAATCTATATATCTGGTTATTATAAGCGTTAAAGATAAAATTTGCAACTTTTTTTATCGAACTTCTGTTGGACTTGTACAATTAATTCTAAAAAAAATCATTTGGTTTTTTTAACAAGATTTTATTTTATCCTGTATTATCCGGTTATCCCGTCAAAATAACAAATTCCTTATACAATCAAGCTATTTGGAAGTCTCAATTTGTTCCAGATAGGCTTGATGAAAAGCTTTTACGAAGCTTAATTTTTCTCCCGGGGCATCTTCGTGATAAGTGCCGCCAAGCGTGAAACACGCAAAACCGCCTGACGCGGCAGCCCAGGCGCAGACGTCTGAAATTTCCAGTTCACCGGCTTTCCCGCCGGCAATCAATTGTCTAACAATTGAAGCCAAGGCCCCGCCCGCGAAATTATCACCGCAACCAGTTGTGTCGCCGCGTTTTTCAGGATGCGCATTCAGTTCCGCGTCCACTGCGGCGCAGACTGGAAAAGCCGTTAAGGCTTGTTCTTTGAAGAATCCGCCATTTGACCAGACAAAAAAATCATGAGCGCCATGAGTTATGATAAAGGACTTAAGGCCCATATCAATGAAGAATTGAGCTGCGTCGACGAAATTTGTTTTGCCGCTTATTTTCAAAGCTTCATCCCAGTCGACGATCAGTAAATCAATCAATTTAAAGGACTCGTCGCTTTCACCTAAGGGCCAGCGCCTGTCCGGATTATTTTTTTCATTGCGGAAATCGAAAACCGTGCTGACAATATTTACACAGTTGTTTTCTTTTCCGCGTTTCAACATACTGGTTAAATTATCGTGAATACCGGGCACTAAAGCCGTCGCGCCGAAAAATAAAACATCAGCTTTGAAAAAATCCGCGGCAAGCATCTCCGGAGTATAATTTTCACACGCTCCAACATTGTTGATAAAAGTGCGCTCGCCTTTGCCGTCATGATAATCAGGGTCGGAAAGCACCCGCGTATATGGAGAAGTCCCGGGGCGTTTTGTATAATTGGAAATATTTACCGGGGTTTTGCCCACTATGTCTAAAATACGCTCAGCGGTATCATCCTGTCCCAAAGCGCCGTAAAAATCAAATTCAACATCAGAGCCGTATAAAAGTTGCGCCGCATTGATGACCGCGACAATTGCCGGGCCGCCGAGATTAAAGCCGGCAAACTCCCTGCCTCCGGTCAATTCTTCTAAAATGGAGGGGAAATCTTTGCCGGAAAACTTTTCCAAATCGCTGACAAAAACCAAATGCCCCGGATTCAAACCGCCATCGCCTTCTTTACGGGACAGATACTTTTTAAACGAATCACTGCTGAAATCGATCCCGGTATACAAATAATCAGCAAGCGAACAACCGGTCGCGGAAACTTTAAATTGACTCATTGTAAAGAGCACTCCAGTTTTTTAAGTATTATGTGTATGAATGTCGCTGAAAAAAATAATGCCTGAATGCGTATTTGTCAACAAATTTTCACTATACAAGCACAAAAAACATCAATGAATAGAGCATTTCGACGGAACCGCCAAAAAGCAAAAAGATAACGAAACCGACGTTCGGGACGCGGTCCAGCGGCGACCGAACGTCGACTTCGTAATTTGATATACTTTAACTTGTCTACGAAATTACGCATTGGTAAACAACAAGTATAAAAGCAGCTAATTTTCAACAAAATGGATTTCAACACTTGACAAAGGCCTTCTCATAGGAGCGCTCGAGCCTTGCTGCAAAGTTTTATTTTTGGGTGTCAAATTAAGCTTATTTAACCCATAAATTCCGGAGAAGATGTTTTTGCTGGAATCAGCCTCTGTCTATACAGTTTAATTCTTCAAAAGCCCTTACCACGCGCGCGACCATTGACTCCTGGGCCTTGCGGAGCCATACACGCGGGTCGTAGAATTTCTTGTTAGGCTTGTCGGCGCCGTCAGGGTTGCCGAGCTGAGCTTGCAAATAAGCTTCGTTAGCTTTGTAGAATTCTAAAACTCCACTCCAGGTTGCCCATTGCGTATCAGTATCAATGTTCATTTTGATGACGCCGTAGGAAATGGCTTCTTTAATCTCGGCGGGGCTGGACCCGGAACCGCCGTGGAAGACGAAATTAACCGGTTTTTTAAGCGTGTTGAATTTTTCTTCGATGTATTTCTGGGAGTTGTCCAGGATTGCGGGAGTCAGGACAACGTTGCCTGGTTTGTAAACGCCGTGTACGTTGCCGAATGAGGCGGCAATCGTGAAACGGGGGCTGATCGCGATCATTGTTTCGTACGCTAAAGCCACGTCTTCAGGCTGAGTGTAAAGAGATGAAGCATCAAGATGACTGTTGTCAACACCATCTTCTTCACCACCGGTACAACCCAGTTCAATTTCAAGAGTCATATCGATTTTGCTCATGCGTTTGAGATATTTACATGAGATTTCAATGTTTTCTTCAAGAGTTTCTTCTGACAAGTCCAACATGTGTGAACTGAAAAGTGGTTTGCCGTTTTTGGCGTAGAATTCTTCGCCGGCATCCAAAAGGCCGGCTATCCATGGAAGAAGTTTTTTAGCGCAATGGTCAGTGTGCAGAATTACCGCGACACCATACTTTTCAGCCATCAGATGAACGTGTTGAGCACCGGAAACAGAACCGGCAATACTGGCTTCAAAACCTTCAAGCTTCAAACCTTTACCCGCGTAAAAAGTACCGCCGCCGTTTGAAAACTGAATGATCACAGGTGAATTAACTTTTTGCGCGGCTTCGAGAACCGCGTTGACTGAATCAGAACCAACAACGTTTACCGCCGGCAGTGCGAATTCGTTTGCTTTTGCGATTGCAAAAACTTTTTGCACATCATCACCGGAAATAACTCCAGGTTTGACAAGATCAAAAATTTTTGTCATTTTTTGCTCCATTATTTATGTTAGTGCCTAAAAAAACTTCCAACAAAAAATAGACATCTATTGCTAATTAGTCAAGTGATTTGCTGTATTTTTACCGCATTTTTGTATTTTTTTTTGTTTTTTCCTCAAATACCTTTATCCTGAATCCGTGAAAGAATTTCCGGATTCCCTTTTTTGTTAATTGATTGGCTGAAAATCAGCCCCGCTCCGCCCTTGTTAATCTGGATTCACGGCGGCGGCTGGAAAAGAGGATAAAGTAGTCCCGGTTGAGCAGGGAGTGATTATCGACCGTAAATACCGCGAAGCGAAAGTGGAATCAACGCTGAATATCATAGAAGGCGCCGGACACGGATTCAAACGCAACGAACTGCCGCCGGACAAGTCAAGTGCCGAAATGAATGCCTTCTTCACCCGGCATTTGAAAAATTAACTGTACATACCCGGGCTTTTCCGGGCATGTTTGTCTAAACCGTCCATGATCGCGGTGCAGCTGTTCCGCCAGCGCTCCTCCGGAATGTCTTCGGTGATCCCCATAATGATACCATCAACAGAATCCAGTTCGTCAAGCAGTTCAAGGGTTTTTTGTTCGACGTCGGCGTCGGATTTGATGTGCACGGAAGAAGGAAAATTCAGCCAAAGCACTTTATCCGGCCAGGCTTCCCGGGCTTCCCGCAAACTCATATCCGTATCCGGCGCGGGAGAAAATGCCTCGATATAATCAAGTTCCGTTCCCGCTACGGCTTTGGCGATCAGGGCGCAGTTGGCATCCAGATGGGTTCCGATTAACTTAGCGTGTTTATGCATGATTTCCGCGGCTTCATTATAATGTTGAACATAGTATTTTTCAAAAGTTTCCAGGCCGATAATTGAAGAAACCACATTGCCGCCATAGTTGGCGTGAGACGCCGGGGATTTTGCGACCAGCGGATATATTTTGCGCCGGTTTTCCACTATTGCCGCATATAATTTAAGTATCTCATCGCGATTGTCCATCCATTCAATGCAGAAATCCTGCATGTCCATGTAACCGCCCGACACCAAAGCCTGAAGCGGTTCCAAGCCGAACCCGGCACGAAATATAATATCGCCGCCAGCAGCTTTTTCAGCCTCAATAAAAGCATCATAGCTGGCTTCGTACAGTTCATCCTTAATGAGGAACAGCAAGGTTTTATAATCGTCCGGGCTTTTGAACAATTTCTCATGAACCCAGGAGGTATAACCGGCATTTTCACTCAAACTGGTCAAGTTGCCGACCGGAGTCTCAATATATGTCCGGGTCATTGTTTTGCCGTTTTCCACATAAACTTCGTTTTTTCTTTTCACGTTCGGAGTGTGGGTTTTCACTACTGAAACGCCGCGATTGACAATGCACATTCCCCGGTTACGCATATCCAGTTCCGCCCGGCATTGAGGAATCTTTCGTTCATAAATGGTGAACGGCACGCTGTCGGAATGCCCGCCGCGCAGGGATGTCATTACTTTTTCGGCTGGAGTTTTCATAATCTTCATGTCCTGTAAAAATTGCTTTATTATTGACTTTTTTGCTTTATATATATATAATAATAGCAAAAGTTACTAAGTACAATAGGATTAATTGCTGATTATTATGGATAATATTGCTAATAATAAAGCTTTTGGGCATCTTCTGAAGGGCAGTACAATATCCTCTGAAATGGGTATTGAGATTATCAGCCTGGGCAGACTTTATGACAAAAGCGCTTATCACTGTCAGGAGCGGCTGAGAGATGACTATCTTTTGCTCCTGACGCTTGAAGGAAAAGCCCGGGTGAGTGAAGGGAAACGCCGGAAAACACTGGACAAAGCGTCCTGGTTTCTGCTCCGTCCCGGCATCATCCATTCTTACAAAGATATCAGGCCGTGGTCCTTTGCCTATGTGCATTTTTCCGGCAGTGTTATTGAGCGGGTGCTGGAGAGCCTGGCGTTTTTTAAAAGGGAAAACCTTGGCTTTAAACAGTCAAACTATGCCGCGAAGGATTTGCTGATGCGACTGGCCGGCAAAGCTCAGGATGTTTCAATCCATGGCGAGATACTGAGAAATTCACTGTTGCTGGAACTGCTTGTCGCCCTGCATTCAAATTACCGGAAAAATGAATACTGCATAGATTCGCTGGCCGTCGTGCAGGAGTATATACTTGAACACCTGGCTGAGGATATGAGCTTAAGCTTTCTGGCGAAACAGGCCGGCATTTCCCGTTTTCATTTTATAAGGAATTTTAAGCAGAAGTATGGATATTCGCCAATTCATTATATCCAGAAGCTGCGGATTGAAAAAGCCCAAAGTCTCTTGCTGCATGAAGCGCCGCGGATGAAAATTTACGAAATTGCTGAAGCCGTCGGCGTCAGGGACCCGCTCTATTTTTCGCGAACTTTCAAAAAAAGAGTGGGCATGTCCCCTGAAAAATTCCGCGTTTACGCGAAACAACATTTTGACCTGCTCTAAGTTTTTATATTAATTTTACTTTGTGCTGTTTGAAAAAAGCGGAAAAAGCCTGATATTAGTTATAATAGCTCTTTTGTATAATTGATCAGGATGAAATTATGACTAAATATTTTGTTTTAATATTGGCGCTTGCGGCGACTTCCGTTTTTGCGGTTCCTGGAAAATTTATTACTGGCACGGTAAACGTAAATAAAAAACTGAATGTTCGAGTAAAACCCGGCAAACAATATTTTGTCGTGGCAAAACTCAAACGGGGCGATATAGTTAAAATTTTCCGCAAGGTGGACGACTGGTATGAAATCGCCGCGCCCGCGGATAGTTCAGTCTGGGTTGCCGGATACCTTATCAGTAATTCCCGTACCCGCCGCGCCCTTAACCTGCGTGCCGGGCCAAGCGAGGATTATCATGCTTACCGCACCGAGCCGGCCGGCATAGAACTTGCAATTATCGGACGAAAAGGCCATGGCGGCTGGTTTAAAGTAAAACCGCCGGTCGATTTAAAAGCGTGGGTCAACAGCCGTTTCGTTGATGTTGGCACGTACGAGCTCAAGAGACTGCAAGGTTTTTATAATAAGCGAAAATTGATTTTGATTGATGATAAGACCGGAAATTTCGCGGGATTCCTTAAGAGCGATAAATATGTTAAACCCGCTTTCATTCTTCCTTTTATTAGAGGTACCGCCAGCGAAACAACTCTGCGCGGACAAATTGTTCCATTGAAATCCGGTGCGGTTTATGTAACTCACGCTCTCATTAAAATAAACCGGCAGGGCAGTGTTAAGCCCGTAGCTTATTTGCATTGCAAGCGGGCGTCTCTGAATATCTGGCAGGACAGACTTGTAACTGTCGCGGGGACTCAAAAGCTTGTCCGCGGGTGGAAGCTGCCGGTTGTTGAAGTTAAAACAATCATCCCTGAAGTGACAAAGATAAAAAATACTAAAAAATAAGAGGAGTTCCCGTGAAAAGTTTATTATTTATCCTGAGTTTAATTTCCCTGACAGTTTGCGCTCAAAGAGTAGATAAAGAAGAACCCGCGGCGGGCAAAGTTCCTGCAAAAAAAATTATTAACAAAACAAGTATCGCGACAAAAAAAACTAATATCCGCAAATTTAAGACCTCGATTATCAAAATTTTCGCCATGCGCAGTCAGCCGAATTATAATCAGCCGTGGCAGAATTATCCGCAGCGTTCATCTACCGGGTCCGGTTTTGTTATTTCCGGGAATCGTATTTTAACCAATGCGCATATCGTCGCCAACCAGACTTTTCTGATGGTCAGGAAGCCGGGATTGCAGAAAAAATACATCGCGAAACTGGAAGTCGTCGGGCATGAATGCGATATAGCCATATTAAAAGTTGAAGACCCCGAGTTTTTTAAAGGACTGAAAGCTCTTGAACTTGGTGATTTACCCGAGCTGCAGACCGCCGTCGCGGTAATGGGCTACCCGGTTGGCGGTGACAATATTTCGGTAACCGAAGGCATTATTTCCCGCATCGAACCGGTTATCTATTCCCATAGCGGACGCCGCCTGCTGGCCGTACAGATTGACGCGGCGATCAACCCCGGCAACAGCGGCGGGCCGGTGCTGCATAATGACCGCGTTGTCGGAATCGCCTTTCAGGGCTTGTCGCAATCCCAGAGCATTGGCTACATGATTCCGGTTCCGGTTATCAAACATTTCCTTAAAGATGTCGAGGATAAAAAGTTTGATGGTTTCCCGCATATGCCTTTCACGTTTGAAAAAATGGAGAATCCTGATTTACGGGCATGGGCTAAGATGAAGTCCAGCCAGACCGGTATCATAATACGTTCATTGCCGCCGGAAGTAAAAGCCAGCGGGGAATTTAAAGTTGACGATGTTATTATGGCTATCGACGGGGTTGCCATCGATAACGACGCGACGGTTAAATTCCGCCGCGATGAAGTTATTTACTTCGCTTATCTGATCTGGCGCAAATATCTTGGCGACAGCTGCAAATTTACTGTTTTGCGGGACGGGAAAAAGCTTGTTGTCGAGTATAAACTGCGCCGTTACAAACGTCTTGTCCCCAATCGGGTGTTTGATAAACTGCCGACCTATTATTTTATCGGCGGTTTGCTTTTTGTGCCGCTGACAATCAATTATCTGGATGAATACAGACGCTGGTATAACGGGCCGATTGACCTGGTATATCAGGTTCTTAACGGCAAAGTAAGCAAAAAATTGCAACGGATTGTGGTTTTATCGAGGGTGCTCGCGGCTGAAGTCAACGTCGGCTATCAAGCTTTAAACGCCGTCATTGTGGAGAAAATAAACGGCCGGAAAATTAAAGACTTGAAACAATTGATTTCAATCGTGCAAAACACTGAAAAAGGTTTCATTGTATTTCAGTTAAAGAACAAAACCAAAATGGTTTTTGACATTAAGAAGCTCAAAAAATCAACCGCGATGATAATGAATCGTTACCGTGTCCCCCGCGACCGCAGTTTAAACCTGATCAAAGCCGCCGCGAAACCAGTTCGATTTGGCCCGCTTAAGTAAATACGCGAATTTTTATGCTCAGATTTAATCGTAGATTTCGACGGTTAAGGTTAAACTTCCGTAGTTATCGAGATAGTCGCCCCATTCGTATGGCCCGAAATATAAAATCCCGCTGCTCTCCGCCTTGAAAGTCATTTGTTTGCCGATATAATACTCCTTGTTGCCTATTTTGGCTAATAAACAACCCGGCGCGCCTGAACGCTTGGCTTTTACAAAAGCCTTAGCAGTGGTTTTCTTCTTCTTTTTCTTCTTCTTCTTTTCCGCGGACCAGCGTTTTAATGTTTTGACGTCATAAGCTGTGTAACCGTCCGGGTCACACGCCGGGAAATCCACCTCGTCACCCATGCTCCAGGTTCCGTGTGCAGTTACGCGGATCATTTTGCCGGCTTTGACTTTTATCCATGTATCGGTCCACGGCGTATTGGCGGGAATCGTAATTGTTTTTTGGATATTTGAGATAGCATAACGTGAATCTTTGGGATCAAACTTAGTGTCGGTGATGGAAGCGAGTTTTTTTGCCAGCAACTTGTTTATATCAATTTCAACGCCCTTGTCGGCAAATTCCATCAAGGCAATAATCGCGTCATCTTCCCGGGGATTGAAACTCCTTATTAACTGGTTTAAAATAACCAGTATATGACGATTCATCGCCGTGTCGGAATCATTAATATGATCCCGAGCCTGGGAAAGCAAAGTTAAAAATTCTTTTTCATCTATTTTTCTCTTGGGCGCTTTGAGACGAACTTTAAACTTCAGTTTTCCGCGAACTAACAAAACCTCGCGGTTAGCCGGAATAAAATGATTTGCGAAGTTAAGCAATAACAATCCCATGGGATCCGTATTCTTTTTGGCTAATCTTTGCCGCGCCATTGTCAAAGCGGTTTTGCCGAGGCGCTCAATAGTGGTTTTAGGCAGAGGATAGCTGCGCACCCGTGTACTACTGTAATAGCTTTGTCCGGACAAGCAATTCAGGACAAAAAATGATAGTAGGCAAACAGCTGTTATTTTACTTTTAAACATGTCGAAAATATTCCATAAAAAAAAGCTTTTTAACGCTTTTGAGACTATCTAATATACCGCATTCCAAAAATTTATCAAGGTAAAATACCCTTGACAAGCAGATTTATTTAATTTTGTTGAAAATCATGCCTTGTAAAATTCGCTTTCTTATGTTACATTCATCAGCAAATAGGAAAACTGTTTTACTAAGGCTTATTATTCTTTAAAATTTAAAAAAAGGAATTTACCATGAAAAAAATGTCATTTGCAGTCTTAACGCTGACCGCGGCCGCATCTATCAGTTTCGCAGCTGATACTGTTGCTACTAAAAAAGTTGCTGCTGCTAAAAAAGTCACTGCTGCTGCTAAAAAAGTAGTTACTGCTAAAAAAGTCACTGCTGCTCCTAAAGTCATAAGGGCTACAGTTCCAGTTGCTCCTAAAGCAAATTTTGATTTTCTTCCAGCGGTAGTTGCCGAAGCGAATGGCAAAAAGCTTACTAAAGCCGAATTAATTAAAAAGCTTTTAACTCCAATGGGTGGGAAAATACCTCAGGGCGTAAGCCAGAAAATGCTGTATAGCGCTGCCAAGGGTCTGGCAACACGTTTTGTAGAATCCAATGCTATACTTGCGGCGGCGATTAAAGCCGGGTTCAAGCCGTCTCAGGAATTGGCAGTCAAAGGATTTAATGATTTTTTGAAAAAGGCTCCTTCATTTCAGGTGGAACAAATCAAGAAAAGTCTGGCAAAGCGTGGGCTTACCATCGAGAAATTCATTGGGCAAAAGAAGACTAAAAAAGAATTTCAGGAACAAATGGCTATTAATGCCTTTTTTGAAAACAAGGTTCTTAATAATAAAAGCAAAGTTACTGACAAAGATACTAAGGCATATTACGATGCTAATCCGAAGTTCTTCAAAATCCCCGGCGATCCGAAAGATTCTATGAGAGCGTCTCATATTTTGATTATGGTCAAGGAAAAAGCTGACGCCAAAACCAAAGCCGCCGCTAAAGCTAAGATTGACAAAATTCTCGCCCTGTTGAAAAAAGACGCTTCATTATTTGGAGAATTAGCGGAAAAAGAAAGCGAAGGCCCAAGCAGCAAAAATAAAGGTTCTCTTGGAGCCTTCAAAAAAGGTCAGATGGTTCCGGAATTTGAAAAAGCAGTTGCAAACCTTAAAACCGGCGAAATCAGCGCAGTCGTTGAAACTAAATTCGGTTATCACATCATTCGCCGCGATGCTTTAAAGGGAGCTCAAACTAAAACATTTGCCGAAGTAAAAGACAAACTCAAAAAATTTCTGGAACAGAAACAAAACCAGGAAGCCCTGGCGGCATTCATTAAGAAAATCACAGGCAATGCTAAAGGAAAAAATTATATCAAATAATCCATATACTTATTATATTTGATTTTAAAAGCGGTTGTAAGACCGCTTTTTTTTATGTACATAAATCTTTGTTGCTAAAAGTTTCGACGCTACATTGTTCGCGTAAACTTTGATAATTTTCCAGGAATTCCTCCATTTCCTGTTTCCGTTCCAGTGAGTTATCCGCCCGGATGTAATTGGGATTCGGGATTGTCAAACTGCCGCGTTTTGCCCTGAGCCGGTCGGAATTGCCGAACGCCGCCTTGACTCCCGCGGCAAGCAGTTCGAGGGCATTATCGGCAGTGATACGATCAACATAACCCGACATCGCGAAGAATATGGAAGCCGGTTCGTTCAGCAGTTCTTCGATAGTATAAGCGCCGAACTGTGATAATATGCGCATTGCCTTGAATTGATAATCAGGCAGCTCCGGCACTTCATAATATTCCTGAGTGTGTTCATTGACCTTATTATCGAGATAGGTGCCAAAAGCCAGATACATACACAGCTCGACCAAATCATTGTAATCAAACATATCACGGTCACGCAAAATCTTTCCCGGTAAAACCGTTTGCAGTAATGTCCATAATTTATCGCAAGCCGAATCGCCGGGAGGAGTTTGCAACTGTGTTTCCGCGTCATTAATTATTTTAATTGCCTGACTATACTGTAAAATTGATAATTTCGGAACGACAAAAATCTTATCGCGATGATTTATTTTAACGTTTCTTTCGCCAAAATCCGGGAACATAGAATGACTCCTGTTAAAGTTTGAAAGCTCTAACACCTGAATCATTGTCAACCTGTTTCCCAAAAAAACAAATGATATTTTAAAATTCGTAATTAATATATCAGGCTCCCCAGACTCTGGGCATGTGGAGAGGTTCTTTTGCCATTTCAGCGTGCATGAATTTCAGAAGTAAGTCTTTTTTCAGTTCTTGAAATTCTGCGACACCCCAAAGGTTTTTGATTTCATCCGGATCGATTTCCAGATCAAATAATTCACCGTAATCTTTATTCATATAAACGCTGATCTTATAACGTTCGTTGACATAGGTTTTTACGTTGACAATATTCGGCTGATGATTATTTTCCACTATAATATGGTCTCTCACACTGGTTTTTTCGCCGTTAAATACTTGTTTCTGATCAAGGCCGGTCATACAGCGCGGTATTGCTATGCCGCAGTAACTTAAAAAAGTCGGCGCTAAATCCACCAGTGACAACATCGCGCCGGTTTGTTTCCGGGCGGGAATATTCCCCGGCAAAGAAGCGATAAAAGGTACTTTTATCATATCTTCATAATGAAACGGCCCTTTGGCAATCAAGCCGTGTTGACCAAAGAAATGTCCGTGGTCAGTAGTAAAAACAATCATGGTGTCTTCGCGTAAACCAAGCGCTTCGAGTTTATCCAGAATTCGGCCGATGTATTTGTCCATCATGGAGATCATTCCGTAATAAACAGCTATATCTTTCGCTAATTCCCCGCGTTCATGCAAATGTCCGCATATTCCGTGGCAGCCAAAGCCGTTATCATCGCTATATTCTGAAAAATCAGCATCTTTCTGCTGCGTTTTCGCGTAATGCGGCGGCATTTGAGAAAAATCTTCCCCGTCAAACATGCCTGGAACAGTTATTTTTTCAGGATCATACATTGTATCCCATGGTTCCGGTACTAAATACGACGGATGCGGATCAAAAAAACTTGCCCACAGGAAAAAGTGATCTTCATTTTCCGCGTATTCCTCAAGCATGGCGTTGGTGCGTTCAGCTATCCAGGTATCATAATGAAATTTCTCAGGGATATTCCACTTTAAATGCTGCGCTTCCGCGGTTCCTGCCGGTTTCCGGAAGCATTCACGCCAGCCGGTGAAGCCCTTTTCTTCCATCCAGATACCATAATGTTGTCCAACGAGACACTCATCAGTGTGATTGCGTGCTAGTTCAACATGGTCAAAACCATAAAAAGGCCCCTTGAATTCACGCCAGAAATCTAAATTCTGCTGTAATGGATTGGATTCGATGGATCTGTATTCCGGATGATCGTAAAGCTGTTGGAAATGCGCTTTGCCAATCAAGGCGGAGCGGTATCCGTTCTGGTGAAAATCATCACCAACGGTATGGACATCTTCGGGCATTTTGGTACCAAGGGTGTAAGCTCCGTGCTGGCTCGGATAGGTACCGGTAATAATTGACGCCCGCGTCGGGGTGCAGGTCGGATTCGGGCAATAAGCACGAGTAAAAACTGTTCCAGACTCGGCCAGGCGGTCTAAGTTAGGGGTTTTTATTTCCGGATTGTTATAGCCCATTGCCATCCAATGATGCTGGTCACTGGTGATTAGTAAAATATTAGGTTTTTTTTTCATGTCATTAGCTTTTATTTGCATATTATTGATAGTTGTAGTATAATTATACATGTTTAATTATTACCTGTAAAGACGTTAAATTTGATAATATTAGCACGTAATTGATATGAAAGAGAATTGGATTCCACCGTTTTTTTTATTTGTCGCCGGCCGCCAGCAAACCGCGAGCAGAGGATATTACAATGACACGGCTCAAACGCCTTTTCCCCGCCGAATATTGATAAAACATACTTTATCGGGCGAAGGAGTGTTGTATGTCAATGACACCCGGCATGTTTTGCGGGCGGATTCGCTTTTTGTCATCGACCGTCCCGGGCCTTATAAATATTGTTACGAAGGGGATGGCGAAGCTTGGAGTTTTGAATATTTCAGTATTGGAGTTACTGGTTCTGAAGCGGTTTTACCACAGACTTTATGTGTTAATCCGCTAATGTCGCTTAAGGCGCATCCTGAATTAAAATCACAACTTAACGATTTGATAGAGATACGCCTTAAGCCGGATTACCAAGCTGAACTGCGTCATTCATTTTTAACGTATGCTTTTCTAATGACTTATATTTCGGCACGTTTTGAACACAAAAACGCGATTCCGGCGGTTGTTCTGGATTTGCTTAAGCTTTTGGACGCGGGCACTCGTTCCCCGGTCAGGATCAGCGATTGCTGCCGGAGCCTGGGCTATACGCCGGAAGCTTTAATTCGTTTATTCAAAAAGTTCATCGGGGTAACGCCCGGGCGTTATCTTCAAAATCAGCGCCTGACAGAAGTTTGCGAATTATTGAGGGACAGCAAGTTGAGCATCAAGGAAATAACTCAACTTTGCGCGTTTGGATCGCAAAATTATCTGGGGCGGGTTTTTAAGCAGATACTGGGAATGACACCAAATCAATACCGCAATAATCCGGATTTATTATTGCTCGAAAAGCTCGATTCATCCTTTTGTACGCGCTATTAGTCAATATCAACCGTTCCGTGATAAGCGCTTGTCGCGGGGCCGGACATATAAATATGATTGTTATCAGCCCATTCTATTTCCAGGCCGCCGCCGGGAAGATGAACCGTGATTTTCCGCGCGGTGAGTTTGTTGAGCACGCAGGCCACTGCCGCCGCGGACGCGCCGGTACCGCAGGCCAGGGTTTCGCCCGCCCCGCGTTCCCAAACCCGCATTTCCACTTCCGTCGGGGAAATTACCTTCACGAACTCGACATTTATTTTGTTTGGAAATAAATCGTGGATTTCAGCTAAAGGCCCGTCCTGCAAAACATGTTCATCGCTTATTTCATCGACGAAGATAACGGCGTGAGGATTCCCCACTGAAACCGCCGTGAAATTGTATTTTCTGCCGTTGGACAATTCGAACGGTTCATCAACGACCTGTTCCTTATCAATATTTACGGGGATAAACAAGCCATTGAGTTCAGGCGTCCCCATGTCCACCCGCGCCGCTTCAAATTGCCCTTCAGCGTCGCGGCTGATCTCAATATGTTTGATACCGGCAGCGGTCTGGATATTGACTTCATCACTTGTGAGATATTTTTCATCGCAAAGATATTTGGCGACGCAGCGAATCGCGTTACCGCACATTTCCGCCTCCGAACCGTCGGCATTAAACATGCGCATACGATAGTCGGCATCGTCAACACCGGCTTTAAGGATCAACACAATCCCGTCTCCGCCAATGCCGAAATGCCGGTCGGAAAGCGCCGGCGCGACTTTTTCCGGCGCGGGTATCAAGTTCGGATTGGCGATACAGTCAAAGTAAATGTAATCATTACCAAGCCCGTGCATTTTTATAAATTCTGTTATCATTAGTTTGTTTCTCCAACAATCAGGTCAATTAATTCCGCGGAACTCAAAGCGCGCCGCGCCAGTTCAGCTTTGCCGTTCCTGACAAAAACTTCCGCAGGCATCGCGCGCAGATTATAAACTCCGCCCATGCTGTAACAATAAGCTCCGGCGTTTTGAATTGATAAAACATCATTTTCGCGTATTTCCGGCATTTCGCGCCGTGCCGCGAAATTATCACCGCTTTCGCAAATGTTACCGCAAATATCATAAATTTTTGTTTCGCCGTCAGGATTGGAAATATTTTCGATATAGTGGTAGGCATCGTAAAACATCGGCCGGATAAGCTGCGGAAAACCGGAGTTGCAGCCGACGATTAAACGGCCTTTGTTGTCTTTAATAGTATTGACCCTTACCAGCATATAACCGCCCTCGGCAACGATATATTTGCCGGGTTCAAAATACATTTGCAGGCCTTTTCCATATCCGGCGCAGAACTCACTGAATAATTTAGTTATTTCAGCGCCCATTTCCACGTAGTCCACGCGTTTTTCGTCCGGTTTGTAAGGAACTTTGAAACCGCCGCCGAAATCAAGAAAACGCAAATCGGGGAAATTTTCAGGCGTCGCGACCGCCATCAGGTTTTCCATGCTTTTGAATACGGAGGAGCTATGCTGCAAACCCGAACCAGTGTGTTCATGCAAACCGACGACCCGCAAATCATATTTTGCGACAATTTCTTTGACTTTCTCCACGTCCTGCAGAAGAATGCCGAATTTTGTTAAATCTCCGCCAGTCATAAGCTTAACGTGTTCGCCGTCAACCACGTCAGGATTGAAACGCAGGCAAAGGCTGCTGCCGGGAAATTCTCCGGCGAATTTTTCGAGCCGGGACAAAGAGCCGATATTCAGCAGAACGCCGAGCGCTTTGACTTGTCGGACTTCCTCGTCGCTAACGTTATTAGCCGTGTAAATGATATTATCAGGAGAAAAACCAGCTTTCAACGCCAGCATAACATCACCGGGACTGACCGCGTCAATGCCGGCGCCGGCTTCTTTCAGGGCTTTGAGAATGCTTAAATTATAATTAGCTTTCATGGCGTAATGTATTTTCAAGTCGGGCCATTTGATAAAGTCGTATAATTCCCGGTAACGCCGGACAATTATATCGCCGTCATAAACGTAAAGGGGGGTGCCGTATTCCCGCGCAAGGCCTAATAATAATTTTCTGTCTAAACTCATGATAAATCTCTAGTTAAGTTAATATTTATTTGTGCCGTATTATTTATTCAAACTCTTAAAACTATCTTTATTTTCAAGACTTTTCTTACTATCGGATTTTAGTTTTCTCTCAATTTTTTTAACATCTTCTCCAGGAGGCAGATTTTCAGGAGTAATGCCGCGAGAAATTAAAGTGTCTCTAACCGACTTATTATTTGTAATATGCTCATTTGAGATTTGATTTTCTGTAGACATTTTTTTGTCTTTTGCGTTAAATATTGTAATTTCCGTTACAAAATCCTTGGCTTTTAAAAGAATTGTCGGCATAAAATCAGCAAGCGGTTTATTTTTAATATTCCACTTATTTTTCATCTGTTGAGTGCTATGATTAAAAAGTGCTTGATCTCCTTTGCTCCTAATCAGAGCAAAATTCTGGTTGCCCCCGGTTTGTTCAAAAATTATTTCTGAAAGTTCTTTTTCGGTTTGAGAAAGTTTATTTCTAGCCTGAACTCTTTCGTGTTCTAAAAGCTTTTGTTCTATAATTTCAGCTCTTCTTGTCTGCACGGCAAAATAGGTTTGAGCAAAAGCAATTTCTACTTTTTTACTATCACCATTTTGAGCAATGATATAACAGGCATATCTTGTAAGCATTATATCGTCTATTTCTTTCTTCGCTCCCGAACCAATGGCAACCATTTTGTTGATGTCAACAAAATGATCAATTACTGCTTGTTTTGATAATTCACAACTCGTTTTTGCTTTTTCTATTACTGCAATAAAATTTCGCCATTCTGTATATCCAAGAAGTTTTTGCAAGTCTCTCGCTAGCCAGAACTCCACCCCATCGTCTGTTTTGTATGAAAATGATTCAAAATTATTTGTAAGTGATTGTATTATTCGAGTTTCCATATCGTATCCTTAATAATTTAATCATTTCCAGAAACTAAGTTTTTGCTCTTTCGCAATGGCCGGAATACAGGAGGCAGACTTTGCTTGCAATGAGACCGGGCAAAGCGAAAGTCAATAAGAAAAAGATTTCAACCTACTCTTCAGAATCCTGACTTTCGAGTGCGAAATAGAAATATCCTATTCCGTACGTCCCTTTATAACATAAACCTGAATCCGTGAAAAAACAGAAAAAGATATTAATTACAATTAGAGATAACCTGTTGACAGTGTTATATTAAGGAGTCTAATATCTTTAATATAAAAACTAACCCGACAGGTAATCATGAAGGTAAAAGTACAGCAAGGCAAAGAAGAAATCAACTCAATTGGCAGAATTTCTTTAATCGGCGGGTTATTTAACAGTTTGAAAAATTTAAAAAAGGTAGATTTCATGCAAATGGCAAAGGTTAAAACTGGAAAAATCAAGCACAGCGGCATTCTTAAAACGATTACCGGGTTGTTTGCCTTTCGCTACGCTCAGGCTCAGCCTGCGCAAAGTGCACTTGGCAAAAATGATTATGCCGATGTCACATGAGACAGGTTCTCAGGTTGCTGCTTTGACATTATTTAAATCAGGCAAGTAGGCAAGATATACTAAATAAAACAAGGTTGATTTATTGATAAACAAGCAAACGGATACACTATCATCCCATAATTTGTTAATTTCTTCTATTCTACTTTAACATTGAGCTCAAGATTGTGTTTGTCAAAAAATCGTCAGTACCGATTTTTATTCCCCTTGAACTTAATTGTAAACTCATCACAAAGGTACAAGTCCCGGCAGATATCCTTGTTCCGGGGTTGCCCTGAACCGAACAGGAACACCTGCTGTCCCACAGCGATCAAGAACGCTTGGCATATCCAGATAGCTCCACAATACACCGCGCAACACCGTGAAAAATCTTGGGAAAGAAAAAGACCATTCCCGAATATAGGCAATATAGCGCAACAAAACGTATGTCAGCAAAGCAATCCATAATTGCCATTTTACAGCATTTTCGTTGTAACCAAGAAAATCAGCGACCTGCAAGGTTTGCTTAATTTGTTTAAAAAAAACCTCAATTAACCAACGTGCTTTATATAAATCACAGATTGAATTCGGTGACCAAGCAAAATTGTTGGTGATGAAAATCATCACTTTCTCTTTACCATTGACTTTTACTGTTGCTTCAACCAAACGTATTTCTTCAGGATAAGCTTTTGCTGACTTCTCTACGGTCAGCTTTACTCGCTGATCACGAATAATTTTCCCTTTTGGCGGCGTATGCTGTCCCACAACTTCATGCGTTTGCCCTGTGATCAATAGTTTCTTCATTTGTCCAGCCAAAATAATCTTTTAACAGGATTAGTTCGCAAATTGAAAAATGTTCTTTCGTGGGGCGACCAAAATTATAGGAAAAACTTTCACCAATATCTTCAATCGGCATCAGTTGCAAAATAGCGCGGCGAAAAACTCTAGGCCAATCCGCATCCAAACGAGCTTTGGCGCTGGGGTGCAAAATTTCTTCAACACGGTCGAACAACAGAATTTGTCGAGGGTCACTAACATGTATCATATTTATCTAAGCTCCTTATAGTAAACTAGATAAACATAACACAGCAAACAAAAAAGTTAAGTTTAAAACTAAGATAAATCTTTAATAATCAACTATTTAAATGATGTTTTAGACTTTTGGCGGAGGCGTCGCCTTACCCCAGAAAGTAATCGGTCAGTCGACTTTTGGGTCAAAACCCATATCAAGCTGCGATAGAGTCATCTTGGATATCAGAAGCTTCATCTTGAAAAATTAAATGGCGTA
>VAOY01034574.1_pt1 | contig 21776 bp, 20 predicted proteins | sample 3393881 | NCBI WGS metagenome assembly VAOY01 (sample SAMN08290430, study PRJNA428436) | hydrothermal vent metagenome | isolation source: Deep-sea hydrothermal vent chimney | place: Indian Ocean: Southwest Indian Ridge
AAACGATTACATAGCCACCTTGGCCATGTGTCTCCCGAAGAGTATGAAAAACAGTATTTAACTGGAAGCTAGAAGTCTACAAAATTGGGGGAAGATCAATATCAAGCAGCCTATTGTGCTTGGTCATTCAATGGGTGGGATGTTAGCTAGTCGGTACAGTTTAATGTTTCCAACACAGGTTAACCAATTAATCTTGCTTAATCCGATTGGTCTTGAAAACTATTTGAACTACGTTCAGTACAAAGACACAGATTTTTTCTTTAAAAATGAGCTCAAAAAAACACCCGAAAGAGTAATTGCTTACCAAAAAAAGAACTATTACGACGGTAAGTGGAATGACAAATACGAGCAATTAACACACTTTATTAGTGGCCAGCTCCAAGGTCCTGACCACGAATTAATCGCATGGGTGAATGCTAAAACATACGACATGATTTTCACACAACCAGTTATCACAGAGTTTAACAAGTTTAAGATGCCGGTTTCACTGATTATAGGTACTCGTGATCGTACAGGCCCTGGCCGAAACTGGAAGAAAGAAAATATAAAATACGAACTTGGTCGCTATGACGAATTAGGCAAAGCTGCTGCTGATAAAATTCCACAATCTCAATTAATTGAATTAGAGGATATTGGCCATCTTCCCCATATAGAAGATTTTGATCGCTTCAAAGGAGCGCTAGACAAAGCTTTATCTTTTAAAGCAAACGAGTAGCAGCGGCTTCATGCCGCGACATGACAAATTATAACGCGATATAAAATACGCCTAAGATTGTACTGTTTCCAACTTTGTCTTCTTTTTAATGGCGTTCTGAAAGGCTGATCTGTATAATCCGCGGCCTATTATTTACCCTATTGCTTGTTTATTTTCGCAGTTGCTGCGCCCATAACCTGTCAGTCTTTTTCTAGGAATAATTCGTTGATTTCAACCGCTAATATCACCATGCAGTTTGGCGCAGAGCCTTTATTTGAAAATATATCAGCCAAGTTTGGTAACGGTAATCGCTATGGTTTAATTGGCGCTAATGGCTGCGGCAAATCAACCTTTATGAAAATCTTAAGTGGTGCGCTTGTACCTACCGCTGGCAATGTATCGATTGCGCCTGGTTTAAAGCTAGGTACCCTTAGCCAAGATCAATTTGCTTTTGAGCAATACTCTGTAGTTGATGCGGTGATCATGGGTGATGCTGAGCTTTGGAAAGTTAAACAAGAACGTGACCGTATTTACTCATTACCTGAAATGAGTGAAGAAGACGGGATGAAAGTCGCTGAGCTTGAAAGCATTTTTGCTGAAATGGATGGCTACACAGCCGAAAGCCGCGCTGAAGAAATTTTGCTTCAAGCAGGTATTGAACAAGCGTTTCATTACGGCTTAATGGCGAACGTTGCACCAGGTTGGAAACTGCGTGTGTTATTAGCACAAGCACTCTTCGCGAATCCTGATATTTTACTTTTAGATGAGCCAACCAATAACCTTGATATTCACACTATTACGTGGCTTGCGAATGAGCTAAATCAACGTAAATGTACAATGATTATTATCTCGCACGACCGCCACTTCTTAAATTCGGTATGTACTCACATGGCCGATATTGATTACGGCGAGCTAAGAATCTACCCTGGTAACTACGAAAAGTGGATCGAAGCTTCAAGCTTACAACGTGAGCAACTGCTTGCTGAAAACGCAAAAAAGAGCGCAGAAATAGATGAGTTACAGGAGTTTGTAAATCGTTTTGGCGCAAATGCTTCAAAAGCAAAACTGGCCAGTTCTCGTGCTAAACGTATGGATAAAATTAAACTTGATGAAGTAAAAGCATCCAGCCGTATTAGCCCATCACTTCGTTTTGACGAAGGCAAAAAGATGTATCGCCAAGCATTAGAGCTCACTAAATTAGGTCATGGCTTTGATGGTGAAGCCTTATTTAGCGGCGGTGACTTATTACTGGAAGCCGGTGCTAAGCTTGCCGTTATTGGTGAAAATGGCGTAGGTAAAACCACTTTTTTACGCTGCCTTGTTAATGAATTACAAAGCAACGAAGGCGTGGTGAAGTGGTCTGAAAATGCAAGCATCGGTTATTGTCCTCAAGATAGTAGTAAAGAATTTGATAACGATCTCACGCTGTTTGATTGGATGTCACAATGGCGCACCGCCAAGCACAATGATTTAATGGTTCGCGCTATGCTGGGTCGATTATTATTTACCGCCGACGATGCCAATAAAAAAGCGCGTAATTGCTCGGGTGGTGAAAAGAACCGCTTGTTGTTTGGTAAGTTGATGATGCAAGACATCAATGTATTGATTATGGACGAACCGACTAATCACATGGATATGGAAGCCATTGAAGCACTTAATAATGCATTAAAAGATTATCAAGGTACGTTGATTTTTGTCAGTCATGACCGTGAATTTGTCTCATCATTGGCAACACGAATCATCGATATTAAGGATAAACAGGTCATCGATTTTCAAGGTACATTTGACGAGTATATGGATCATCTGGCCCAGCAAGCCTAGTGCACTTGAGCACCATAAAAAAAGGCTACAGAGTTCTGTAGCCTTTTGGGTGTAACATCATATCAAATTAAATATCAAAGCGATCGGCGTTCATCACTTTAACCCACGCATCGACAAAGTCTTGTACAAAACGCTCTTTGTTGTCGTCTTGTGCGTAAAACTCTGCGTATGAACGCAAGATTGAGTTTGAACCAAACACTAAGTCAACACGTGTTGCTGTCCACTTGGTAACCCCAGTGCTGCGCTCAACAATATCGTAGAAACCTTTGCTTATTGGCTTCCACGTGTAAGCCATATCGGTTAGATTGACGAAAAAGTCGGTGCTTAATGTACCCACGTTATCAGTAAACACACCGTGTAACGTACCATCATAGTTAGTACCCAACACACGCATACCACCAACGAGTGCTGTCATCTCTGGCGCTGTTAAGCCCATTAATTGTGTACGTTCTAGCATCAGCTCTTCAGCAGAAACTGCGTAGTCTTTTTTCTGCCAGTTACGGAAACCGTCATGAATTGGCTCGAGCACGTCGAACGAATCAGCATCTGTCATTTCATCCGTTGCATCACCACGACCAGGCGCAAATGGCACGGTTATATCAACGCCTGCTGCTTTTGCTGCTTGTTCAACCGCAGCTGTACCACCAAGTACAATTAAGTCTGCAATGCTTACTGGTTTGCTTAAACCCGCTTGCACAGATTCAAGCGCACTGAGTACTTTTGCTAAACGTTTTGGTTCGTTACCTTGCCAATCTTTTTGTGGCGCAAGACGAATGCGCGCACCATTTGCACCACCACGGTGATCTGAGCCACGGTAAGTACGTGCGCTATCCCATGCCGTTGTAATAAGGTCTGCTTGGCTTACACCACAGTTAAGTAGCTTGGTTTTAAGCTCGCTAATTTCGCTGTCTGATAATGTGTAATCAACCGCAGGGATCGGATCTTGCCAAATTAGATCTTCGCTTGGTACATCTGCACCTAAGTAACGCGATTTTGGACCTAAGTCACGGTGTGTGAGTTTAAACCATGCACGTGCAAACACATCACTAAAGTATTCAAAGTCATCGTTAAAACGCTCGATAATCTTACGGTAGGTTGGGTCCATTTTCATCGCCATATCGGCGTCGGTCATAATTGGGTTTAGACGAATTGATGGATCTTCCACATCAACTGGCTTGTCTTCTTCTTTAATATCGATTGGTTCCCATTGCCATGCACCTGCAGGGCTCTTCTTAAGTTCCCACTCGTAGTTAAGCAGCAAGTAGCAATAACCGTTATCCCATTTCGTTGGGTGAGTTGTCCACGCACCTTCGATACCCGATGTCATCGTATCACGACCAATACCGCGTGAATTATGGTTGTTCCAACCTAGGCCCTGCTCAAACACATCTGCCGCTTCTGGCTCAGGGCCAACGTTTGCTTCGCTGCCGTTACCATGCGTTTTACCTACGGTATGACCACCGACTGTTAATGCCGCTGTCTCTTCGTCATCCATTGCCATACGGGCAAATGTTTCGCGAACTTGCTCCGCTGTTTTAAGCGGATCAGGGTTACCATTCACCCCTTCAGGGTTTACGTAAATTAAGCCCATTTGTACCGCAGCAAGCGGATTTTCCATCGTGTCGGGTTTTTCTACATTGGTGTAGCGTTCATCACTTGGTGCTAGCCATTCTTTTTCAGCGCCCCAGTAAACATCTTTTTCTGGATGCCAAATATCTTCACGGCCGCCAGCAAAACCAAAGGTTTTTAAACCCATTGATTCGTAAGCCATATTACCAGCTAAAATCATTAAATCGGCCCAAGATAGCTTGTTACCGTATTTCTTTTTAATAGGCCAAAGTAAACGACGTGCTTTGTCTAGGTTAGCGTTATCAGGCCATGAATTTAAAGGCGCAAAACGTTGGTTACCTGTACCACCGCCGCCACGGCCATCTTCTAAACGGTATGAACCCGCTGAATGCCATGCCATACGGATCATTAAACCACCGTAATGACCCCAGTCAGCAGGCCACCACTGCTGGCTTTCAGTCATCAAATTTTTTAAGTCAGTTTTTACAGCTTCAAGATCGAGCGATTTAAATGCTTCAGCGTAGTTGAAGTCTTTACCGTAAGGGCTAGTTTTGCTGTCGTGTTGATGAAGAATGTCGAAATTAAGAGAATTGGGCCACCAATCTGTATTTGATTGTGCGGTGACAGTGTTACTACCATGCATAACTGGGCAGCCGCCCGTTTTTCCATTACTCATTGTATGCTCCTCAAAAGCTAAAGATATGACAGATATTTATGTATTAATACTGATACGTCTTTGTCATAAAAAAGGATTTCCTGTTAATAATGAATCACTAATCACTTAGAATTTCCCGTTGCTTTAAACTATAGGGGCAGTGCAAAAATAAAGCTAGGCCTGTCTTTATTTTTAAATCGATTGTATTAATTGAAAAATCTGATTTGAGTTATTGGCAAAAGTCATACATTTTATAAGGGTATTTATTGACGGTGAGAAGATCATGAAAGCCATAAACCCGCAGGTTGCAAGACAACTAAGTATTAACTTTTTTATCGCTAATTTACCTTTATTAATGTTAACAGGGATGCTTGTTGCCTCAATTATTGGGCTGGTGTTTCGAAGCCCAATTTTATTTTGGCTCTCGCTGATAATGACACCTCTGGCTATAAATCACTTATATTCAAGAAGAAAAATTAAGCAATTTTGCAAGACAAACTCATGCGATAATTTATCTTGTCTTGGCAAAGCTGTTGATTAAAAATTAATTTTATTACCCAGTCACCAGATTATTTAACCTGCATTTAGCTTAAATTTTGTTTATTAAGCTATATTAATAGGCAATTTTAAGGTGACTGAGACACCTTGATTAGGCTGACTAGCGACGTTAATTTCGCCTTGCAGTGCTTGGGTTGCAAGGTTATACACTATCGACATTCCCAAACCGCTTCCACCTGTGCCACGCTTAGTGGTAAAAAATGGTTCAAATACTTTATGCATCACCTCGTCACTCATTCCACAGCCATTATCTTTATAGCAAAGTGTGTATATTCCCTTTTCATCATCTAGGTGAACGCTAATATCAATCACATTGTGTTCTTTCCCAATAAAACCATGTACACAACTATTATTCACTAAATTTAAAATGATTTGACTGAGTGCTCCTGGAACAGTTATTAGTGTAAGGTCATCTGCACAGTCAATATTAACAGTAACATTATGGCTGCGTGTTAGAGGCACTAAACTGTGAACTATATTCTCAAGGTAGGCTTTAATTTGAGTTTCTAATAAATTTAACGAAGATTGATCAACCGCAGTTTGTTTGAAATCGCTGATCAGTTTTGCGGCACGCTCTAAGTTAGTAAATGAAATTTTTATGCATTCATTTAAATGATTCATTCCTTCTAGCAATGCGTGCTTGGTTAACGTATTGGCACTTATGAGTTTATCAAGCTCAGTAAGTTTATCTTTTGCTGAACTATTTGCTGTAACAGCAATACCAATCGGTGTATTTACCTCATGAGCAATACCTGCAACTAAATTACCCAAAGAAGCCATTTTTTCAGACTCGATAAGCTTTTCTTGCATTTCTGTAAGCTCATTTAGCGTTTTTTCAAGAGTGCGGGTTCGCTCTGCCACACGGTGCTCTAAATGTTGGTTAGCCCTTTCTAACTCTGCATTTATTCGCTCATTCTCCTGTGCCGACAGCGCACGCCCATACAGATCTGCTAATGCGCCAATAAATGAACATTCATCTTCAGTCCACTCTCGTTCTCCCCCTATATGTTCACAGCAAAATATCCCTATCATTTTTCCTTTGTAGCGTATTGGCGCATCAAGCATGGCACCTATGTTTAAGGGGGTGAGGTAACTTTCACTAAATTCGTAAGTCGCAGTGTCGGTGTGAGCATTAACAGCGGTAATAGTCCGTTGCGTATCAAGGGCTTTAAAGTAATCAGGGTAGGCGTCTCTTGGAAGCACTAGCATTTGAATTTCTTTGCCATTTTCTCTATCAAGTAAAAGGCGACATTCGATAGCCGTATTTTCTTCATTCAGTAACCAAATACCCGCTCTGCCTATTTCTAGACCGTCTAACACTGCATTTAGAATCAAACGTTCAGCTAATTCAACGTTACCACTATCAAGATCTGAAGATATTGATACTCCATAGAGTAGTTGGACTAGTTGTTGGCGCATTACTCTCACCTTTTAGTTGTAAGACCCTTTAAGTCTAGACGAACAAAACTGATCTAGCATATTGAAAATAAATTTTTAGAAACTCTTTTAGTATTAAGTAGTTGTTCAGATACAAATAGCTATATTACACCTAACTCCTGTTGATACCCCTTACAACTTTATGTTGTTTATGCAGTTTAACCAGCTCACCCTACGAGCTGGTTTTTTTTGCCTAGTCCATAGTGCTCACGCATGTTACAGTTAGCCTAGAATTCACTATAAATGAATAAGCTATGCGTTATATCTTACTATTAATTACCCTATTAATGAGCCTTTCAACCCTTGCTAGTGCTCAAAACGAAACAGAAAACCGCCCTGCGCTGACAGAAGCCGAGCAACAGCAAGCTCTCGATAAGCTACAAGAGCCTATGTATAAGCCGCTCTTAGAGCGCTATATTCTTGATGAACTTAAAGCTGTGCGCCAAGATCAACAAAAGTTACGCGAAGATGTAACAAAACAAGTCGCTCATACTCAATTAGATACTGCTGACCGTGCTTTAACTTATACAACGGACACGATAAATAATGTCTTCTTTATTATTACGATTACTGCATCGATCTTGGTTTTAGTAGGCTGGAATTCATTACGTGATGTGAAAAATAAAGTAGAAGACATCGTAAATACACGCGTGAGTGCGATCACTAAAGAATATGAAGAACGTCTTAAAGTATTAGAAGAGAAGCTACGTGAACGTTCTGAAGAGATTCTGCTCAATCAGCAAAAGATCTCAATCACAAACGAAGTGCACTCTTTATGGATGCGAGCTAATTTAGAAAGTGATGTTGCGAATAAGATTGAAATATTCGATGAAATTTTAAAACGTAAACCAGAAGATGTTGAAGCTATTGCCTACAAAGCAGATGCGCTACTTGAGATAAACGAAACAGGCGAAGCAATCGAGTTATGTAACCAAGCGCTTGAAATAGATAGTGACTATGGTTATGCGTATTGGCAACGAGCCTGTGCGTATGCTTTATTACATAAACATGCAGATGCGATTGCTGATATTCGTATGTCTTTGGAATATTCACCAAATCTTCGCAATGAACTACTACATGAAAGTGCCTTTGCAAGCTTACATGATAATGAAAGCTTCAATTCGTTGGTAAACGAAACGGCTTAGCCAAGACGCGCGAAGGATACGTTGGGTCGAGCGGAGCGACACCCAACGTAAAGGAGCTTTAAGCCGTAGGTGCTAGAGCGCGATATGAAATCGCTGCTACCACGAATCTAATAACTTTCATCGACCCAAAAAAAGAGCAGCTGAGCTGCTCTTTTTTCTAACGAAAGAATAACACTTTGGTTATTTTACCGTTTTCGATTTGGTAACTTGTTACAAATTCAGCCCGCTTATCAACCACGTTCGGGTCTTCTGAGCAGGTTTCTGATAACTCATGGTCAATCACTATATTGCCATGCACAATACGTTTAATCGGTGATGATTTGATACACTTTAACTTTTTAAACATGATGCCGTAGCGAGCTATAAGTTTCTCTTTTCCTGTGAACATAAGCTCGTTAGGAAATGTATAAAACTCAACATTTTCATCATACATTTTTATAAAAGCATCAATATTACGGGCGTTATAAGCGGCAATAACTTGTTCGATAACCGCTGTTGCTTCTCGTGACTGACGCGCCTTTTCTTGCTGTTTCTCAGTGAGTGCTTTTTTAGCTTTAGCAACAGCTTGTTCAGCCTCATTTACAGCCTCTTGTTTTTCCTCTGCGGTCTTAGGCTGTTCTGCCGGTGCAGGGTTTTGTGAACCTAATACCTTACTGTCATCAACCTCAGCCACCGGTTTTTTAGCTTGGGCTGAGCTCGGTACTTGCTGAGTGACAGACTTCTGCTCAATAAATTCAAGGCTATCAACGTCTTTCTTTTCAGGTTCGTTTACTGAAGCTGGCTGAGCTTGCTTTTGTTCAGTGCTTAACTCTGAGGCAGCCAATTGCCATGAAATAAATAGACTTATTGCAAAAAGTAACGGTTTCATAGTTTTCCTAAACAGACCATGCTCATTTGAGGCGCTAAAGTAGCAAATTCTAGCTATTAGGCATAGCTTTTTACCAATATTGCTCAACAGTTATATGACCAGGATCACGACGCCTATTGCGGCTAAAGCCAAGCTCTAGCAAAATAGCTGTTGTATCTTTCACCATTTCTGGATTACCACAAATCATAAATTGTGTAGTATCAGGCACAGCAGGATGACCTGTAACATCAAACAAACGGTGGTCTTTAATTACATCTGTGATCCGACCATTAAACCCCATTGTGGCTGACTCTCGGCTGACTACAGGAGAATAATGCAAGTTTGGCTGCTGCTGTTGTAGTGCTTGAATGCGCTCTTGGTAGCTCAAATCTTCATTAAGACGCACCCCATGCACAAGATGAACATGCTCAAACTTTTGCCATACTTCGCCCTGCTCTAATATTGATATAAAAGGCCCAAGTGCCGTACCTGTACTCAGCATGTAAAGCTGCTCACTGCTTGGCACTTCATCAAGGGTAAAAAAGCCTGTGGCGCGGCGCTCAATAGTCACAGAGTCACCTGGCTTTAATTGTGCCAGCTGCTGAGAAAGTTGACCGTCTTTAACGTTGATAAGATAAAACTCAAGATCTGGGTTATTTGGCGCATTCACATAAGAATAGGCACGTGCTACCCGTTTATCACCCACTTGCATTGCAAGCTTTGTAAACTGCCCTGCCGTGAATGGTTCGACATCGGCATTAACGATTAAGCTAAATAGTGAGTCGGTCCACCATTTAACGTCTTTTACCTTAGCTTCAACCCAATTAGACATACACATCCTCAGTTGTTGTTCCTCTATTAAAAGTGGCAACAGTTGGTTGAATTTTCAAGTTTTAAGGGACAGTTGCGAGATGCGAAGAGGATTTTACGCGAGGTAAAAAGTAGCTATAAAAAAAGCCGCATAAATGCGGCTTTGAGGTTAGTCTCACTTCACTTTGGGCGTGTCTCCAAATTTCAGTGAATACGTTACCAAGGAACTTGTTTAAATTGATTCTAAAGCAATTTTAACCATTTCGTTAAAGGTGCTTTGACGCTCTTCACTTGGTGTCGCTTCACCAGTGATTACGTGGTCACTTACAGTAAATAGTGCCATCGCTTTTGCGCCGTATTCAGCGGCTACGCCGTACATGCCAGCTGTTTCCATATCAACAGCAAGTACGCCTAGCTTGTCTAATTCTTGATAGAATGTGTTGTCTGCTTGGTAGAATGTATCTGTTGTAAATACATTACCTACTTTCGCTTCAATGCCTAATTCTTTTGCTGTGTTTACGCCGTTTAGTAGTAAACCAAAATCAGCAATTGCGGCAAAGTCGTAACCACGTACACGCGCACGGTTTACGTTTGAATCTGTGCTTGCACCTTGTGCAAAGATAACGTCACGGATTTTGATATCGCTACCAATACCGCCACAGGTACCAATACGAATTAGATTTTTAACGCCGTAACTAACGATCAATTCACGGGCATAAATTGACATTGATGGAATACCCATCCCAGAGCCCATAATACTAACTGGTTTACCTTTGTAGGTACCGGTAAAACCATACATATTACGAACGCCTGTCACTTGTTTTGCGTCATCTAAAAAGTTTTCAGCAATGTATTGAGCACGAAGCGGATCACCCGGCATTAATACCGTTTCTGCAAATTCGCCTACATTGGCGCTGATATGAGGAGTACTCATTATTGGTTTCCTTTTTTGTTCGCTAATAGCTTGTCGTTAAAGCTATCACCGTATTCAAGTGCAGGAAGATTAAACCACTGGGCAAGGGTTTGACCTATGTCTGCAAAACTAGCTCGTTCTCCAAGCGGGGTGTTTGTCATTCCCGGTTGGTATGCAAGTACTGGCACGTATTCACGTGTATGGTCAGTACCTGCTGCTGTTGGATCACATCCGTGATCGGCTGTGATAATTAACACATCATCACTATTTAGCTGATTTAAGATGGTCGGTAGATAATCATCAAACTCTTTTAATGCTTTAGCATAGCCAACTGCATTACGGCGATGACCGTACTTTTCATCAAAATCAACTAAGTTTGTAAAAATCAAACTATGGTCAGGTGCGCTTGCAATCACTTCTGAGGTTTTCTCAAGCAAGTTCATTAGCCCTGGCGCTTTGTGTTTTTGGGTGATGCCTTGGTGCGCATAGATATCGGCAATTTTACCAATACTGATCACTTCACCGCCGTCTTGCGATAATTTATCAAGCAAGGTTGGCGACGGTGGCAGCACCGAATAGTCACGACGATTGCCTGTACGGGCAAAATCGTCACGGCTCGAACCCAAAAATGGCCGCGCAATCACTCTTCCTATGTTCATTTCATCAAGCAGCGCCCGTGCGATTTCGCAAACCTGATAAAGTTTCTCCAGTCCAAATGATTCTTCGTGCGCGGCTATTTGAAACACGCTATCAACTGAGGTGTAGCAAATCGGCATACCGGTTTGCATGTGTTCTTCACCTAGCTGTTCTAAAATGGTTGTTCCTGAGGCATAGCAGTTACCTAAAATGCCAGGAATACCTGCGCGAGCAATTAGCTCATCAACAAATTCTTGTGGAAAACACGGCTGTGTATTAGGGAAGTAACCCCAATCAAATAACACAGGTACACCGGCCATTTCCCAGTGCCCTGAAGGCGTGTCTTTACCACTTGATAACTCTTTAGCGTAACCCCATGCGCCAATAGGTGCTTGGCGGTCACTAACTAAACAAGGCTCTTTGCCTGCGGCTTCGCATGCATCAGCTAAACCTAAACGGGTAAGATTAGGAAGCGATAAGTGCTCACCTGTTTCTTCTGCGTAGGCTTTAAGTAAATGAGCAAAGGTATTTGCGCCTACATCACCAAACTTCTCTGCGTCAGGTGCTGCGCCAATTCCTAGGCTATCTGCCATTAAGATGAGTGCTCTTGCCATGGGTACCTCGTTATCAATATGTGAATACTTTATATGCTCTTCGAATTTTTGGTACAGGACATAAGTCCTGTTTCATAAAACAGAAACATTATAAATTTGCATCTCTAAGCGAAGCAAAAGAGATTAATCGTGTCTTTTTTGCTATTGTGATCTACCTAACAATGTTTCCTTCTGTGTGGGCGAGAACTTTAGTGACACGAACAATTATAGCTATTGCTGGCGCATCTGCGTCGGGCAAGTCTCTTTTTAGCAAGACAATTTATAACGAATTAGTCAATGAGCTTGAACCGGGCGCGATCGCAGTGATCGAAGAAGATGCTTATTACAAAGACCAGTCGCATTTGCCGTTTGACCATCGAACGCAAACCAATTACGACCATCCTGATGCTTTCGAGCATGAGCTTTTGCATGAGCACTTACTTCAATTGCGCGCTGGAAAATCAGTAGACGTACCAACTTATGACTATGCAATGCATACCCGTAGCGATGAAACGCGTCGAGTGGCACCTGCAAAAGTACTTATCGTTGAAGGTATTTTGCTACTGAGTGATCCGGCACTTCGAAAAGAATTTGATATTAAGGTGTTCATTGATACACCGTTAGATATCTGCCTTATGCGCCGTATGCAACGAGATATGGAGCAGCGTGGCAGAACATTACAGTCCGTTGTTGATCAATATCAAGCGACAGTGCGACCTATGTTTTATCAGTTTATTGAGCCATCAAAGCACAAAGCTGATCTCGTAGTCACACGCGGCGGTATGAATCGCGTTGCCATTGATATAATTAAAAGTAAAATAAAATATTTACTGCAACAATAACAACGGGAAACAGTCAGTATGACAACATTTATGAGCTTAGTAGGCATTGTTGTGCTACTAGGCATTGCTTTTGCGGCTTCTACGAACCGTAAAGCAATTAATTTAAGAACTGTGGGCATCGCCTTTTTACTTCAAGTGTTAATTGGTGGCTTTGTCTTGTTCTTTGAAGTGGGCAAAAACGTACTGGCAAGTATGTCTCGAGGAGTCTCATCAGTTATTGGTTATGCCAATGACGGGATTAGCTTCTTATTTGGCTCACTGGCATCGCAAGATACTTTAGGGTTTATTTTTGCGATACAAGTATTGCCCGTTATCGTGTTCTTCTCAGCACTCGTTGCTGTGTTGTATCACATCGGGGTGATGGATTGGATAATCAAGATTCTAGGCGGTGGCTTACAAAAGCTATTGAAAACCTCGCGCCCTGAATCGCTTTCTGCAACCGCCAATATTTTCGTTGGCCAAACAGAAGCACCATTGATTGTTAAACCATTTATCGCCAGCATGACTAAGTCAGAGCTATTTGCGGTAATGGTAGGTGGCCTTGCTACCGTGGCCGGTTCTGTTATGGCAGGTTACGTAACAATTGGTGTAGAGCTTAAATACTTAATTGCAGCCAGCTTTATGGCAGCACCAGGTGGTTTCTTAATGGCAAAAATGATTGTGCCAGAGACCGAAACACCGAAAGAAGATTTAGCTGATTTAGACGTACAAGAAGAAAAACCGGTTAACGTAATTGATGCAGCCGCATCAGGTGCCGCAAACGGTATGCAACTAGCACTTAACGTAGGTGCGATGTTACTGGCTTTCGTAGCACTTATTGCACTTCTAAATGGGTTATTGGGCGGTATTGGTGGTTGGTTTGATCATCCAACATTAACGCTACAAGAAATTTTAGGTTATGTATTTGCACCCGTTGCATGGTTACTAGGTGTACCTTGGGACGAAGCAGTAATCGCAGGCAGTTTTATAGGTCAGAAGGTGGTAGTTAACGAATTCGTTGCTTACCTCGACTTTATTAATTATCGCGATACGTTAAGTGCGCACACACAAGCGATTGTCACATTCGCGTTATGTGGGTTTGCTAACTTATCATCGATAGCAATTTTACTAGGTGGATTAGGCGGTATGGCGCCTAGTCGGCGAAAGGATATCGCACGCTTAGGGCTCAGAGCAGTGTTAGCAGGATCTATGGCTAACCTCATGAGTGCAGCAATTGCAGGTTTTTTCCTCTCGCTAGCTTAGAAACTTAATGAGATGAGCCGTAGTTGCAAAACAATAGGATAGGACTTTAAGGGGTTAAAGGTCTATCTGACTTGAACGATACTTCACCAAGGGCCGCAAGGCCCTTTTATCGTTTTATGTGCTAAGATTTAATTACTAAGTCTTTTTAAGTACATAAATGAAATACTCTCTATTTTTATTCGCCTTATTATGTATAAGTTGGCCTGCTCATAGTGAACCGACATTAACAGTCGTGACCGAGCTTTCTCCTCCCAATCAAACGCTAATTAACAACCAAGTTGCAGGCGACAGTACACAGCTTGTTAAGGCTATATTTGCCAAAGCTAATTTAACAGCCAACATTGAACTGTATCCGTGGGCACGCGCTTATAGCATGGCACTAAAAAAGCCAAATACGCTTATTTATAGCATGGCAAAAACACCTGAACGAGAAAGTAAATTCGAATGGATTGGAGCAGTAGCGACTTACCGCATGGGCTTTGTAAAGCTTACACAACGCGCTGATATTAATATAACAGCAAGCGAACAAGCTAAGCAGTATAAAGTTGCAGTTCAACGTGATGACCTTTCAGCAAAGCAGCTTTCTGAACGAGGCTATACCCTGATATACACTTCAGATATAACCCGCTCTTATCAATTGCTCATATCAGGCAAAGTAGACCTTATTGTCGATGATAAAAACTACATAGCGGCAATGGCAGACCAATTAGCACAAGACGAACACAACTTCACCTTTGCTCATACCATCGACTTCTTAGTTATGAAAGGCTACCTTGCAGCAAATAAGAATACAGATCCAAATTACATTAAAGCACTGAAAGACGCTTTTTTAGATGTAGCAAAGAGCCAAGCTTATCGAAAAGTGATGATGCAAACTGAAAATAATTAGTGCTGATTGACCAAGTACTCATTTATTAACTTGTCTAACTTACCTTGTTTCATTAGCTTTTGATAGCTGGTTTGAAATTGCTCAACAATTTCTTTAGGCATATTTTTATTCAACGCTAAAAAGTTACCCGTCGTATCGTTAAGGGGGAGTTCTATTAACTTTACAACTTCTTGACCCGCATAACCATATTGCATGAGTTGGTAATGGAAGGATAATTCTGAGCCGATAATAAGGTCGAGCTTTCCCTTAAAGAATAAGTTAATGCATTCATAATAATGGCTAAATTTAAGTAGATTCTGCTCATTTTCAAAGCCAATATTTTCTACAAACTGCTCATAAATACTGTCTCTAACCACACCTAGAGTGTAATCTTTCACCTCAGATAAATCTCGCGGATTAACTTGGGGATTCGATTTTAAGCGGTAAAAATAATTACGGGATGAAGCCATAGGTCCAACCCAATTAAATAAAGGCTCTCTATCTGGGATACGTGCTGTAGACACCAGCCCTGCCATCGGCTCCTCTTGCGCTAAGTGATATGCTCTAGACCAAGGTAATAAGATGAATTTACATTCAATATCAGCATCCACACACATTGCTCTTACAAATCGAAGGTTAATTCCTTCCAAGTAGCCTTTATTAGAGAAGTTATAAGGGGGAAACTGCTCGGTATAGATGGTCACACTGTGCTTGGCGTACACAACAGGTGTAATGTACAAACACGCTAATACAAGATATCTAAAAATGGCTAAAATACTCAAATACGACGACTGAATTAACTATAGAAATGTTCATGCTACCAGTCAATTTTTAGGCATAAAAAAAGCAAGCCGTAGCTTGCTTCTTCTTAATTTTTACTAAAAGTAAAAATTATAACGGAGTGATGTTATCCGCTTGAGGGCCTTTTTGACCTTGTGAAAGAGTGAACTCTACACGTTGGCCTTCAGCTAAAGTTTTGAAACCTTCGCTTTTGATAGCGCTGAAGTGTGCAAACACGTCTGGGCCATTTTCTTGCTCGATGAAACCAAAACCTTTAGATTCGTTAAACCACTTAACTGTACCTGAAACAACGTTAGACATAGTCATATTCCTGATATAAAAAATTAAACAATGCCCTTAATGGGCGGGTATAGCAAAAAATCAGATGGAACTTAAAAACTTCAGGACGGTACTACAAGTATTACTTATACAACAACGAAATAAAGATTTAATTACACGCTTTCTTTCTAGCTGCGCCATACTATATAGAGTTACTAGAATAAGTCAAACACTATCGAACGCTGCATAGGCCATCATAAACAGGGCTTGCAGATACTTTTGAATAATTAAAACTCAAACTCTAGCGCCAAACGAAAGCTATGATCTTTGCCCGACTGACTCAGCTCACTAATAAAACCAGCTTCCCATTTTAATTGATGCTTGGGGCTAAAACGGTGCAAACCTATAAAACCTGGGCCAACACCAAAAAAGTCTTCACCTGCGTAAATTTCAATAGATGGTTGAAACTCAGAGCGATAGCGATAACGATACTGGGCACGAAATTCACTTTCCCACTCGTTTTCAATATCAGCCCCCCACTCATAAACTACAAAGGCATTAAGAGTTAAACTCGTGCGACCAAACTCTTTTTCCCATAAGAAACCACTTGTCGCTTCATATGCATCTAGAGTGTGCTGTTTTTCAAGCTCAAATAATGCGCCCCAATCTGCCCATAAACGGCCTTGCTCAACTAGCTGCCAACGAAGCTCAACCTCGTAAGAAGCTAAACCAAAATCACCATTGTCATCGCGTTCTCCTACTACATAACCTTCTAAGCTCATAGTATCGTTAATTGCACCACCAAAGCCTGCGCGCTGCGCTAGCACATTACCGTTATCAGTTTGCCTAGATACCAAACGCCACTCAACTTCACGCTCAAAGGGAAGTACATAAGGGTGATATACTTTATCAACCACCATGCCATCTGCATGTACGACTTGGCTGATACTTGCTAACAGCAAACAACTTAAACTAACTATTAAGAACCGCATACAGGCTCCTTGGTCTCTTTAATTTTTAAAACGCGAACTATGGTGATAAATACGAGTGTAGCAACGACATACACCCACAGCGCGGTTTTACTCGGCGTGGCTTCGTAGCCCACTAAGGCTTTTAATACTCGCCCAAGCTCAGAGTTTTCAACTAAAAACCCACGCCAATCTAAATAATTTGCGGTCACATCAAGTAAGTCGACCTGACTTGCTAAATCAAGAAGTACCAGTAACTTTGCTGTTGCATTGAAGGCTAGCAACACAATCAAAGGCTGCACGCCAGCACGCTTGGTAATACTTTCAAGCAAAAAGAACAGTAACACACCAAAGCTAATACAAATGCCAACACCTAGAAAAGTACCCAGTATTAATGGCTCAGCGGTATCTTTACTGTGCCAAAAACTGACTAAATAAATCATGTAATGGCTTAAATACAAAGCCATGGTTGCAATCAAGGCCAGCGCAGCCGCTATGCTTCGTTGCTGACAGCTAATTAATGCAGCGACAAAAATTATGATACACAGCAGCATTTGTATGAACTCTAAGCCTCGATGGTCAAATAACTGGCTAAGCCAAGCAGCAGTTTGTACAAATACCAAACTCATCAAGATACCAATAACGGCATAAATACTCACTTGGCGCTGGCTTAAAGGCACAATCAAGCTCAAAAGCACGGCTAAAATCACCACTGGCAGAAGCTGGTTAATGGTCATCAATAAACTAGTTATCAGCATCTTTCACCTGTGTAGCCACAACAGTTCCTCGCGCCGTATTAGGCGAAAACTCACCAAAAAAGTCATAACGCCCAGGGCTGAGTGGTCCGATATAAATGACACTCGTGCGACCTGGGTAGAGCACTTTTTCGCGGTTTAAGTCAAAGCTATCGAATTCTTCTGGGGTGTCATCTTGGTTTTCGATCAAAAGCCGCAACTTCTTATTGGCAGGTACTTTAATTTCAGCAGGATAAAACAAATGCTCTTTTAAAATCAGCTTGTACTCTTTGGCGTAAGCAAGCCAAGACGACATACATAGTAGCAGCATAGAAAGCGCCAATATCCATTTATTCACTCACTTCTCCTTGCATAAAGGAGACACTCACTCGCAAGCCACCAAGGTGACTATCTGCTAAAGCAATATCAGCGTTATAAATCGACACTATGTGTTCAACAATGGCCATACCCAGCCCAGCTCCTTGCTCACCTGATGGATGTTTATCACCACCCACACGGTAAAAACGGTTAAAAATGCGCTGTTTTTGAGCTTCATCTATTCCTGGGCCCGAATCATCTACTTGCCAGATAAAACGATTATTTTCGGCTTTCAAGGTAATACAAATCTCTCCCACAGCGGGGGTATATTTTATGGCGTTACTTAGTAAATTGCCAAACAAAGTGAGCAAGGTAAATTCGTCACCTGCAATAACAAAATCCCCCCCCTCAATGCTAATGGTATGCTCTTTTTCATCTATACGCTCATAAAGTTGTGCCACTACTTGCTGGCTAATTTCTAATACCGATATAGGGCTAAATTGTGCTTGCCATTGCTCTGGATAAGTACGACCCAAAATCAACATCTGTTCAACGATATTGCTCAGTTTATCAACGCCTTTTTCCATCGCATCAAGCTCAACACTCTCAACACCTTGAGCCACTAAATTATGCACATTGATTTTTAAACTACTCAGCGGGGTACGCAGTTCGTGGGCCGCATCAGAGGCAAAAAAACGCTCTCGTAAATAAGCACTTTCAACCCGTTTGAATAGATCGTTTAAGCGGCTAATTACGGGTTTTATTTCTTGCTCTGGGGTTTGCCAAGGAATAGCTGTAAAGTCATTTGCTTGACGGTGTTTAAGTTGATTAGATAACCGAGTTAGTGGCGCAAGCCCTTGTTTTACAAACACACTAATAAGGAGAGCAAGGATAGGCACACTCCATAACAGCGGCGTCATGGCCGATAGAATCACGGTTTCGGTTAGCGCCACACGTTTACTCAAAGGCTCTGCAATAAGCACGCGCTTATTACCTTCGCTTAAGCGATACACTTTGACGCGTTGCCCAGCCAAATTCTCAACACCAAACCCGCTTTGCCACTGACTTTGATTGCTAGAGTTATGCTGCAATGATTTTGAGCTTGAGGCCAAGCTGTCATCAACCCAAACTTGAAATAATAACTGCGGTAGATCACTCGTATAGGCCGGAGCTTCTTTACTGAGTGGCTGTTCGATTAACACATGCGCCAACGTTACCAGCTCGTTATCAAGCAGTGCTTCAGCCTGATTCATACTTTCACGGTAACCTTTAGTAAATGCCAAAAAGCAGGTTAAGATCACCATAGACAAAATAAGTAGAGTCAGCCTCTTACGAATTGACACTAGCGTTTACCCACCACATAACCAATGCCGCGCAGGGTTTTAATAAACTCTTTTGGGAATTTTTTACGCAAGTGATGAATGTGCACTTCGATGGTATTTGACCCCACCTCTTCGCCCCATTCATAGAGTTTATTCTCTAACTGCTGCTTTGATTGCACGCGGCCTTGGTTTTCTAGCAAGGCTTTAAGGAGCATAAACTCTTTACGTGGCAATTTTACTGGCTCACCTTGAAAACTCACGGTAAAAGCGGCGGTGTCCATTTCAACATCACCGACTTTTAAAGTGCTGGTCTGAGCTTGGGTCACACGCCTGCTGGCGACCCGAAGACGGGCAAATAATTCTGCGGGATCAAAAGGCTTTGCAAGGTAATCATCAGCACCTAAATCTAGCCCCATGACTTTATCATCAATACTGCCCCGAGCCGTTAAAATCACCACGGGCAGGTTTTTACGATGCTTTTTGATGTGTTTTAAAATGTCGATGCCATCACCGTCTGGTAGTCCTAAATCAAGGACTACCAGCTCAATTTCATCATTTTGCAGCCATTGCATCGCTGACTTAACGGTCGAACTATGTTCTACACTGTATCCTTGTTGACGTAAAGAACGACACAGGCCTTCTGCCACTAAATGGTCGTCTTCAACGAGCAATAAATGCATAGTTTATCTCTTTATTTTTTTCTCTACCTTAGCCAATAGTTTAGTAATTTCTTGTTGGCGGTAAAGATCTGCTTTTGGTCTATCAGGGCGCGCTGGCGCTTGCTGTGCAACCAATAAAAACTCTCTAGCTGATTTATACTTGCGCTCGTCATACAGAAATGACGCATATAAATAGTTGCTATCGATACCACGCGGGTTTAGCTCAAGCGCTTGCTTAAACAATTTTTTCGCTTCATCGTCATCACCAAAACCAATTGGCCAACCTGGTACTTTGCCGTATAAGGTTGCAAGGCTAGTGTATGCTGAGCCATCAAGCGCTTTTGGATCTAAGCTTAGCGCTTTTTCAAATTGTGCTTTCGCATCTTTTGCAAGACCTAGCGCACCTAAGCCTCCTTTCGCCCCTGCATAGCTCGATAACACAATACCGTACCAAATATGGCTGGCTGCTTGCTGGTCGTTGGCTTTACTAAACTCTGCGGTTTCGCTCGCTAACTTTTCGAATGCATCTAACTGCGCATCGTCAACTAATTCGTAATTAACCACTGCCCACTGCTTTTGCACCGAACTTAAATCGCTATTAAAGTCGGCTTTAGCAGGCGCAGCCATGATAACACCTAACATCATTAGGGCTTTTAAATTTAGTTTAGTCATAATCATTCACCTTGATCAATTTAGTTGGCAAAAAAACTTTTAATTTTAGGAAGTTGTTTTGCTATTGCGTTATCAACGAGTGATGGAAATGCGCCGTTAATACGGGCAAATAATGTTTCTGGAAAACCAATAAAACGACGACGTTTTTTTGATTTAATTAAATCTATTAATGCATCAGCCACTTTTTCTGGCGGATCCATGGTGTTACCTAGCTCTTTGTTCATCGCGCGTACTTGCGGCGAATTAATCGCGGTATCGGTGGCACGGGGCGCTAAATACAATACTTTGACATCGCTGTGGCTGAGCTCTCTGGCAAGGGCTTCGGTCATCCCTCTTAGGCCAAACTTGCTTGCGCAGTACAAGGTTTGATACGGATAACCAATGCTGCCAAACGAAGAACCAATATTGACAATCGTGCCTTTATTGCGGGTCACTTGTGGTAAAAACAGCTGACACAATTTAATAGGCACATGCAGATTAATATTTAACAGGTGATCAATTTGCTGCTCGCTAATTTCACTAAACCCCTGCATTACATTAACGCCTGCGTTATTGATTAGTAGCGTTGCCCCGCCAATTTGCTTTGCAAACTTAGCAAGATCTTCGCGAGATTCACTGTTACTTAAGTCAGCCTGAAAATACTCAGCATCATTGCCACATTCTAATTTAAGTGCAGCAAGTTGCTTCACATTTCGACCAACAAGTAATAAACGCCAACCTTCTTTTGCAAGGCGAAGGGCAATAGCACGGCCAATCCCCCCTGTTGCACCGGTTAGCACACAAACTGGGCTACTCATGCGCTTTGCTCCAAGTCAGCCTCGCTAAAGAAAGGTTCTGAATCGAGGTCACGGAAAATATTGCCGTACAGTTTATAAAAACATTTTGCGGCGTGAATGATGGCTTGCTGGTCGTCCTCGTTATCAATTTTGTTCATGAGGTTTTCGAAAAACTTCACGTGTTCAATATCAAGTGCACCGTGCGAAGTAAGGTAGGTAAACGCCTTTTTAGGTAAACCTACAACCTCACGAATTTGCCCTGCTGCATTATCGGCTAATGCAATCGAAGTGCCTTCAAGCACATGAACCATGCCAAAGAATGCCAATGGGTTACCGCGATTAATTGCATCGTAGGCGTACGACACCATTAATTCGGTCGAAAACTGTGGACGAGAATGACGCACTTGCTCTTTATCAAAACCGCATGCTGCAATATCGTTTAGCACCCATTCTTGATGGCCTAACTCTTCTTCGATGTATTCTGCAACAGCTTCGCGCAGCCACTCCTGTTTATCGCTCAGCTTTGCACCGACTGCCATCAGCAGTGGTACTGTGTGTTTAACATGGTGATAAGCTTGCGTTAAGAACGATGCATATTCACTTAGGCTGACTTCACCTTTAAAAACGCGGCCAATAAT
>VAOY01033644.1_pt1 | contig 21713 bp, 20 predicted proteins | sample 3393881 | NCBI WGS metagenome assembly VAOY01 (sample SAMN08290430, study PRJNA428436) | hydrothermal vent metagenome | isolation source: Deep-sea hydrothermal vent chimney | place: Indian Ocean: Southwest Indian Ridge
ACATGATACCCACGGCGTTGCCGTGGGCTACGGTGAATATCCCCTTCAGGGATAATTAATGCAATCTTTACTATCTCTAAGATTGCAAATCGGTATAACTAACTCTTAGATTGCAAATTGGTATAAAGGTTTTTTTAAGCCCGGTTGCACAGTTTGTTTTTTTACTGCGTAAAGCGTTTTGCCAGCCTTACTGATTCCATAGCATCCACGGCGTAGGCGTCGGCGCCGATTTGATCGGCATAATTCTGATCGACTACCGCGCCGCCAATCATGATTTTCAAATCGCCAGGGCCATTTTCACGTGCCAGTTTTACAACTTCCTCCATTTTTATCATGGTCGTAGTCATCAAAGCCGATAAACCCACTATTTGCGCCTTGTGTTCCCGGGCGGCCTTGACGATTTTCGCCGCCGAAACATCTTTACCCAGATCCACAACCTCAAAACCGTAATTACGCAGCATTAAGGCAACAATATTTTTGCCGATATCATGAATATCACCTTCAACCGTCGCTAAAATTATGACCGCTTTTTCCGCTTGTTTTTCTTTATCCACGTCTTGAAGATGCGGTTCCAGCAGCTCAAAACCTTTACGCATGGCATCGGCGCCCATAATCAGCTGCGGCAAAAAATAGCTCTTACCGTCATACAAATCCCCAATCCGGTTAATCGCCGGAATCAAGCTCTCGTCAACCAGGGTTTCAGCTTGAATGCCGGCGGCAAGCGCCGCGGCAATAACTTCGGCCATTCCGTCATCATCCCCCTCAAGCACACAATTAAAAACCCTTTGCGCGGGGTCGATGTTTTCTTTTTTCGTCGTTCGGGATGCTGGTTCACTGCCGCTGAATTTGTCAAGGTAGCGGTGCATTTTGCGGTCGCGCCCGGTAAACACGTCACCCGCCGCGATCAGGGACATCAACATTTCCGACGATGGATTCGCGATCGCCATATTTAAACCGCGCCCCAGAGCCATAGCTAAAAATCCGGCGTTGATCCATTTACGTTCCGGCATCCCGAAACTGATATTTGATAAACCGCATACGGTGTTGACTTTGAATTCGCGGCTCGCCCATTCAATTAAATCCAGCGAGACTTTCGCCGCCGGCTGGTTCGACGAAACCGTCATAAGCAAAGCGTCCAGAATAATATCTTCACGTTCGTAACCGTAGTTCCGGGCCGCCGCGAAAATTTCTTTCGCTACTTCAATACGCGCTTCCGCTGTTTCAGGAATACCTTCGTCATTCAGCGGCAGCAAAATAAACATCGCGCCGTATTTAGCCGCGACGGGCAGGGTTTTCCCGATTCTGTTCTTTTCGGCGGAAATGGAATTGACCAGCGCCCGCCCCGGGTAAAGCCGCAAAGCCGCTTCGATGACTTCACTGTCCGTCGAATCGATGCACAAAGGCAAAGTCGTTCCCTGCGCCAGCAAAGCGACAACTTTCAGCATCATGGCTTTTTCGTCAATCCCCGAAAGCCCCATATTCACATCCAGGACGGCCGCTCCGCCGGAAAGTTGTTCTCCGGCGTACTGCCTGACCATAGCGAGTTTGCCGGCGCGCAATTCCGCCTGTAATTTTTTCTTGCCGGTCGGATTAATGCGTTCACCAATGACCCTGAAAGGCTGATCCCGACCCAGCAGACAAGTCCCGCGCGGCCCGGAAACAGCGCTGACGGCCTTTAGCTGCGGCATAAGGGCTTTGAGTTTTTCAGCGGCAGCCGCCAGGGCTTTAATGTGCGCCGGGGTAGTTCCGCAGCAGCCGCCGATGATATTCGCGCCGGCACTGGCCAGAGGCTCGGCAAAAGCGGCAAATTCCTCCGCTCCCATGGCAAAAACTGTTTCGCCGTCAATAAGTTCAGGCATTCCGGCGTTGGGCTTGGCCAGCAATGGAATTTTCGCGTAGGGCTTGATGCTTTTTATCAGTTTAACCATGTCTTCCGGCCCGGTTGAACAATTACAGCCGAAGGCGTCAATCCCCAGGGCCTGCAGGGTTATCAAAGCCGACAGAGGATCATTGCCGGTCAAAGTATGCATATTTTCGTCAAAAGTCATGCTGACAATAAGCGGCAGATCACAGCTTTCCCGGACCGCCAGCACTGCCGCGCGCGTTTCCTGAATATCCAGCATCGTTTCGATGACAAAACCGTCCACGCCGCCGTCAATCAAAGCTTCGGCCTGCTCTTTGTAAATATTCACCGCGTCTTCAAAGGCTAAATCCCCGAAGGGCTCAACAAACTGCCCGGTCGGCGCGATATTCCCAAACGCCAGAGCCCGGCCGCCAATATTTTCTTTAACAGCTTCAGCCAGGGAACTGTTCATTTCGTGCAGGCGGCCGGCCAGGCCGAATTCTTCGAGCTTTATCCGGTTGCCGCCGAAACTCGGCACATAAACGATATCCGAACCGGCCGCGATATAGGCATTCTGGATTTTGTTTACGACATCAAGGTTTTCCAAAGCCCATAATTCAGGAGAAACTCCATGCGGCATACCGTATTTGATGAATTTAGTCCCGGTCGCGCCGTCAAGGATGACAATTTTCTTATTTATCAGATCGTTAAATTTTTTTCTGCTCATATAGTCTCTCAATTAATATTTTCTATTCCGGCAATCGCCGTAACTGTTTTTTCCGGTATCATCATAAAATCTTCCGTCAAGCTGACGCCGAGTTGTTCAATATCAAGCAGCTTAAACAAAACAGCCTGGTTTTTCAACTCCAAATCACCATATCCCGGAGAAAAACGCCGTTTCGTCAAAATTTCGTTCCCGCGTTTAAACCGCTGATTCAAATATTGCTGAACCCAAGCAGCGGCGGCGTCAACCATTTCGCTGCCCGCGGCATCATAAGCCAAAGCCCCGACGCCGTCACCCCGCGCCGCCAATGCCGAAGCGCTCGCGACAATTTCCGCCCCGGCAGTCACCGCAAAAAGCAGCAGCGACTTACTTTTTTCCAAAAGCGCCGCCAAACGGGAGCTGGCAAAAACATTTCCATCGCCAAACTCAACCCGTTCAGCAGTCCATTTGTTTATTTCAAAACGCCGCCAGACAGCCCGCAGCCGACACCGGGAAACCCCCTGGGCTATCGCGGCTTCAAGCTTTTTAACCTGTCCGTCCGACATTTTAGTCAAATGCCGCTTATGTCCGAGCCGGCGGTAAATTTTCCGTTCCGGCACGGGCAGAGGAATATTATTTATAAAATTTATTTCAGCAGCCATAGTTTTTGTTAAAGCCTGAATCGCCCTCGTTAAAGATACAATCTATTTTGTAAAACTTTTTATTTTTGCTTTGCAGACTTCTTCGGTCATACTTTGGAGCTTGCTCACCCGCCCGGCAAGATATTCAAGTTCTTCTTTCGTGATTTTGTATCCCATGTCGTACCGGGCTTCGATGTAAGCGCGTTTCAACAGTTCAAAAAGACGTTTTTCCTCTTCGGTTTTCTTAGGAAAGATGTTTTTTAATTTACTGCTGAGACGATCAACTCGTACACCCAGGTCCACAAGATCGTGAAGCTTCGGTTTGTAATCGGTAAATACCAGCAAAATTGTATGGTAAAAACGTTCTGCTGCCTGATGGAGATTGAATGCGGCTATTTTATATTTTTCTGCTTCAAGGTATTTTTCAAAACCAAATAAAAAGTCATTCGCACTTTCAAACCAGTTTTTGAAGCTTGTTTCGGCTTTAGCTTTACGCTGTTTTGCGTTAAGCTCTTTTACGGCGGGAAGACGAAAACGTTTGGAAGAGTGGAGCAGGATTCCTTCTTTTTTTATATCGACAAAGAAATAACTGCCGGTTTTGATTGCCTTTTTGAATTCGTCAACACTGTGCATAATGATACTGATGCGGGTATCACAAGCGTCCGACCTCCAGGCTTTCCTTTTGATTCTTCTCCGATATCCCTTGTATTCGTATTTCGGAAGGTCCTCCACAACGACAAGCAGGTCATAGTCGCTCTTGTATTCGTAGGTGGTGCCGTCTTTTCCCTTGTAAACATCCTCCACCCAGTCACCTCGGGCGTAACTGCCGAAAAGGATGATGAATTCAGCGTCAATCATCTCATTGATGATTTTAACAACAGCTTTAAGCTCGTCCCTTTTGTGTTTCGGAAGATGTGATAATGATTTTTTCATGCTGACAATATACAGCAGTGTAAAAGATTAATAAAGGATTTATAACAAAAAATTCAGTTTTATTGTTCTTTATTCGTAATGCCTCACTGAACATTGGTTTATGTAAATACATGATGATTTTTAATCCCGCAGGGATGATTTAACCGTAGCCCCGGGTGCAATCCGGGGTTTTAAATCGTAAACCCAATTAAGCTCCGCAGGAGCGGCTTAATCATCACTTGTTCAGCCGCTCCTGCGGAGCTGAGAAAATCATTTCATTGCTTATTTCAATCAAAATTGACTGAGGCATTACTCTTTATTCCTTTGCGGTATATTTACTTATCGCAAGTTAAACTCTCAGCGTAATCTGCAAGGGAATTATCGCGCGCGCCCATAATCAGTATAATATCATCCTTTTGAACGGTTGACTGCAAATATTTCGTCAACTCCGGACGGGATTTACAGCAGGAATATTTTTTTGTTCCAGTCTGCTGATAAGCTACGCTGACTTCTTCGGAACCCGGCTTAAATGAAGAAGTCCCGCCCGCGTAAAAAGGCGGCAGTAAAATAAATTCATCTTCAGCACGCAAAATTTTTTCCAGTTCGCCCAGCAAAGCCGCGCGCATAAAGCCCAGGGGCTTAAAACCATGCGGTTGAAATACCGCAATCACCCGGCCGGAAATGATTTCCTGCGCCGCCCGGATACATGAAGCTATTTTTTCGGGGTTGTGCGCGTAATCATCATAAACCGCCGCGCCCGCGGCGCTTAGTCCCGCATAATCAAAGCGCCGCCATACGCCCTTAAAATTTTCCACGGCTTTCCCCGCTGATTTGCTGTCGTAACCCAGCTCAGCAAGCATCGTCAACACCGCCGCCGCGTTGCAGGCGTTATGTTTTCCGCAAACCGGCAAAGCTATGTCCAGATCATTTATTTTCACCTGCGCCGCGCCGTCAACTATTTTATATTCACGCAGCCCGGATCCAAAAACTATCACACGCAAATTTTCCGGCAGGCGGTCTTTTATCAAATCATAAATTTCCTGCTCAAGAATAACAGCTTTTCCGGCATTCGCGGCAAAAGCAGCGAAAAGTTCGATGAGCTCTTTTTTGGAATAGTGATCCGTTCCCATGTTCAGGATAATAACATAATCAGCCCGGTAAAGCAATAAGCTTTTATCGCTTTCATCCGCTTCAAAAACAAAGTATTTTCCTTCTCCGCGCCGGTAATTTCCAGCATAGCCGGGCGTTCTGAAAGAATTAATCAAACCACCATTTAAGCACGCCGGATCAGCCTTGAGATTACACAAAGCTTCTGCGAGCCAGGCGGTAACGGTGGTTTTGCCGCAGCTGCCGCTGACCGCGATGGAAATTTTATCCTTGTTCATATCAATTGCCGCCGCCAGTGCCGCCGCGCGATGAACTTGAGGGATTCCGGGAGCCGCCGCAAAATCAGGATTATCCGCTTCGATCGCCGTCGAATAAACTAAACAATCCGGCCTTTTTTTTTTAATAAAAGAACCGTCTTGAGGAAATATTTTGATGTTTTGAGTTTTTAAGGGAGCGATAATCGCCTGGTTTTCGATTTGTTCCGCGCCGCGGTCGCTGCCGGAAACCTCACCGCCATGCGCCGCGAAAAGTTGCGCCAAAGCGCTCATCCCGATACCGCCGATACCGACAAAATGAATTTTATCACCCCTTTTAATTTGGTATTCAACGGTCATTATTTTCCCTTATTTACATATTTTTTCAAAATGATTCTGTCAAAAATGATTCTGTCAAAATATTTATTTTTTCCCTTTCAACAAAGCCGAATCGGGTTTTATGTCCAGATAAAGTAAAGCGCGCTGCGCGATTCTTCTGAAAGTCGGCGCGGATACAGTTCCGCCATAATCCGCGCCTTTGGGTTCGTCCGCCGTAACCAGTAAAACAAAAGCCGGTTTATAGGCCGGCACAAAACCAATGAAAGTAGCGAAGTATTTGGAATGCGAATACGCTCCGTCAATAAATTTCTGGCTGGTTCCGGTTTTTCCGGCGACTTCGTAGCCGGAAATCGCGGCTTTGTGCGCGGTTCCTCCCCGCCTGGTAACCAAGACCATCATGTCAATCATGGTTTTCCAGGTTGCCGGATTGCGGAAAACCAGTTTCGGCTTGTCAGCCCACATTTTGACGGCACGTTTTTTTTCCGGGTCTTTGATACGGTCGATAAGCCGTAATTCCGGCACCCTCCCTCGATTCGCCAGGCCGCAATACGCCCGTACCAGCTGCAAAGGAGAACAGCTTATCCCCTGACCTATCGGAAAGCGCGTGATAGACAGTTTGTCCCATTCGGCGGGTTTCCTGAAAAGGCCGCGCGTTTCGACTTTTAACTGAATACCTGTACGGCTGCCGAAACCGAAAGAACGCAGAGTTCTGTTCAAAAGCCTTTTCCCCATTTTTAAAGCTATTTTGGCGGTTCCGATATTACTGGATTTCTGCACGATTTCCCTGACTGTCAGAATACCCAGCGGATGCGAATCATGCAAAAGCCTTCCCCCGTAGCGCCAGACGCCTTTTTCGCAGTCCACCTTGCTGTACGGCCCCACGATTCCGGCATCAATCGCACCTGAAATCGCAATCGGCTTCATGGTGGAACCGGGATCGAAAGTATCTTCACTGATTCGATTTCGCCATGAGTCGGGGTCCATTTTCCGGCGATCGTTGGGATTAAAAGTGGGCCGCTGCGCCACCGCTAAAATATTACCCGTACGCGGATCCGCCATGATGGCATAAGCGGCCCGCGGTTTCCATTCGGCGCAAAGTTTTTCCAGTTCCTCTTCCAATATGGCCTGCAGAGGCTCACTGACCGTCAAATAAACATCCCAACCGTCGTGGACTTTGCCCTGTTTTTTTTCACTGTAAGTCAAAAGACGTCCATCCCGCGAACGCTCAAACCTGAATTTACTCTCTGATGAGGAAATCTGTTTATTCAAAAAACGTTCAACCCCCATAACCGGAATAACTTTTCCATTGTTGACATTGGTGAAACCAAGAATATTCGCCAGTAATTTACCTTTAGGATAATAACGCTTATGGGTTTCCTTGAAAAATATCCCCCGGAATCTCTTTTTCTTGTTTTCGGGGTAAATTATTTTTTTCAGTTTTTCGGAAATTTTCAGCGGCACTTTGCGCGCGACGACGGCATAGCGGATTCTGCGCGTGGCTTTTCTGCCGTCTTTATCCGTAAAAGTGCGGGTTCGACGACTTAATTTAGCATAAAGTTTTCCGTAGTCCAGCTTGAGATATTCAGCCAGCAGCTTCGATACTTCGCGGCATTTTTCCGGATTTTTCGCCACGATGCTCGGATCGGCGATAATATCATCGCAGGGGATATTGCCGACGAGAAGATTGCCGTTTGAGTCAAATATTTCGCCGCGTTTACTGACCGTGGTCCTGGTTGCGGTATACTGTTTGCGCGCTTTGCCGTAGAGTTCGTCGTGCCGGATAACCTGCACATAATAAAGCCGTGCCAGGAGCAGCAGAAAAAACAAAATAAAGACCAATGCGATTAACTTGGTTCTTATCCTCAGAGCATCATTACCAGTGAGCATTGTTTGTTCCTAAAAAAGCACAGGCGCTTTTTTTATTTATCCGGTGAAGCCAGCGCCAGTTTTCTGCTTGACGCAGGCGCTTTGCGCGTGCGCACCGGGGCTCCGTCAAAATTAACCGCCAGTGCTTGGAATTGAGCCGGACGGGCGGATCTCAGCTTAAGTTTTAAAACCGTAATTCTATTCCGGATATGCGTCCAGTCGCTCAAACTTTCCTTATGGATACGCAAATCTTCGATTTCACGGTTAAGATTATGTATTTTTTGCCGGTAATATGAAGTATGTTCGTCAAGCCGGGCAATATTTTCATTCAGCCAGGTCCGGTAATTGAGAATAGAAGCAAGAGCTCCGAAAACCAACAGGACTGCTCCCACAATGTAAATTTTGCCGGCAACCGTTGCTTTGGCGGCGGCCTGCCGCCGCCGTCTTGTTGATTTCAGGTTTATCGCTTGTATGTTCATAATCTATTCCGCATTTAAAATTTATATCTTTTCCGCCACTCTAAGTTTGGCTGATGCCGCCCTTCGATTAAATTCTATTTCATCCGCCTGCGCCCTTAGCGGCCGGCGAGTCAATATTTTCACTTGCGGCGGATGGTCGCACACGCACACCGGCAAACCCGGAGGGCACACGCAAGACTCCGCCTGCTCACGAAAAAACTCCTTGACGATCCGGTCTTCCAGAGAATGAAAGCTGATTACCGCTAAGCGGCCGCCGCTCTTCAGCAAAGGCACCGCCGCCGCTAAAGCCCGTTCCAATTCGCCAAGCTCGTCATTCACCGCTATCCGCAAAGCCTGAAAACACTTCGTCGGCGCGGGTAATTTACCCGGACGGCTTTTTCCCAGAACGCTTTCGCAAAAACCCGCGAACTCCAGCGTTCGCTCAAAAGGCTTTGTTTCGCGCCGTTCCACGATCGCCCGCGCCAAACGCCGGCTGCGGCGCTCTTCGCCGTATTCGTAAAAAATACGCGCCAATTCCGTTTCCGGCCGCCGGTTGAGGATACGGCTGGCAGTAATTTGCGAGCGCTTATCCATCCGCATGTCGAGCGGCCCGTCCAGCCGGAGTGCGAATCCTCGTTTAGAATCATCTATCTGAGGAGAAGACACGCCAACATCCAACAAAATCGCGTCAACAGAATCCCAGGCTTTTTCCTTTGCAAAATCCGCCAGTTCACTGAAATTACCGCGTCTCAGGCTGACCCGCCCGCCGGCAAACATTAAATTTTCCCCGGCTCGTTCCAGCGCGTCGCCGTCGCGGTCAATTCCCAGAAGTTCCGCCTGCTCATTTGCTTTTAATATCAAAGAACTATGGCCGCCGCCGCCAAGCGTACCGTCAATTATTCGACACGGCCCCTTAAAAACCATCAAATATTCAAGCACTTCCCGGTATAAGACCGGCAAATGTTTAAAACCGTCTTTAGCTGCCGCGAATGACTCACCATTCATTATTTTTTCCCTAGAGTATTCATGAGCATTTGCGTTAAATCATCACTGGCTTCACTTATTTTCTGGAGTTCGTCCAGATAAACATCATTGTCAATTGTTTGTTTTTTCCAGGCTTCCGGAGCGCACAATTTAATATGGCTCACCGCGCCGATCAACTTCACCTGTTTCGTAAGGCCGGTCGCATCAAGCAAAGCGCGTTCAATCTTTATACGTCCCTGTTTGTCGCAGCGGCAGTCGCGCGCCCGCGAACCTATCCGCGCCAAAGCTTCCTGCACCTGACGGTTAGCCAGCGCCAGACGTCTTGCTTTCACCAGGAATTCACGAAAAGTTTCAAAGGGAAACAACAGCAAATCATTATCTCTTCCGGGAAAAAGAATAAGCCGGGTAATCCCTTCACGATGTCGCCAGTCTTTAGGAATGGAAATACGGCACTGATTATCAAGCGAATATTCAAACTCGCCTAAAAAAAACAGTTCGTCTTGATGTACGCTATCCATATTACTATTCCTTCCTGCTCGTTCCTGACTGCTCCTTATCAACCCTTTTTCTCCCTATATAACCCTATTATAATATGCAGCAATACTTTTTACAAATTTTTTGAGAATTTTTTTCAGTTTTTTTCGGAGGGAAAAATGCGTCGATGAGACCGACAAAAATAAAAAAAGGCGGATGCAACGCCTCCGTTATCCAGCGGCGACCGAACGTCGGCTTCGTAATTTGATATACTTTAACTTGTCCATACAATTAACTATTGGTCAAAAACAAATATAAAATCCAAACTTGTTTGGCGCTGATCGAGCATCTCTAATGCTCAAAATTATGCGCAACTTGTTGCGCCTTAATAATAAATACATCTCTCGAAAAGCGATATTCTCTAAAAATGAGCAAAGCAAATTTTTAGATAATGTTGAGCGTTTGAGTATTTAACTTGATGACTTTTGGCGGTGCCGTCTGCGTCAGTCGATTTTGGTGGCCATAATGGTATAACAATCGTCATTTCCGTCGAACCGCAGATAATATTCGTTATGCCAGTTTGCTTGACTTCTTCTTTATTGCAGTTGGAAGTTGTCGCGATAACGACCGGGGGGAATACCGTGAAATTTGCGAAATGATTTATTAAAGTAATATATATCCTCATAAGCACAGAACGAAGCGGTTTCCTGCAAGCTTGGAGGGAAAGGCTGCTGCAGCAATTTTGCGGCCTTTTCCATGCGCTTCGCAAGGATAAAATTGCCCGGCGGCAGCCCGGCGACGGCAATAAAAAGCCGCCTGAAATGAGAATATGATAAAGCGCTTTGCGAAGCAAGAAGCCGCAAATCCCAATTATGTTCCGGTTTCAGCGTGATTTTCTCAATTGCCCGGTGTATTCGCAGATCGCTGCGCCTCACTGTCCGGCGTGAACTTCGTTCATGTAATTGCAGCAGCAAGCCTTCAAGCATGTAAGCCGCGCGCGAAGTTCCGTATTCGGGCTTGTCCATGTATTTCAGCAATTCGTCAAACGCGCGGCAGAATCTCTCCGGATCGTTTACTTGTAAAATTGGAGTCTCTGTCGGAAACAGTCCCGTGTGTACAAAATGTTCAGCCAGTTTTCCCTTGAATGAAATGAAGCGGTGATCCCAATGCCCGATATGTCGTCCGAACTTAAAATGTATTCCCGGGAAGGTCATAAACACGACGGGTCCTTTAAGACGTTGGACAGGACCATCGCCAACTTGCATAAGCAGCCTGCCCTTCTCAGCATAATCCAGCACGTAATAGCCAAATCTTTTATCAACCCAGGCATTACATTCTGGTCGATGTGTCCAGGCAATAAACTCTATGTCTTTAAAATATTCCATTCTCGCGCCTCCTTGAGACAACTAACAGCTAACAACTAACTTATGATTATATAATACAAAAGAATGATTACTTTGTCAATTTATTTATCATTTTTATGCGTTATAATTATTATATACTATGATTAATTATTACTAAGGATGTTGTTATGAATTCTGAATTTGACGTAAAAAAATTACCCGGCTTACTTGATTTTGACTACGAACACATCCAAAAAAGCCGGGAACGTCAATGCCGTTACTGGCGTGGGGAAAAACTATCCTCTCCATTATTATTTATTGATGGCGAGATGTCGGAAAAACAGAAATTGATTCCGGAATATGACCTGAAACAAATTTTTACGGACGAAGCAAAGATGCTTTGCCGCGAAATTCGGGGCGCTTGTGCCGCCAATGGACACAACGACAAAATACCATCAATTCGCGCTAATCTGGGAACAGGTATTCTTTTAGCGTGTTTTGGCCTTGAACAAATGACTTTTCCGGACAAAATGCCGTGGCTGACTGAACATTTGACCAAGGAACAGATCACTAAACTTTCTCCCGATGATATCCGCCAGCGCGGCAGTTTTGCCCGGGGCATGGAAATGATGCATTACTTCAAAGAAATTATGGGGGATTCGATCCCGGTGTACGTCATGGATACCCAGGGACCGTTTGATCTGGCGCATTTGATATTTGGCGACGAACTGTTCATTCAGCTTTACGATGATCCGCCCTTCATTCATCACCTGATGAACCTTTGCCTGGAACTGGGCATAAAGACTCATCGTTGGATGAAAGAAGCTATTAATGAACCTTTGACCTCGATGCATCATGCAAATACTTTGTATTCCGACAGTTTCGGCATTCGGATTTGTGAGGACACAACCGTCATGTTGAGCCCCGATCATATTGAGGAGTTCGCGCTGACGTATTCGCGCCGGCTTGCCCGTGAATTCGGCGGAGCCTGGGTGCATTACTGTGGATACCACGAAGGCCTGACCGATTTAATACTCAGTTATCCGGAGTTCAAAGTACTCAATTTCGGGCATATCCCCGGACATGAACATGAGATTGAGTTTTACAAGAACATGGAAAAATTTGAAAAAGCCGGTAAAATCAACTTCAACGGCTGGCCGAAATTTCCGGATGAATCGCCGAAAGAATATCTCATTCGTCAACACAAATTCGCTGCCCGGGGCACACTCGCGCCGATTTTCAGTGCTTGTGATGAGTTTTCGCAATTCAACTCCACTGCTGATATCCTTAATTTCTGGCACAGCCTGTAAGTGATTGGCGTTTCCCTCAGTATGACGCGTCCGACAAAACTCGGTATAGCATAAATTCCTGAAAAAAATAAAAATTTACAGCAACGCTCGAACGCTTTTAAAAAAGCCGAACGTCGGTTTCGTTACCTTTTTGCTTTTTGGCGGTGTTGTCCAGTATCTGCAATTATGGTTTATCTTTGGCAAATTATGCTAAAAAAACTTGAAATCACGCGGGTTTTCAGTTACTTTATATATTAAGTAGTCATTAAGAAATTGGGGAACTTTTTATAACGAGGGAGAGATTCAAAATGTCACTTGGTATTATAAAACCATATTTTGCCGGTCAATTTTACGATAATGACGAAACAAATTTACGTAAATATCTTACCGGAGTCATGCAGAAGGAATTAAACACTGAACGAACCAGCGATCATATAAGAGCAGTGATTCTGCCTCATGCCGGTTATTGCTTTTCGGCTCAAACCGCGATGAAAACTTTATTGAAAACCATAGACGGGAAATATTCTAAAGTTCTGGTCATCGCGCCGTCTCACCGTATTCCTTTCCAGGGTATTGCCATGTCCGAGTTCGACACCTACCGCACCCCGCTGGGGGATATCCCGGTAGATCTGGATAGCGTTTCGAATATCGCCGGCACGGGAAATGACTATATCGCCTATATGTCCGACGCGCATGAAAGAGAGCATTCCCTTGAAGTTCAACTGCCTTTACTGCAACATTTTGTCGGGGATTTTGAATTAATTCCAATAATCAACGGTTTAATAGATGAAGCATCCGCGCGGCACATCGCCACAGTTTTGAAAGACTGGTGGCGGGAAGACATTTTATGGGTAATCAGTTCTGATTTTACCCATTACGGCCATTCTTTCAACTATGTTCCTTTCTCCAAAAATATCAAGGAGCGTCTGCGTTTACTTGACCTGGGTGCGGTTCAATTGATTATCAACAAGGATATGCATGGTTTTTGTGAATATTTAAACAAGACAGGAGCGACGATTTGCGGCTGCGGCGCTATTCAAATTCTGCTGGCGGTCTTAGAGCTGATGAACAACAAAGACAACAACGGAGCTGAATTAGTACATTACACCACTTCCGGGGATTTGACTTCAAATTACGCGCAATGCGTCAGTTATGCCGGCATCACGTTTTTCGATCAGGAACCGGAAAAGTGAGGAAGATGTTATAAAAAAAACAAGCTTAAGCGCTTGAAACAGGAAAAATATGCAGGAAATCGTATTGATAACTGGCGCCTCCAGCGGTTTGGGGGAGGCAATAGCAAAAGTTTTTAAAGAAAAAGGCTTCAAAGTAATCGGAGTATGTCGTACAGAACCCCGAATAGAACTTGACCGCTGGTTTAAGACAGATATTACTCAGGACGGAGCCTGCCAGGAATTATTTACCAAAGTACAGGGAGAATTCGGACACCTGGATGTGCTAATCAACAACGCCGGCAAAGGAAATTACGCGGCCTGGGAAGAATTCAGCATCCTTGAATTGCGGGACATTTTTGAACTCAATTTTTTCGCGCTGGTCAACATGACATATACATTTCTGCCTTTATTGAAAAACAGTCAAGGCACCGTTATAAATATTGCTTCCGTCGCGGGCAAATCCTACGTACCCTGCATGGGGCCGTATTGCTCCACTAAATACGCGGTCTGCGCATTTTCGGATTCACTCAGGGTGGAAGTTGAAAAATACGGCATTCGAGTTTTAAACGCGCTTCCGGGACGTATTGATACAGGGTTTTCGAGTCGCGCGCTTGGCCCGCGCACCGCGCCGGATACCCCGGACGTCGGTTCCAGCGCACTTGGTTTCGCCCGGAGATTATACAAAGCTTATCAACGCAAGTGGCGTTCTTTCACTTATCCGCGCATTTATATTGGATTCCTTTTGTTCACTCGTATGTTTCCACGCTTTTACGACCGGATAAACCGCAAAATGTGGAAACTGAATGAGTGAGTCTTGCGGGAAACTGAATCCGGGTGGGTATCCGCAGGATTGAGCTCCGCAGGAGCGGCTCAGAATGAATCCAGCCACAAAGTGTGGTAGACAGCAAGACCATAAACTTTTTCATGATTATATTTCCGACTTGTTTTTGAGGCTACTTCACATATAGTATTTACAGCAATAAAATAATGTGATATATCCATGACTACTGAAAATTACATGTTGGAAGCTCTTGAGCTGGCCAAACGGGCCTGGGGACAGACCAGCCCTAATCCCCTGGTCGGCGCGATAGTCGTTAAAGAAAATAAAATCACCGGACGCGGTTACCATCACCGCGCGGGCGGAGCCCACGCCGAAGTCAACGCTTTGCGCGCCGCCGGCGAAAACGCCCGGGGAGCGGATATTTATGTTACCCTCGAACCCTGCTGCACTTCCGGGCGCACGCCGCCCTGCACCCGGGCAATTATCGACGCCGGCATTAAAAAAGTCTTCGTCGGCTCTGTCGATCCCAATCCGGTACACGCCGCTAAAGGTTTGGAAATATTGAAACAAGCCGGAATCGAAACTGTCCGCGGGATCGAAAAAGCCGCCTGCGACAAAGTAAACGAGGCGTTTTTCACCTGGATTACAAGCGGAAAACCTTTTGTCATTTTAAAAATGGCCATGACCCTGGACGGCAAAATCGCCACTGCTGACGGACAATCAAAATGGATTACCGGCACCGTCGCGCGCGAACGCGTTCAAAAACTGCGCAGATGGTGTGACGCGATTATGGTCGGCGGCGAAACCGTCCGCCAGGATCGTCCAGGTTTGCTTGTCCGGGACGCAGCTGTTCCATGGAACAAACAGCCGCTGAAACTGATTGCGACACGTTCAATGAATAACGACGATCTGCTGGAGTATTTCCCCGATCATTCGGCACGTGCGCTAAGCCCGTCTTCTCCCGGGGAATGGCGGAATTTGCTGGCTGAGCTGGGCAAAGAAAACATCAGCGCTTTATTGATCGAAGGCGGCGGGGAACTGGCGGCGGAAGTTTTAAACGCCGGGATCGTCGACAAAATAGAATTCCATATCGCCCCGAAAATCCTCGGCGGCAAAGACAGCCGTCCCGTCGTGGGAGGGAAAAACCCCTTGACTTTGGACGCAGCAAAATTACTTCGCGATTATAAACTTGAAATTGCCGGCAATGATATTATTATTTCAGGATACCTTTAATGGAAGGAATTAAAAATATGTTTACAGGTTTGATTGAAACGACCGCGGAAATAACCGGACGAGATATAAACGGCAAAGCCGGAAAATTGCGTTTACGCCCGAACAAAAAATTTAAGGACCTTACCCGCGGCGAAAGCATCGCCGTAAACGGTGTCTGCCTGACTCTGGAAAGCCGGGACGCGGACGGAACACTCGAATTCCATACCCTTGAGGAAACCCTGACGCGAACGAATCTCGGTTCAATCGAGCTTGGCGGCCTGGTTAATCTGGAACGCGCACTGCAAGTCGGCGCCCGCCTGGGCGGACACATCCTTACCGGACATATTGATACGGCCGCAAAATTCCTGGGTATGCGGAAGCAGGGCGGCGATATTGAATACCGGGTGGCTTTGCCCGAAGAAATAAAACCGTATATGGCGTCTAAAGGCAGCATTGCGCTTGATGGTGTTTCCCTGACTTTAGTTGATATCACTGAAGATAGTTTTTCGGTGCATTTGATTCCCGTAACCCTGGAAGAAACGGCTCTGGGGCAGCGGCAGGCCGGCGATGTCATAAACCTGGAAGCGGATTTGCTGGGCAAATACGTCCAGCGGCAACTGGCTTGCTTCCTGGATAAAAAAACGGCTTCCAAGGTAACGATGGAAAGCCTGATAAACGCGGGTTGGTAAATGCTGAAAAATATTAGCTGGGGTATAAGTTTAAGTGCTTTAGAGTCGGAAAAAGGTTTGCCGCACGAATTACCGGAATGCTTTTCCCTGCTTGAACTGCCCGGATTTCTGCTGTCGCCGCTGAGCAAAAAACAGCTCAAATTATCCTATCCGCATATTTCAGAACTTTATTTGCGGGATTTGCTTGAGCCGACGGTAACACGCGAAATTATCAGCCAATCCCCCTCTATTCAAAATGATTTAAAACTGTGTTTGCGCGAATTAATTGTCGAAACCAACAAGATAAACAGCAGCGGAGTTTTACTTGATTTCGCTATTGAGCAAAGTTTTGAAAATCCCGATTTGGCCGCGAAAATCAGAAAATTCATAAACAGTTTCAGCCATTCCCTGTATCATTCAAATAATAAATTGCTGTTGCCGGTACGCGTCCCGCTCTTATCATCGGTAAAATCCGCGGAACAATATCTGGAATTTTTGAAAAAACAAATGCTGCCCCAGGTAGGGTTTTCGCTTGACATTCATCCGCATGAACTGGCCGGCAGGGAATTTTCTCCCCGCAAAATTATGCGCTGGCTGGAATTTGATACTATCTTACTGCGTTTTGTGTACGAACCGGAAACCGGTAACCGCCTGGTTCGCAAATCACTCGAACCATGGATAAAATATTCCCGGCAGCATTGCGCTGAACTGAAAATCGTTTTGGCGCCGGTCTTTAAAAATTTGGAAACCATCGAAAATGAAATAAATTTGTTTGAGCAGCTTATTTCCCGTTTGAATAATCCATAATTCGGCGTAAATTACTGTTAGTAGATGGGAACGTTCCCCATTTCCGCTCATTTTTTTTCTTATTTGTATATTAATAAATGTGGTCCAAAATGCTTAACTTAGGTGTAAATATTGATCATGTGGCAACTGTTCGCGAAGCGCGGAAAGCCGCCTACCCCAGTCCGCTTGAAGCAGCATTAATATGCGAAAAAGCCGGGGCATGGGGAATTACCGCTCACCTGCGTGAGGACCGGCGCCATATGCACGATCACGATATGCTTGCGCTCAAAGCCAATGTCCAACGCTTGAACATGGAAATGGCCGTTACCGGGGAAATGATAAAAATCGCCGCTGATTTGAAACCTTACAGTTCCTGTCTGGTACCGGAAAAACGTGAAGAACTTACCACCGAGGGCGGCCTCGACGTATCGGCGCGCCTTGAAGCGGTCAGCGCCGCCACCGAACGCCTGCAGGCTGCAGGTATTATCGTCAGTTTGTTTATTGACCCTGATAAAGAACAAATTGAAGCCGCGGCGCAAAGCGGATGCGAATACATTGAACTGCACACCGGATCTTTTGCCAACCGGGAAGGAAAAGAACAGCGGAAGGAGTTAAAACGTCTGATTAAAGCGGCTGAGTTCGCAACCGGCCTGGGAATTAAGGTCAATGCCGGACATGGCATTAATTATGATAATATTGATTTAATTTTAGAAATTCCGCATTTGCATGAATTAAATATCGGGCATAGTATTATTGCCCGGGCGGTCATCGTCGGTATTGATCAAGCGGTCCGTGAAATGGCTGACTTGATGAGCTTGTATCCAGAGTAATTACATTTAATTTTTCGGAGGCATTAATGTCAACAACACTTTTACGCAATGTCCTGGAAAAAGCCGTGAGCGCGGACGCTTCCGATGTGCATATCAAAGAAGACTCTCCAGTCGCGTTCCGCATTAACGGTGAAATAGTTGTTAGCGACTATACTCCGGATGGTGAAATTCTCGAACGCTTCATGAAGCAGGTCAGCACTGAAAAGCAGCTGGCGAAGTTCGATGAAACCGGTGATTTGGATATTTCGCATCTGGAAGATAATATCGGGCGTTTTCGTGTCAATATACATCGTCAGCGTGGAGCGCTCAGCATTAATTGCCGCTGGGTAAAAAACCAGCTTATGAATTTTGAACAGCTTGGTTTGCCGGAAGTAATTCAGTCCATCGCGGAAACTCCACGCGGAATCATTATCCTCACCGGTACGACCGGTTCGGGAAAATCAACAACCCTGGCCGCGATGCTTGAACACATCAACAACGAATTTTCCAAACATATTATCACCATTGAAGACCCCATTGAATATGAATTCACCGATAAACATTCTTATTTTGAACAACGGGAAGTAGGTATTGACACAATCAGTTTCGCCAGCGCCTTAATACATGTTCTGCGTCAGGATCCGGACGTTATTATGATTGGCGAAATGCGCGACAAATTCAGTTTTGAAGCTGCTTTGCAAGCCGCTGACACCGGACATCTGGTTGTAACCACTTTGCACGCATCCAATGCCTCGCAAACCATCAACCGTATCCTGGACTTTTATAACCAGGCGGAACAAGGACCCATCCTGGAAGCCATCTGCAATAATCTGCACGCTATTATTTCGCAGCGCTTGGTGCCGCTGGCCGTCGAAGACGGACGCGTCCCGGCCACCGAAATCATGATTAATACACCAATGGTCAATAAACTTTTGCGTGAAAACCGTCTGGAAAAACTGCCCGCGGCTATCGCTGCGGGCCAAAATGATGGTATGATGACTTTCAACCAGTGTTTGTTTGAGTTGGTGAATAACGGCCTCATATCGGAAGAGGACGCGTTAGAATATTCCGACAATCCGGAAGCGCTCAAAATGAACTTCAAGGGAATTTTCCTGTCCGCCGGAGACAATCAGATTATTAGTTAATTCTGAATGGCGTTATGCGTTAAGGAGAGTTGATTTATGAAGCGATTTCCCGAATTTTTTATCGAATCAAGCTTTATAATTTTGACTTTTCAAAAAAAAGGTATATATTACGCTTTCCGATTAGTAAAGGCATCTATTACGGGTGAATTGTAGCTGTTTTGAATGCCTGGAATATATAAACAAAGTAACTTTTTTAAACCAGAAGGGTAAAAAAATGATTAAAGTTGGTATTAATGGATTTGGCCGCATCGGCCGTCTCGTTTTTCGCGCCGCACAAAAACGCGATGACATCGAAGTTGTCGGTATAAACGATTTGCTGGACGTGGATTACATCGCATACATGCTTCGTTTTGACTCAGTACACGGTAAATTCGACGGCGACGTTTCTGTTGAAAACGGTAATCTCGTTGTAAACGGTAAAGCTATCCGCATCACTTCTGAAAGAAATCCCGCTGATTTGAAATGGGATGCCGTTGGTGCTGAATACGTTGTTGAATCAACGGGCCTGTTCCTGACTGCTGAAAAAGCCCAGGGCCATCTTGACGCCGGCGCTAAAAAAGTTGTTCTGTCCGCTCCTTCTAAAGACGACACTCCTATGTTCGTTATGGGCGTAAACGACGACAAATTGACTACCGGCATGAATATCGTTTCCAACGCTTCATGCACTACTAACTGCTTAGCTCCCATCACTAAAGTCCTTAATGACAACTTCGGTATCGTTGAAGGCTTAATGACTACTATTCACGCTGCCACAGCTACCCAGAAAACCGTTGACGCTCCTTCCCTGAAAGACTGGAGAGGCGGCCGCGCGACTCTTTGCAACATCATCCCTTCTTCCACCGGCGCCGCTAAAGCGGTTGGTAAAGTCATTCCTGAATTGAACGGCAAACTTACCGGAATGGCTTTCCGCGTTCCTACTGTGGATGTATCCGTTGTCGACTTGACCTGCCGCCTGGCAAAAGGCGCTTCCTACGATGCGATTAAAGCTGCCATGAAAGCTGCCTCCGAAGGATCAATGAAAGGCGTTCTTGCTTACACTGAAGATGCGGTTGTTTCTCAGGATTTCGTCGGTGAAGTCTGCACTTCCACATTTGATGCCGAAGCCGGTATTGCTTTAACTGACAACTTCGTTAAGATTGTCGCATGGTATGACAACGAATGGGGCTACTCTAATAAAGTATTGGACCTCATCGCCGCTATGGCTGCCCTTTAAGTTTAATTAAAAAGCATTCGTGCTTGTTTAATATAAAACAGGGCCAGGCCCGAGGAACAATTTTATTGAACTTCGGGTTTTTTTAAGCGCAAGTGCTTTTTTATTTTTTGTTTTTATCCAAATATTCCGGTGCTTATGCATATATTCGCTAGTGTCAAATCTTTTATGAAAAATATGAAAAGTGTATAATGTAGCACAAGCGTCCCGCTTGTGAATATTCTCAAGCGGGACGCTTGAGCTACATTGATTAAAAATACATTTTTCTGAATGGAATTTTCGCGCAAACCATGGGGAAAGAACTCTATTTTGCGATAAATATTTAATGTTCAACAGGATAGAGCGTTATTTAATATAACAATTTGACAATAACATATATTCAATATGGAGTAAAACTATGAATCTCAACAAAAAAACCGTCAAAGACATTGAACTTGCTGGTAAACGCGTAGTTATGCGGGTCGATTTTAATGTCCCCATCAAAGACGGCAGAATAACTGACGATACCCGTATCCGCGCGGCTCTGCCTACCATCAAATATATTCTCGGCAAAGGCGCGTCATTAACTCTTCTGACCCACCTCGGCCGCCCCAAAGGCGAGGCAAAACCGGAATTCACCGTAAAACCAGCCGCTGATTATCTCGCCAGTCTGCTGGGGCAGGACGTTAAATTTATTAACGACTGCGTTGGTGAAGAAGCTGTAGCCGCTTCCAAAGCTCTCAAGCCCGGCGAAATCATGTGCTGCGAAAACACTCGCTACCACAAAGAAGAAGATATGAAATGCAAAGGCGACGCGGATAAAATTGCCGCCCAGAAAACATTTGCTTCTGAATTGGCCAAACTCGGCGATGTTTACGTCAATGACGCCTTCGGTACAGCTCATCGTGCTCACGCTTCCACTGCCGTTATTACAGAATTCCTCGACAAAGAAAACTGCGTGGCGGGTTTCCTCCTCGACAAAGAAATCCAATACCTTGGTCAAGCCGTAGCCAACCCGAAACGTCCCTTCGTCGCTATTATCGGCGGGGCCAAAGTTTCAGGGAAACTCGAAGTTCTTACATCACTTATCGAAAAAGTTGATACTATTTTGATCGGCGGCGGCATGGCTTACACTTTTTTGAAAGCCCTTGGACATTCCGTCGGCAATTCGCTTTGCGAAGACGATTTACTTGACGTGGCGAAAGAAACTCTCGCTAAAGCCAAAGCCAAAGGCATCAAGTTTCTCTTACCGGTCGATAATAAAATCGCTGATGATTTCTCCAATGACGCCAATACTGAAATAGTTGGTGTTGAGATTGAAGACGGCTGGATGGCTCTTGATATCGGTCCCAGAACTGCCGAATTATATGCCAATGAAATACTCGGCGCAAAAACCATTATCTGGAACGGTCCCATGGGTTGTTTCGAAATGCCCAATTTTGCTGACGGCACCATGATTGTCTGCTCCGCGGTAGCTGACAGTGATTCGGTAAGCATTATCGGCGGCGGCGATTCCGTCGCGGCGGTTAATCAAAGCGGGCTCGCTGATAAAATGAGTCATATCTCAACCGGCGGCGGCGCCTCCCTCGAATTTCTCGAAGGAAAAGACCTCCCCGGCGTATGCGCTTTAGCCGACCGCTAGTGTCTAGTCAAGATTATTTTTGTAACAAATAATTATCTAACTTCTGGATAAAGCCGCTTCAATTTTATCCTTGCATCTTTATTAGTAAATTGCCAA
>VAOY01008005.1_pt1 | contig 21698 bp, 19 predicted proteins | sample 3393881 | NCBI WGS metagenome assembly VAOY01 (sample SAMN08290430, study PRJNA428436) | hydrothermal vent metagenome | isolation source: Deep-sea hydrothermal vent chimney | place: Indian Ocean: Southwest Indian Ridge
AAACTTGCAGAGCTAGGCTTTGTAACTTTGGCAGTTGATCTTAGCTTCTGGGGCGAAAGTGACGGCGAACCACGTAATACTGTACTACCTGATTTATACGCAGAGTCATTCAGTGCCGGTGTCGATTACCTTGCTAGCCGTTCATACGTCAACAAAGAAAGCATTGGAGGTTTAGGGGTGTGTGGTAGTGGTGGTTTCATCATTAGTGCCGCAAAAATTGACCCACGTATCAAAGCTGTGGCAACAGTTAGTATGTATGACATGGGTGGCGCAACGCGCAATGGTTTAGGCAACTCTATTGATCTTGATATGCGTAAAGATATGCTCGATGAGGCTGCAGAGCAACGTAATGTTGAGTACCTTGGTGGCGAAGTACAATACACTGGCGGCTGCCCCCATCACATTGATGAAAGCTCACACCCAATTGCAAAAGAGTTTTATGACTTTTACCGCACTGAGCGTGGTGAATATACACCAGAGCGTTCATCAGCAGATTTAACAACACACCCAACATTAAGCAGCAATGTGCGTTTTATGAACTTTTATCCATTTAACGATATTGAAACTATTTCACCACGTCCATTACTGTTTGTTGCTGGTGAACAGGCTCACTCATTTGAGTTTAGCCAACAAGCCTATGATTTAGCAGCTGAGCCTAAGCAATTATTAGTTGTGCCAAATGCAGGCCATGTTGATTTATATGATGATGTAAGTTTAATTCCATTCACTAAGATTGCTGAGTTTTTCACAGCAAGTCTTTAACTAAAACGTGTCATGGTAAAGAATGGGACATAGGGATATGCCCATTCGTTTTTTTATACCAATTCGCTTAATTAAGTGGTCTATTTTGAGGCAATGAAACCTCGTTGATAGCAAGGCAAAAATTTCGTTATTTAGTTGTTCTAAATCAGAGATTTTTAACGCAGATAGCGACAGGTTTAATCCCTCAAAATGATTAAGTATTATTGCGGATTGGTATTATACGTAATGGTTTATTTAGCCGTAGCTAAAAACGCCTCAACATCTCGTTTTGGTGATAAACCAAAAAACCGAGAATACTCGCGAGAAAATTGTGAAGGGCTTTCGTAACCAACCTTAAAAGCAGCTCCTGACGCATCCATACTCTCGCCAACCATTAACCTTCTTGCTTCCATTAACCTTAAACGCTTTTGATATTGCAACGGGCTCATTGAAGTTAGGTCTCGAAAATGATGGTGGAAAGTTGATTTACTCATTTTCGCAAGACCCGCTAAGTCCTCTACACTCAAGGGTTGATCATAGTTTTCTTTTAACCATTTAACACTACGTGCAATTCTCAGCCCTTGGCTACCAGTCGATACTATATGGCGAAGCTCCGCCCCATGCTCACTATTAAGTACACGCCAAAAAATTTCGCGCTTTATTAATGGCGCAAGCACAGGCATAGACTCAGGATCATCAACCAGCTCAACTAGTCGTGTAAAAGCGTTAAGCAGTGGCTCTGTCATCTCACCTAAGGTCATACCCTTGTTCAGTGATTGCTTGTTTAATTTATCGAGCGGCACTTGCGAAATTAGTTCACCTAACATAGCCAAATCAAGCTTTAACACTAAACCTAAATAAGGTGCGTCGTCTTTCGCTTCAAGGACTTGCATTTTTGCTGGCAAATCTATAGAAGTAATCAAATACTTGTGTGGGTCATACTTGAACACATCTTCGCCCAAGGTCATGCTTTTCGCCCCTTGTAAAACCAGTGCAATACTTGGCTCAACCACACACATAGAACAAGAGGTGGCGGCCTGAGTTTGTCGATAAAAAAACAAATCCTCAATTACACTATCAGCGGTTTCTTGCTGGCCGATAAGTGGTGCAATTTTATCTGCTAAAGCGGCGCTCATTTTAGCAACAGCTTCATGATCTGAATGCATAACCAACCTTATTAAATTTAAGATACTTAACTATACGCTCGGTTATACAATATTGACTAGTAATAAATTTGCCACCTCGGACTAATAGGCAATAACTTGCGTGCATTGTACTTTTTAAAGGCACAATTATTAGCCAAAATGAAGATTCATTCGGTTACAAACACATGGAGAAAAGTATGAAGTATATTATCGGCACCCTTATCTTAACGATGAGCGCATTTAGTCATGCAAAAAACGCCTCTTCACAACGTTTAGAATTACCGCAAATCACAGTGCAAAAAAATGGCACTCAGTACCCAATGACTGGGCTCGACAAGTATTTCACGGGCAAAGTACGCGTCGAGCCTAGTTTCCAAGCTCATGGCGAGGCAAAAGCCGCTGGTGCTATGGTAACCTTTGAGCCAGGCGCTCGCACAAACTGGCACACTCACCCTGTTGGCCAAACCTTAATTGTTACATCAGGTATGGGCTGGGTTAATCAGTGGCATGGACAACCTCAGGTTATAAAACCAGGTGACGTTGTCCATATTCCTGCTAATGTAAAACATTGGCATGGCGCTACAGATAAAACAGCCATGATGCACTTAGCCATTCAAGAATCAAAAAACGGCAAAGTGGTTGATTGGCTTGAGCCAGTAACAGATAAGCAATACTTAAAAAAGCAGTAAAGATGGTCAGTGAAATGCAAATAAAGTTCACCAGTAACGGCAAAACTATGCAAGCGACTCTCGAAAGTAACAATGCCGCTAAGCATTTTTATCAACTTCTACCACTGACTCTAAAAGTAGAAGACTTTGCCAACGCTGAGAAAATTGCCACTTTACCAGAGAAATTAAATCTACAAGGCTTACCTGCTGGCACTGGTGCTAACGCAGGAGACATCACTTATTACGCACCTTGGGGTAACCTTGCGCTCTTTTATAAGCAGCAAAGTTACGCAAATGGCCTGATAAAACTTGGCAAAATAACGGGCGATAGTCAGTTTTTTAAAAGTTTAGGCCAAGCGGATGTCACTATAGAATCCTTGTAGTAGATACTAACTCTCCAGTTAGCAAAGCTGCTTCTGTACGCCACAAAGCAGCTTTTATCTTGCCTGATTTTATCTACCCAGTGCTTTTAAAACATCACGGGTAAAGTCATGTTCACTAAAGCCTTTAAGTCCTGCAAGGTCGTACCCTCGCCTAACAATCACTAACTGCTCGCTTGGAATAATCATCAAATATTGACCACGGTTGCCTCGCGCTGCAATGGTATCATTTGGTAACTCAGGAAAACGTTCGTTATAAAGCCACCACTGTGCGCCGTATCCTGGCGCCGTTTCAGGGGGTTGATAAGGGGCAGGTTTACTAATATAACTTAACCAGTCTTTTGGTAATATTTGCTCACCTTGCCAGCGACCATTATTTAGGTGTAATAGCCCTAAACGAGCAAGATCCCGTGAAGTAGTCCACACTTGCGATGACAAAATAAAGTCACTTTGCCAATCTGACTCTAAAAACGTGTGCTGCATGCCGATTTTATCGAGTAAATTCTCATATGGGTAACGCAAATAGCTCGCTTCGTCGTTGAACGTTTCTCGTAACGTGCGAAGCGCTAACATGGTGTCGTTATTGGCGTATTTCCAGCGGCTACCTGGCTTTACTTCTAACGCAGTATGCGTTGCAGTATCAGACACTAAACCGCCGCCCATATAGACACGGTCTGTCCGGTTGCCCGCTTTATTACTGTCTAAGCCTGATGCCATGTGAAGTAAGTTTTCAAGGGTAATTTCGCCACGAGGGTCAAGCGGATGAGACCAGCTTTCAAGCCCCGCAGGCTTAGTAACATCAAGTCGCTTTTGCGCTACCGCCACACCAATGATGCTAGCGCCAATACTTTTTGCAACAGACCAAGTACGCTGGGCGGTTTCAGGGGTAAAACCTGCTTTATATTGCTCTGCTAAAATCGCCTCAGGGCTTGCTATTAAAATAGCTGAAGTGCGTGCGCCTTCACCATAATGACGAGTAAAAGCCTGAGCAATAACCTCATCAAGCGCCTTATTACCCGTTGCTTTATTAACACCATTTAACGTTTGCCAAGGCTTACCGTCATCCTTTTGGTAGGCTAAGTTTTCTTTGAACGGCGCTTGCACAAGTGATGTAGCTTTAAGGCTTGCCCCTACGGGTAAATCAACACAACCTAAACGAGGACGCCACTCCGATATGCGTTGCTTATCTTTATCGTAATTAACAATGACTCGTTTATGCTCAGTATCAATGTTCGCTTGCAGTGTTTTTACAGTGTCTGCGATTAAAGGGTAAATACCAGTAAGTTCATCAATATCGATTTGATCTTTGCTTTTGCCAGCGTTAAACGTAGCACTACAGGTAAAATTGGCGATGTACCCAGCGGCATAGGCGTTTAAGGTTGTATCTGTTTCTTCGCTACAAACAAAAAAGCTGGAGCACAACAACGTACTTAGGAAGGTTATTTTTTTCATTATTACTCCTCAAGGGGCCAAATAGTTTAAATTAGCAAAAGAAAAAAATAATGGTATGTTTTTACGGCAGTATTCGCTCTTTAAGCGACAAAACACCTAATAAAAAAGGAACAATAAAAAACGCCATACGTGGTATGGCGTTTGGCTCACTCAATCTAAACAGAAATTAAAATGTTGAGGCATCAATTACATAACGATAGCGCGCTTTTTTATCCACCACGCTTTGCCATGCATTATTGATTTCAGAGGCTTTGATTAACTGGGTTGCTGGCAGAATGTTATTCTTAGCACAGTAATCAACAACGTCTTGCGTTTCTTGCATATCACCAATTAACGAAGCATTAAAGTTTACGCGGCTTGCAGCCAATGCTAATGCATTCATGTTTAATGAAAATTCTTCTGGCATACCCACTTGGGTGTACGTGCCAAATGGTTTTACTAATGAAGCATATTTAGCGACATCATATTTCACTGGCAAGGTATTAATTAAATAATCAAGCTGCGACTTATGTTCGTTGTAAGCGTCTTCACCGTCCACAACAACCACTTTAGCGCCAAAGGCTTTAATATCGGCTACTTTGTCTTTAGAGCTAGTGAACGCGTAGACATCAGCACCTTGCGACACAGCTAATTTAACAGCTAAGTGTCCAAGCCCACCAATACCAACAACACCTACTTTATCGCCTTTTTTCAAGTTGAATTTAAGCAGCGGAGAATACGTTGTAATGCCGGCGCATAATAAAGGAGCAGCATGCTCTAAACTCATGTTTTCAGGAATATGCACTGCAAAATGATCGCGAACAACAATGTTATTCGAGTAACCACCTTGTGTGATACCCGTCGGTGAGCGCTCATCAGGGTAGCCATAAGTGAATTTTGTTTCTGGGCAATATTGCTCGCCTTGATCTTTACAGCTATTACAGTCAAGACAGCTATCAACCATACAACCTACACCAGCACGGTCGCCCACTTTAAACTTAGTCACATTCTTACCGACTGCTGTTACGATACCTGCAATTTCATGACCTGGTACTTGAGGGTATTGCTGTGCGCCCCAATGGCCTTTCATCTGATGAATATCTGAGTGGCAAATACTGGCGAATTTAATGTCGATTAAAATATCGTTATCGCCTACTGGGCGTCTTTCGAACTCCCATGGTTTTAGTAAGCCTGAATTATCAAAAGCCGCATAGCCACGAGATTTTATATTGCCACTTGCAAGCTGCTCAGATGATGCTGCAAATGAAGGCGCCGCAAAGCCGCCTAATAAAAGGCCTGCACCTAAAGCTGAACTCGTTTTAATAAAATTACGACGTGATAAGTCTTGCGTTTCATGTTTGTCACACATTTCAATGTACCTTATGCTAAATAATCTTCATCTGAAACAGCTTCAAACCAGTCAACAGGTTTACCATCGAGTGCTTCTTGAACTGCTACATGCTTCATTGCACTATCAGCTGTCGCACCATGCCAATGTCGCTTCCCGCAGTTACACCAAATTAAATCACCCGGATTGATGACTGTTTTCTCGCCGCCCTCGCACTGTGTCCAACCTTGACCTTCTGTAACTAATAAAACTTGGCCGAGTGGATGAGAATGCCAATTTGTGCGAGCTCCTTTTGAAAACTCCACCACAGCAACACCAACGCGAGCAGGTGCTGGTGCATTAAATAAAGTACTAATTTGCACTTTACCTGTGAAACATTCGGCTGGCCCTGCGATTGGATCTTGAGAACCTGACTTAATTACTTGCATATCGTTTGTTTGCGCTGAATCACTCATATGTTTCTCCTAGGGTTGCTTAGGTTTTGCTCTACTATTTCAGTCTAAAGCATAGTTAAAAACCATAAATGCCTGAAGCTCGCGCTTTCTTGCCTATTTGTGTAAAAAACTTTTAAACCCTTTAAACCTTTTTTATCAGCACCTGCGACTAAGCTAGTAACACCACACATATGAAAGGGAAGAACCATGTTAAGTACAGTAAAAACACTCTCACTAATTGCCGCAGGCTTATTATCAGCACAAACCTTTGCTTGGGGTGATATGCCACTACAAGCAACTAAAAACCTAACGCTAGATGCAACATCATTAAGCGCTTTAAAAGTAGAAGCAGGCTCTGGCTTTTTACACATAACCGGTAGTGACAGTGATCAAGTGACCGTTAAAGCCGAGATTTATCAAGAAAAGCCTCATGATGAATACTGCTTAGACCTTAAAGCCAAAGGCAATAACGCAGCACTTAGTGCAGGTCAATGTGAATATCAAACCAACAAACAAACTCGCATTGATTTAACCGTTGCAATCCCTCGTTCATTCAATGTTGATGTGCACGATGGCTCTGGTGAAATTATTATTAGCAAAGTTGCCAATACAGTGATCAACGATGGTTCTGGTTCAATTACAGCGAATGACATTGAAGGTACATTAGAAATCAATGATGGTTCGGGTAGCATAGATGCACGTAATATCAGCGGTGATATTAAAATTCATGACGGCTCAGGTAATATTGATGTTGCCAACGCACAAGGTAATATTGAAGTGCACGATGGCTCTGGTGGTATTGATTTAAATGATATCTCGGGCGATGTAGTCGTTTCAGATGGTTCAGGAAGCATTCGCGTTGATACCGCAGCAAACTTTGAGTTACTAAGTGATGGTTCTGGCTCAGTAAAAGTAACCAACATTGCTGGTAAAACAAAGATGTAAGCATAGTATTACTAAAAAGGCGGTGCTAATTAGGGGCACCGCATTGCAATTAATTCTGTCTGCCCTAGGGATTAAATTATATGCATGAAAACCCTATGGTAAAATACACTAAATATAAAACCAGCAGCAAAGGGCTGCTAACACCATCTTGGAATTGGGGGCATTGATACACCTTTTTAATTAGCTATCCCAGCCTTTTTTCACGCGTGAATAACGGTATCGCCACACACATAAAGCGAATACGATAAACGCGATATTTATGGCAATTGAGTTAGGCACTAAGGCATCAGGGTAATGCACTAAAAGGTGCGTTATTGGCAATATAACTAACAACATCGCCAACACGTTAAGCAAGACCAAGTGCGTCTTTACCAGCATCTTTTGTATTAACGAACCGACTAATATAGCCACTAACACCAACCAAAATACCGGCTTAGTAGGAATATGTAGCATGAGCTCTAACAACGCCGCACAAATAAACGCAATCGGGGTGCCCCAAACAAACCCCATCCATAATTGGTTGAGGGCGTCTTGTTTTTGCCTTTTCGCCAACCATAAATTAATGCCTGTGACCGAGATTATGGTCAGTGCAAACCCCATTAAACCAAAAAAGATTTTCATAGCTTCAGGGCCAAAATGGCCAAAGTGAATACGGTACACAGAAAAAATGGCCTGCTGCCCTACTTCACCGTCTGAGTAGCCTACTTTGTCTATGTATTGCCCGTATGAATCAAAACGATATTGCTCAGAATAAATCAACTTATCGAGGTGCTGCGAGCCAAGCAAAATGTATTGATTGTCTTTGGTGGCATTCTCAAGCGTAACGAAAACAGGTTGCGTGTTAGGCTCCATGGCTCTAATTTCATTAATAGCGCGAGCTATGTCGGCCACTTTAGGCTGGTTTTCAACAACAATAGATGAGCCATAAATGTCAGCGAATAAACCCATTTTGTTCCCGTCATATAAGGTGTCGGCATAAATCGAGGTTAGAAATGATGCTAAACCAAAATACACCCCAGTAAGCGCTATCATTAAGTGAAATGGCAAACCCCATACACTCATACGGTTGTGCAAATCACCTTGTGTAAGCTGCTCGTTATTACCTGTACGCAGGCGAAAGGCGTCTTTAAATATGCGTCTATGGGCAATAATGCCTGAAATAATTAACGCGCTTAAGATTGCGCCAAGCGTACTAACTATCATCATGCCGAGATCTTCAGGTAAATGAAGGGCTGTATGCAAATCAACAATTAAATCTGTAATGGGGGTTGTTGAGGGTTCACTTAACTCACCTGTTGGCGATATATTCCAGGCCTCTCCCTCAGCGCTAATACGCGCGCGGGGTAAATCTTGCGTCGGCAAGCGCACCACAATGTTACCGTCAGTGCTGCCGCCTTTCATTTCTAAAAAGCGCTCATAAGCGGTTTGAAGACTGCTTGGTGTGTAATTTAAGTCATCTGCAATATGTGGTTGCTCCCAACGTAACAACTCTTGAGAAAACACAGACAAAGCACCGGAAAAACACACCCAATACATCAGCACGCTCACTGCAAGGCCGATCCATGCATGACTTTTTAACGCGCTCTTATTGGCATTTGGGGAAATAGATAAACTCATACTACACACTATAAATAAACAAATAACTCAGCGCACTGAGGCCCGCTAGCACACAAATAGGTCGCCACAATTTGCTATCGGCACATAACCAATAAGCCGCAGCTCCCCATAAAATAGGCATAGTATAAATACCTAAGGCGATTTGATTCACTTTGCTCATATTCAATGCCGTGGTCCAGATAACTGTCACTAACATGGCACAAACGGCACTTAACCCGACACATGCAGCGGCTTTTATTAACGCGTTAACACATATCACTAAACGAGGTTGAGTAATGCCGCTGACAAAAGGCAAGCTGATGCGTTTTATATCTTTATCGATACGTTGGCGAGCAAAATAAATCCAACTCCATGCCTGCAAAGAAAACGCTACAACGCCGTAACATATGCCCAATTCTGGACCATGCTGCTGAACCCATAACATAAAAGAGCCAAACATCAGTGCCAGCGCACCGAGTTTGGCTATACATTTAAAGGCTATAAGGTTGCTTTGCCAAGCACGGTAAAACAACCCAATCGCCATTGCGCTGCCAATAAAGGCAGCGATAGACATCCACATAAATTACCCTATTAGAAGCTGAATGATGCAGATAATTTAACGGTGCGAGGCTCACTTAGAACAAGGTAATTTGAGCCTGGGTAGCCACCTACTGATGCCCAGTAGTTGTTGTCAAAAACATTATCGACACGGGCACGAATTGTTATATCAGTCATACCAACTAAGAAGTTATAACGTGCACCTAAATCAAAGCGGTTTGATGCATCAACTTCTAAACTGTTATCGGCGCTTGCGTATTGCTCTGAGGTATAAGCTGCACGAGCATCGAGGGTTAAGCCTGGTAGTGCAGTTACATCCCACTCAAAGTTTACGTTGGCTTGTAAGTCAGGCACGCCAATGGCGGTATTACCATCAAGTAAGCCGTCTTGCGTTTTTTTCATTTCAGCGTCAATCCAGGTAAAACCACCAATCACACGCAGGTTATCTGCTGGCATACCAAATACACTGACTTCTAGACCTTGATTTTGTTGTTCGCCATCAATGCTAAATACATTGTTGTTGATCACAGATGTTTGCTTTGAAGTATTAAACACACTGACTGAGCCGCCGTATTGGCCCGCATCGTATTTTAAACCAACTTCAATTTGTTCAGCACGGTATGGGTCAAATACTTCTCCAGCGTTTACAACAGCTTCGCCTCCACTGGTGGTAGGTGCAACTTCACCCGGTAATAAACCTTCAATGTAGTTTGCGTAGTACGAAAGCTGCTCTGACGGCTTGTACACCACACCTGCAACTGGGGTGAATTGTGACTCATCGTAGCCTGATAACTCGTCGCCGCTATTGTAATCATAGGTATTGGTTTCAATATTTTGCAAACGACCACCTAAGGTAACAAGCAGTTTTCCATCGTTGAATGACAACATATCAGCGAGTGCAAAACTTGAAAGTTCGGTTTTTTCAGTAACCAAAGGGTTGTTTAAGTCACCGCCAATGAAAAAGTCGGCATCAGGCATATCGGCAGTTTCAGGTCTGTATAAGGTGCCGGCATTAAAGCCCGTAAAACTTGAGAATGCATACGCATTTTCTGCTTCTAGGGAGAACACTGATGCTGATGAAATCAGCGTGTGGCCAACTGAGCCAGTATCAAACTGAATATTAACGCCCACTTCACCCGACTGCACATCTTCATTGCGCACATTATCAAAGCGGTATGCGCTTAAGTCGCCGTTGTCTTGCATGGTTGGGTTTGCAAAGCGGTTATCTTCTTCGCCACTTCTAAAACCGTAAGCGGCCCAGCCGCTGATATTATCGGTAAAATCGTATTCACCACGTACAGCCCCAAATAATTGGCGCTCATCAGTGTAGGTCCAATCTTGAGCAAAATTAGTGTCGCTATCGGGCGCGTCTAAAATAACACCTGATGGAGTCACGGCAGGACGCGGAGCGTCAACTTGGTGATCTTGAAAACCTAAATCTAACGACACGCGAAAATTCTCACTCTGGTGATCAACTCCGACTGACGCGACAGTCAAGTCACGGTCTTGATTATCAACACTAGTTTCACCGCCACGCTGAACTAAATTTACACGGACACCGGTGCTGTTTTCTTCATCACCAAAACGGCGGCTAACATCGGCTGCGCCATACATGTGGCCTTGCGATTCATAACCAAGTGTCACGCGATTAAGTGGCTCATCACCTGCACGTTTAGGAACAATGTTTACAGAGCCACCTAAACCACTACCGCCAGGTGCTGCGCCATTTAAAAAGGCACTTGCGCCACGAAATACTTCCACACGTTCTAATAACTCAGCGGCGACATACTGACGCGGTAAAATACCGTATAAGCCATTGTAGGTCATATCATCTGAGTAAACAGGGAAACCACGCATGACATAGAGTTCTTGAAAGTTACCGAAGCCTTTCGCAACTCTCACCACAGGATCATTTTGCAACACATCAGCCACACTTTTCGCTTGTTGCTCACGAATAAGCTCAGCAGTAAAGTTAGTGCTGTTAAATGGCGAATCCATCATATCAAGGTTACCCAAGATCCCTGCTCTACCGCCACGAGATACCTGTCCACCAGCAAAGCTATCGCGTAGCTCAACTTGAGATGCATTAACAGTTATATGCTCAATATCGCCATTATTGTTTTCTTTAGATTGTTGTGTTTGGGCATATACAGGCGCACTCACATAAACAAGGCCAGCCATTACTGCTAAGGCACTTTTATGTAAATTCATTGGGAACTCCGAGATGAGAAAAGGTTATTATATTATAATTTATGATAACTGTTTTTATTTGCATCTTCAATTGACAGAGTTGGATTAGATTTTAAGATTTTTTATTAGATAAATGATGAAGAAAAAAAAGCCCATCAAATAAAAAGGATAACTGGAAAAATCAAGTGCTGATATCTGTGCATTAGATCAAGCCTAATTAATTCAAAATTAATATTTTTATGTCTTTCATAGCATTTTTACAAGGGCTTAGGTATCCTTTATAAAACGTTTAAGGAACTGCTATTTAAAAGGATAGCCTGATATGAAAAAGCCACTCGCCGCTTTACTAACTAGCCTTGTTTTAACAGGATGTACGGGACTGACAACTGAGCAACAAGCTGCCATTGATAACTTAACCCCTTGCGAAAAAATTAACGCACTACTAGGTGCTTATGATAACCGCTTTGAAGGCTTAAAACGTAGCCGTGTAAATACTAAGTACATGGAAACATGGACAGCAAAATACAATCTAATTAGTGATAACTGCCAAATTACCGCGCTTGATAAAGACAATGTTACCTACCGCTGCGTAGGTAGTTATGAGCAACAACAACAAGCTGTCGCCGATCACACTCGTGCAGTTAACTTTACTCAAGCATGTTTAGCAGATAACAATTGGCATCAAACACAAAAAGAGTCCGCAGAATCGTTGCGCACAACTTTTGTGCTTGACGAAAACAATCCTGTTATCTCAATTCATACAGGTAAAACCCTTTCACGTAAAAAACAATGGTCTACAACGCTCGAAATTGGTAAACCAGTTGAAGGTAAATAGCTGATTTATTGAAGGCTAAGATAATTAGCCTTCAGAACACTATGACAAATTCCCATAAAGAAAATAGCCAATTTAAAACAGACTGTGTAGGTCAGTGCCATCGCCTTAAAGGCTATTGCACAGGCTGTGGTCGCAGCAATGATGAAATTTTTGATTGGATCATTTTATCCGAGCAAGAAAAGCAAACAATTTTAAATACCCCTCGCCCTGACATAAAAAATAAATAGTACTGACATTCAAGCGTCATTGACGATTGCTAGCCTGATTCAAACTGACCATCAGGTAACGATAATGACCGCTATTTTTGTAATTAACTTAGCAAGCTCTACTGAACGATTGAACCGTGTTAGCCATGAGCTAAATGCACAAAATTTGGCATTTGAACGCCTTGATGCAATTGATGGAAGAGAGCTGTCTGATACAGAGATAGCCAAGCACTATAGTGCTGATTTAAACCTAAAAAAATACCATAAGCCATTGAGTAAAGGTGAAATTGGTTGTTACCTGAGCCACCGAAAAGCATGGCAAACAATAGTTGCTAGACAACTCAACTACGCCATTATTTTAGAGGATGACTTTGTTCTCGACCGCTCCATTCACAGTGCAATTGAAAACATTAATTCGTTAAAGCAGCCTTGGCAGCTAATAAAATTGGCAGCTTATAAAGAACGAAATCGAGAAATTGCCTTTACAAAACCCCTTGCTGATGAGCAGCATTTAGTCATTCACAAAAAGCTGATGTCTGGCTGCTGTGCAACAGCTGTTAGCTTGGCAGGCGCAAAAGCGCTGTTAAAAGCCACTGCCACATTTGGCCGTCCCGTTGATTGCGATTTACAACATGTTTGGGAAACGGGCGTTTATGGTTACTCTTTGCTGCCCTACCCGATATCGCAACCTGAAAATTCACAAAGCGATATTCGGGATAGGTCAAACAAGGTTAAAAAATCATTTTGGCGACGTAAAAAGCAGCAACTTTACAGTGCATTATTAAACACAAAGTACACTAAGCAGTTTGTGAAAGCGCAGCAAACACCAAACAAAAAGAAAGGAGCCGCAGCTCCTCTCTTACCAGTCAAAAATCATTAAACATTAGATTGGCTGTTATTTTTCTTGGTTTGGGTGGTCAACACCCATCCATGCTTTAAACAATGCCATTTGAGCGGGTGTTGCATCTTTTAATGCTTTTACCTTTTTCTCTTTATCAAAGTCTTCACTCAGTGTCAGCGTCGTGCTTTGCAGGGCATCACGTCTAATGAAATCAACAGTCACAGTGTCGCCTGCTTTAAATGTTTCAAGACTAGCTGTTAAATCTTTACCAACATGCTTTTTGTTAAACGCGACGATTTTGTCATCTGTCGTTAAACCCGCTTGCCAAGCAGCGCCACCACGGCGAACGTGAGTCAATGTAAGTAACTCACCACTGTTTTTAGCGAACGAATCAATACTCGGTACTGATTTTGCCCCTTCTGGGCGAATTAAACCTAAGCCTACTTTTTCAAGTAATGCATCAAAGTCGATAGCTGCTGGCTCATCCACATTCGCTTGCCACCAAGCGCTGTAATCACGACCTGTTAGCTCTTTTAAAATCGCTTTAACATCATCTGGTGTAAAACCATCTGGTAAACGGTGCTTGTTGTAAAGTGCACGGTGAACATCACGGTAGCTAATTTTTCCATCGCTTTTTTCAAGTAAATCAATATCAAGCGCCATTGAAATCAATGACCCTTCTAGATAGATATTAGTGCTGTAGTTGCGAGCGTGGTCGCCGCCTTGGTTGATCCACTTATCAAAACTGGTTTCGGTTGCGCTTTGGACTTCGCGACCCGGTGTTTGTAAGTGACGATTAATTGTTTTCGTTAACGTACCAAAAAACTCATCGGTTGTTTCAATACCCGAGCGCACCATTAAGTGATCTTCAAAGTAGCTGGTTGAACCTTCTGCTATCCACAACGTTTTCGTGTAGTTAATATTTGTGTAATCGTAAGGGGCAATCCCCTTTGGACGATACGCTTTAACATTCCACGTATGAATAAATTCGTGGGCAGCAGTGCTAATAAACGCGAGGTAATCTTTACGAGAACCAAAACGGTCACGTGGGCGCTGGATAATGGTTGAGTTTAAATGCTCTGTTGCCCCGCCTGCACCTGATGTAGCATGTACCATAAATACATAACGTTCATACGGATAGCTGTCCCAAATTACATTGCCGGTTGCCACTAGCTTTTTAAGGTCGGTTAGCATTTGCTCTACGTTGTAGTTGCCCTCACCCCAAATAACGAGTTCGTATTCACGACCATCAACAGTGAACTTGTGTAGCTCATTGATACCACTTTCAATTGGCGAATCTACTAAAATGTCGTAATCCGCGGCTTTAAAGCTGTGTTTAGAACCCGCATTTTCCATACCTGACACTGAACGCCACGCTTTTGGTACGTTTAGATTCACAGTAACAGGGTCTTGGCGAAATGATTCACTGAACATAAAAAAGCCCGAGGCATCAATAAAGGCATGGCTATCATCAATGTGACGAGCACGCTTACCAAGCTCATTGGCATATACTTGGTAATCAACATTTACTTGCGTTGGCTCGTTTAGGTGAACACGCCAAGTGCTGTGGTCAATTTTCTCCCACTTTAACGCCTTACCGTCATCATCTTTTGCTTCGAAAAAGCGTACGCCATTGGCAAGATTTAAAATTTCGTAACGACCTGTACGCCAAGCGGGAAGTTTAATATCTAAATGTGCTTGCGCAGTTTCAGGAAACTCAACACTCACATTACCTAAATGGTGTTCAGGTTCAGTAATAGACAGTGAATAATTAACATCAGCAAATGCACTGCTTGAGCACGCCGCTAATATTGACATGGCCAACAACTTTTTCATAACAACTCTTTTTTCTTAGTATCAAAATTACAAGCTAGCCTACCAACTGAGTAAAAAAATGTGAATTAAAAACCGATAAAGCCCCAATGCAATAAGCTTGATAAACAAATTCGCTAAGTTTTTGACTTCGCGCCTACATTTCGCATTAATTTGTTGTAAACTTAGGGTATTGAAATTTGAATCTTAATGGCGGTATTACTCGGTGCAACAGCAGCATGATGTCCTTAATAAAAAGTTAAAACAAGCGATCGACGCACGCATGGTCGTCGAAGACGCTCGTAAGCATCAAGTTGAATTGCTCTCACAGTTTGCGGCGAAATTATCGCTCAGCTGTAAAGGGCTAGACATTGAACTAGACAACCGTCTTGCAAAATACCGTAATGCATTAAGAAAAGGAGTAGACTTTCAGCTACTAGAGCCCTTTATTAACGATATTCTTGGGCTGTTAAAAAACCAAGAAACGAAACAAATGGCGCTACAACGCGAGTTGAATGACACTGTCCTTGATGCCGGTAAGCAACTTCAAAAAGTAAAAGGTTTACCAGACGATGCGCGCAGAACACTTCGTCATTTGCTTGATCATGAATTAAATAATATCCAGTCAAATCATGACTTTGTTCCATTACTTTCAAAGTTGATTGTAATCTACCATCAAGCATTGCAAGCGAAACTCTCCGCAGCAAATGAAGCTGAAGCACTCATAAAGCCAGAACTTGCCAAACAGTTAATGCTACTTGCCAATGACCTTGTGCTAGAAGATGAAAGTGCAGAACAAATAAAGAGTATAAAAAATAAAATTACCTACAATGACAGTGTCGATGACCTGCTAGATACAGCAATCGATATTATCACTATCATTACACGTAATATGAGCAAAGAGCGCCAATCTGCGCAAAGCTTTTTAATCTCACTAAATCAAACAATCGAAGACCTACATCACTCGATTGTATCAACCAGCAAGCATTCAGAATCACTCAGTGCTGAATATGAAACGCTCAATAAACAAATAGAAAGTAAAATTAAGAATTTGCATAAAAAAACACAAGATGCGACATCTATTTCAGCGCTGAAGGAGCTGGTAGAAGAAGAGCTAAAATCGCTAAGTGACGACTTAATTGCAAAAGAAAAGCTTGAGCATACCGAGCGTGAAAACTTATTAGCCAGTTTCAACGACATAAATAGTCGAATTGGTCATTTAGAATCTAAACTGACCACCTACAAGCAGCGTTTGAATGAACAAAGGTTCAAAAGCTTGCTTGATGGGTTAACTAAGTTACCAAATCGAGCTGCATTTGATGAGCGCTTTAACCATGAGTTTCACCTGTTTGATGCCCATGAATCAGACCTCACATTAGTTGTGATTGATGTTGACCATTTTAAATCAATTAATGATAAATATGGTCACAGCGCAGGTGATAAAACCTTGCAAGTTATTGCTAAAGCTTTGCAAAAATCAATTCGTAAATCTGACTTTATTGCCCGTTATGGCGGTGAAGAATTTGTCATGTTAATGACCGGAATGTCTCTTGATAATGCATCATTGCCGCTTGAAAAACTGCGTAAAACGATTCAGGCCATTCCATTTAAATTTAAAGATACTCAAGTTGAAATAACCATTTCAATCGGTGCTACACAACTTAAAAAAGGTGACACACCTATTATCGCATTCGACCGTGCTGACGATGCACTCTATCGTGCCAAGAACGAAGGACGTAATAGAGTGTGCGTCAGTCGATAAGTTAATTATACCAATTTACTTAATTAATTGAGCAACCTACACCTCAAAATGATTAAGTATTATTGCGACAGGTATTAGTTTAAGTCTTGTACATACACAATGATATAGGCTCATAGATGAGCTAGGAGAGTGCTTATGTTAAAACAATTGAATCCTACAGGCGTACTGGATTTATTATCACAACTAGAAGTAGACTTACTCGAACAATCATCCACCAGCGAGCGCTATAAATTATTTAGAAACTGTGTGCTCGCCGTCCTAAATGTGGGCAGTCATACCGACTCAAGCTCTGAGATATACGATAAATTTGAAGATTTTGATATTCGCCTTTTAAGCCGTGAGCGTGGTATTAAAATAGAACTTGAAAACCCTCCTGAGTCGGCGTTTGTCGATGGCGAAATTATCACCGGTATTCATGAACATATTTTCTCAGTTATCCGCGATATTTTGTTTATCTGCCAAAAATATGAGAAAAACCTGACCGAACAAAAAGCCATCACGCATATGGTGTTTGACATGCTAAGAAATGCGGGTGCGCTCCGCGTCAACAGTGATCCTAGTATGATTGTTTGCTGGGGCGGTCATTCAATTAACGAAGTTGAATATAAATACACCAAGCAGGTGGGTTATGAGCTTGGCCTACGTGGTTTAAACATTTGTACAGGTTGTGGTCCTGGCGCAATGAAAGGGCCAATGAAAGGGGCAACTATCGGACACGCTAAACAACGTATTTCAGATAACCGTTATTTAGGGTTAACAGAACCTAGCATTATTGCTGCTGAGCCACCGAACCCGATTGTAAATGAATTAGTTATTTTACCCGATATCGAAAAGCGCCTCGAAGCTTTTGTAAGAACGGCACATGGCATTATTATTTTCCCAGGCGGTGCAGGAACAGCTGAAGAGCTATTGTATTTGCTCGGTATTTTGCTCCATCCTGATAACGAAAAACAACGTTTACCTGTTATACTTACCGGCCCTAAAGAGAGTGAAAATTACTTTATCGAGCTTTGCAAATTTGTTGAGAAAACACTCGGTAAAGTCGCTCTTGAAAAGTTCGAAGTTATTATTGATGACCCTGCCCGTGTAGGTAAATCGCTTAAAACCCAAATGGCCGAAGTTCGCGACTACCGTAAGAGCCAAGGTGATGCCTACTACTTCAATTGGACATTGAAAATTGATAATGATTTCCAGCAGCCCTTTGTACCAACGCACGAAAACATGGCAAGTTTGGACTTGCATTTAAATCAACCTACACAACAATTAGCAGCAAATTTACGCCGTGCCTTTTCGGGTATTGTGGCAGGTAACGTTAAAGATGAAGGTATTCAGGCTATAAAACAGCATGGCCGCTTTATACTCAGCGGTGAGCCTACATTAATGACCGACATGGACAAGTTGCTTGCAGCCTTTGTTGCCCAAGGCCGAATGAAGCTACCAGGCAGCAAGTATATTCCTTGTTATGAGATTAAAGCCTAACAAGGAGACTTTGTGAGCACCCAGTTACTTTTAATAGATGCGCTTAATCTAATCAGGCGCATCTATGCTGTTGATAGTAATCAAAGTCACCACAGTGAAGAGCATATGATCAAAGCAAGTTGTGCCCGTGTAGCTCATGCTTGCAAAAAGTTACGTGCGCAATGTAACGCCACCCACGGCGTTGCAGTGTTTGATGGCGACAGAAGCTGGCGCTATCATTACTTTAAAGATTACAAATCTTCTCGGGCTCCAATGCCTGATTTACTTAAGAAGAACCTTGCATTATTTAAGCAAGCGATAGAACAAACGGGCATTGTTGTTTTCTCCCCTGATAACGACGAAGCAGATGACATTATCGCAACTCTCGCCTACAAGGCCGCCTCAAATAAAGTGCCCTCAACCATCGTTTCAACTGATAAAGGGTTTTTACCATTTTTATCTGAATACGTAAGCGTTTTTGACTACTTCAAAAAACACTTTATCAGCCAAGATGATATTCATACGCGTTTTTCAGTGCCACAGCACAGGCTAATTGATTTTTGGGCTTTAGCAGGTGATAAAACCAACGATATCCCAGGCGTTAAAGGGATTGGCAATAAATCCGCACAACAATTGATAAATCAATATAATGTGATTGATGATGCCATAGGCGATGAAACGCTTAACGCGACTTTAAAACGTAAGCTCATTGCCGAAATGGATTTGTTTATCATTTCCAAAAACTTGGTTACCTTGCGAACAGATATAAACTTAGGCTTTAGTTTAAAGCAGTTAAGGCTCAATTAGTCGCAATCCATTAGCACTGTAGAACAACTGATCGTATACTGAAAACAGCGTTCGTATTGAAGAGTGACACATGTTTAAAAAGGTTTTCCAATATCTGATACTAGGATTGGGTGTTTATGCACTCATAGCAGCCTTAGTTATCACTTTTTATAAAGATGACCCTCAAGCAATGATTTGGCAAGATCGTGAAGCGTTCAATAAACGTTATATTGCCAAGCTTTCAATCGATAAACCTGAAAACCTTAATGCCGTACTTGATTATTTAGGTAGTCCAGACCTAACCTATGCGAAACGAGTAGAAGATGTTGTATGGCAAATTGTTTTTTATCGCACGCAACATGTTAAATCTGATGGCATTACAACAATTGATGAGTGTACTGGTCTATTATTTAAAAACGGTCAACTTGTGCTATGGGGACCCAGTGCCTATGAAAGCTATCAACAAGAAGGCTAACACGCTATGATGGAGTCAGTCACGCCACGGGAGTTGGCGCGCTTGTTTGATAGCACACACCAATTATTAAAGCTTTATCATCACAAAAATAAATGGCCACAAATATATCCCCTATTAAATAATCTTGCTGAGCGTTACTACCTCATTTATCAAGCTTGTCCTAAAGGCCTGCAAGCCCAACTAAGCTTATACGTTCCAGATTATGGCTATACAACTAATTTAGTTGTAAACCAATGTGTACTCGCCTGTGTGTTATGTCGAGCTCTTAACTACAACCAAGCGATCAGCGAACAAATTATTGCAACCTGCTTGGCTAATTATTTATGTGTGCAATCACAAAGCAATAAGTTAGCCTGTTCACAAACTCTCACAGCGCAAGATAAAAAACTGTGGCAATGTCGCCACCAGCTCGCAGTAAAGTTATTGCATGCCTCTGGCCCTATGACATTAAGTGTGCAACATATACTTGCGCGCCTTAATAAATACAAACAAGCCCTATTAAGTGCTCCAAAAACAATGATTTACGATGGTGCGACGACTCTTGTTGCCTTAGCTAATATCATTGCGATGAATATAACTTACCGTCAAACAGGCGAGCACATTAGTTTACATAAAGCACTGGCTGACATTTACTTACGAACCCCAAATGAATTTGCTCAAAAAGCGATAAAAAACTTTATTGCCCACACCGGCTCATACCTGCCAGCCAGTGAAGTAAATTATGCCGAGCAGTCACTCATTTATTTAGCAACGGATGATCGTGCACGGCATATACTTGTCGATGTTTCTCGCCCTGAAAAAGTGCGTTGGCATAGAGTGAAAGCAACGCTTAATACCTTTGAGAAACAACGAGCATGTAGTGATAACCGCTTACTCTATACGGTTTGGTTCAGCGACAATATAAATTTTGCGCACCCTGAAGACATTGCTAAATCTCAGCGACAAAAATACCTCAATCTCATTCGCCAGTTAAAAATATCGAAAGAATACAGCTTTAGCTCACTTAATAAGTTACTAAGCCCATTTCCTGAGCTCATTTTGCAATTAACTCTAGCCGTTAAACCCTATAATAAAGAGCATCAACGTGCTAAAGACTTACGTCATTGTTTATCGATGGTGGGTTACGACAATGCCCCTGCTATTATTCAAAAGGTGCTCTTTCAACGTTTAGTCGCAACCATTTCACACCCATTAGAACTACACATAGTTAAGCGACTAGAAAATATTGCTGTTATTATTCAAGCTTTTTTTAAGCACTCAACGATTCAACAGTTTGAACAAGTCACCCTGCCCTTATACGCGTACTGTGTGTTTTTATGCGAAAATCATGCTACTGCCTTATCCCGAAAAACATTATTTGAACAAGCCGAATCAAACATAGTTAGTGCCCCTTTAGCCTGTTTATTTGGCGTAAATGCAATTGATCAAACATCAATCAATGAATACCTCACGCAATTACTCGGTGATAATCCATGGACTGGATACTTACTAAACAGCGAACAAAAGGAAAAACAGCAATTAAGTATCGAGGAGAAACACTGGATTGCAATAAAATTATTTGCTCACTATGTCTTTCAACCCAACGCAGTTTTCAGCAGTTGGCAAGAACAAATTATGGCGCAAAGCCTTAATCTAGTTGGCTGGCAATCAAAAGCGGATTTTTATTCATATCTACAAACCTGCGAGTTTGCCGATAATTTTTAAATTGTGTTGTTAAAACGTGCAAAATCGTTAAATAATTATGAACTTTCGCCTATTTATAGTCAGTATTCACAGGATAAACTGGCAAAAAGCTGAATAAATTGCTATAAAAGCCGCTTAAATTTTCAAACACATCCACGTAAAGTTTCTAACAAGCAAAGTCGTGCTCAATTTCGCGATGTATTTACGTGTATATCTACTCATAAATAGGAAAAGTAAATGGCTAAACAAACCATCACAGTGATCAAAGGCGACGGCATTGGTCCTAGCATTATTGATTCAGCACTTGAGATCCTTAAAGCTGCAGGTTGCGATTTTGATTATGAATTCGTTGATGCTGGCCTTGCTGCCCTAGAAAAAACTGGTGAGTTACTTCCGCAAGAAAC
>VAOY01027651.1_pt1 | contig 21363 bp, 20 predicted proteins | sample 3393881 | NCBI WGS metagenome assembly VAOY01 (sample SAMN08290430, study PRJNA428436) | hydrothermal vent metagenome | isolation source: Deep-sea hydrothermal vent chimney | place: Indian Ocean: Southwest Indian Ridge
AGAATGGGAGGAATACTGGAAAAAGAAAATGAATATTATCGGCAATGTCGTCATTGACATTGGAAACTATAAAATTGTTTCACAGAATTTGGGACATTAACTATTTTTAACAACCTGCGGCGACTGTAATGCCTCTGTCAATTTTGGTTGAAATAAGCAATGAAATAATTTTCTCAGCTCCGCAGGAGCGGCTCTAAACAAGTGATAATTAAGCCGCTCCTGTGGAGCTTAATTGGGTTTGTACGTGAACCCCGGGTTGCACCCGGGGCTACGGTTAAATCATCCCTGCGGGATTAAAAATCATACATGTATTTACATAAACCAATGTTCAGTGAGGCATTACGCGGCGGCGACTGCTTAAAAAAGTGTTTTTATTTGAAGTAATTTTGAAATTGAGCCCCAACGGTTGTACTTTACTTTCCGGTAAATGAATAACAATTGGGACTGATATAGTTTTGGCAAAATTTTCAGAAAACTTTGAACAATATTTTTTGCAGCTGATCGCGGGACGGCGCAGAAGTTTGCGCGACCAGCTGTTTTTGATATTTTTGTTCGTCGCGTCGCGTTTTTATCGAATGGCGATTCAATTCAGGATCTGGCTTTACGATAAACGCATCGTCCGTAATCATTCGATCGGCTGCCTGGTGGTGAGTATCGGCAACGTCAGTTGCGGCGGTACCGGTAAAACTCCGGTGGTTGAGGTTTTTGCCAAAAGCCTGTGCCAGAAAGGACGTAAGGTCGCTATTTTAAGCAGGGGTTATCGAAGCAAGAAAATCCCGTTCTGGCAAAAAATGCTGCAAAGGATCCGTTCTGAAAAAATGGAAACACCGCCTAAAATTGTTTCTGACGGCACTAATTTGCTGCTTAATTCCCGCTACGCCGGCGACGAGCCATACATGCTGGCGACTAATTTGAAAGATGTTGCGGTAATTGTGGATAAGGACCGGGTAAAATCGGGGCTTTACGCGATTGATAAATTTGCAACGGATACTTTGATTCTTGATGATGGTTTTCAATATCTCAATTTAAAACCGCATATCAATATAGTTCTGGTAGACTCAACGGATCCATTTGGAAATCACCATGTGCTGCCACGCGGCATTTTGCGCGAACCTGTTAAGAATCTGCGCCGCGCTGATTATATTTTCCTGACCAAATCAAACGGCGGCAGTCATTTAAGGCATTTAAAAAACTTTTTGCGCCAGCATAATCGCCGTGCGGAAATTATAGAATGCTGCCATAAACCGCGTTATCTCGAAAAAGTCTATGAACGCGGTGAACGCGAAGACCTGGTGTTTTTGCAGCAAAAGAAAATCGCCGCGCTGTCGGCGATAGCTTGTCCTGATAGTTTTGAGAGTTTCCTGGGCAAGCTCGGCAGTGAACTTGTGCATTCAAGGCATTACGCGGACCATCATCGTTTTACGCAGCAGGAGTTGATAGATTTTGTCAATGGCTCCAAAGCCGCCGGAGCGGAAATAATCGTTACGACCGAAAAAGACGCGGTAAGAATGCCGCGCATAAACCGTTATGACCTTGAATTTTATTTTTTACGCGTCGAAATTGATATTCTAAGCGGCCGTGAAAATTTTGACCAGTGTATCTCAAGAATCTGCTTTTTGTAAATATCAGATTGAGGAAATATCAAAAAAACACCCGCCGGATAAGCGGGTGTTTTCATATAATGATGTCAGCTGATAATTACTTACCGCTTATAACACCATGAATTCTGAACATACGGGTAATCGCGAACTCGCCAAGTTTGTGGCCAACCATATTTTCGGTCACGAAAACTGTAGCAAAAGTTTTGCCGTTGTGCACGTTAAAAGTGTGTCCTACAAAATCCGGAATAATCATTGAACGACGAGACCAGGTCTGAATAGGAAGCTTTTTACCGCTGGTATTCATTTTTTCGACCTTCTTAATCAAATGCGTATCCACGAATGGGCCTTTTTTAATTGATCTGGACATTATTTTTTCCTCCGTTCAAGAATGAATTTACTGGAAGCCTTACGCTTATTACGGGTTTTCTTGCCCTTCGCGAGCTGGCCCCATGGAGACTGCGGATGTCCGCCGCCACTGCTTTTACCTTCACCACCACCCATCGGATGGTCAACCGGGTTCATCGCAACACCGCGAACATGCGGACGCTTACCCATATAACGCTTCTTGCCGGCTTTACCCAATTTGATTTTGGAATGATCCAAATTGCCAACCTGCCCGATTGTGGCACGGCATTCGACATTGAGCAAACGAATTTCACCGGAAGGAAGTTTCACCTGAGCATATTTTCCGTCGCGGGCACGCAATACGGCAAGCTGGCCGGCGGAACGAACCAGTTTCGCACCGCGTTTAGCCTGCATTTCAATATTATGAATACTCAAACCAATTGGAATATCTTTCAGACGCAGGCAGTTACCATTTTTAGGTTCAGCCTTCGGCCCGTTCATAACTGTGGCGCCGACGGCCAGTCCCAAAGGAGCCAGGATATAACGTTTTTCGCCATCAGCGTAGGCAAGTAAAGCAATATTCGCTGTACGGTTCGGATCATATTCAATACTTACAACTTTCGCGGGAATTCCGTCTTTGTCGCGTTTGAAATCAATCGCGCGCAGCCGGCGTTTGTTGCCGCCACCGCGAAAACGGGTGGTAATACGTCCCAGGTTGTTGCGTCCGCCAGTGGACTTTTTGCCTTTAGTCAAACTCTTCTGAGGAGTGGAAACCGTGATTTCGGCAAAATCCGAAATGGTCATATTCCGTCTGCTCGGAGTTGTTGGATTATAACTTTTTATAGCCATCTTTCTACCTCAATTTAGAACAGGTCAATACTGCCGTCTGCCAGGGTTACAACAGCTTTTTTCCAATTCGCACGGCGGCCGATTGTCGTTGATCTGCCGCTGCGTTTAGGTTTGCCATTATAGTTCATCACGTTGACGGACTTAACTTTTACGTCGAAAAGCTCTTCAACAGCCCGTCCTATCTCAATTTTTCCCGCATTGCGGTCAACCTTAAAAACATATTTCTGCTGAGCAGCAATATCATTGTTCTTTTCAGTAATCAATGGAGAAATAATTATTTTATATGCATTCTTCATTACAGTCCTCCTTAAGCCATCCGCTTGATGAGAATATCAAGCGAATCTTTGGTGAAAATGACTTTAGTGAAACGAAGAAGTTCATAAACATTAACCGTTCCCGCACTGCGTAAAACAAGCCTGTCCAGGTTGCCGGTCGCGCTTATCATGCTTTCCGTATATTCAGGGATAACAATTAAAGCATTCCTGCTGACTTGTAAAGTTTTCAAAAAAGCGCTGGCGCTTTTAGTTTTACCATCAGCGAACTCAATTTTATCGAGAACGATTACGCTGCCTTCTTCAAGCCGTTCAGAGAACGCTCTTTTCAGAGCCAATTTACGAACTTTCTTATTAATTTTCTTGGCATAACTACGCGGTGTCGGTCCAAAAATAGTACCGCCGCCGGTCCAGATAGGATTACGTATACTGCCGGAACGAGCACGGCCAAGGCCTTTCTGGCGGAAAGGTTTAGCACCACCGCCACGAACATTGCCGCGAGTTTTTGTACAAGCAGTACCGGCGCGCTGTCCGGCTAAAAAACCGACGACACACTCATGGACAGCCTGAGAACCTTTTTCAAGTTCAAAGCAATTATCCGGAAGAGCGTATTCACCAACGACAGCAACTTTGCTATCAATAATTTGTAAATTTTTTGACATTTTTCTACCCTTCAGAATTATTTGCTGTTAGTTTTTTTGACGGCTGAACGCAGGAGGACAGTTCCGCCGACGGGCCCGGGGACGGCGCCTTTAACGAACAGAATGTTTTCCTCAGTCATTACCCGGACGATACGCAGGTTCTGGATAGTTCTGCGCACGTTACCCATTTGTCCCGGCATCTTTTTGCCTTTATCGACCCGGCCCGGAAATTCACATTGCCCAATCGACCCGGGTTTTCTTTTCCAGCCGCCGCCGTGAGAAAAGCGGCCGCCTTTAAAATTGTAGCGTTTTACAACCCCCTGGAAGCCGCGGCCTTTGACCGTACCGGTAATATCAAGGAATTCATCCGTTTCAAAAGTGCCGGCGCCAATTACGCTGCCGAGTTCGGCCTCAGGGTCCTGTTCAGTGCGAAATTCTCTGACAACTGACGGCAACTCTGTTTTGAGATTAGCTTTCTTAAAATGTCCAAGCATCGCCTGTGAAACATTTTTAGCCTTTTTGGCCCCAAAACCCAACTGAAGCGCGGAATATCCGTCGCGGTCCCTGGTCAGTACATCAATGACTGTGCAGGGCCCTGCCTGAATGACAGTGACGGGCGTTACTTTCCCGGAGTCGTCAAAGACTTGAGACATCCCGAGCTTTTTACCGATTAAACCTTTCATATTTTTGCTCCTTTGTAAATACATACTCCCAATCGGTGCGGGGCATTGGTATTTGCGGAATCCACTTAGGATCCAATTTTAATAGAGATATCAACGCCGGCGGGAAGATTAAGCTTTTTGAGCTCATCAACAGTTTTCACCGTCGGATTGATAATTTCTAATACACGTTTATGAGTTCTGATTTCGAACTGTTCCATAGATTTTTTGTTAACATGCGGCGAACGGTTTACGGTAAAGCGTTCGATGCGGGTCGGAAGCGGAATAGGGCCCACAATCATCGAGCCGGTTCTTTTGGCGGTGCCGATAATATCAGATACCGACTTATCCAGGATGCGGTGTTCGTATGCCTGGAGCCGGATTCTGATTTTTTGCTGCTTTGAGTTGCTCATGGTCAGTTTTTCTCCATTACTTTTTCTTGGATTGTTTTGGGTACAGGATCAAAATGCGACGGCTCCATTGAGTACGACGCCCGGCCGCGCGACAAAGAACGGATCGCCGTCGCGTAGCCGAATAATTCCGACAATGGAACATGTGCCAGAATACGGGTGAACAGTTCCTGGTAATCAGAATCTACTTCAACAATACTGCCGCGTCGAGATGTTATATCGCCGATAAGATCGCCCATATTTTCATCAGGAGTGGTGATTTCAACTTTCATAATCGGTTCGAGCAGGACCAGTCCGGCAGCCTTAGCGGCTTCTTTCATCGCCATGGAACCGGCAATTTTAAATGCCATTTCAGATGAGTCGACAGCGTGATATGAACCGTCAAGAATCTCGACATGGAAGTCCACGAGGGGATAACCGGCGAGAATACCGGTTTTGGCGGCGTCACGGATACCGTTTTCAGTAGGTTTAATAAATTCTTTAGGGATTCTTCCGCCAACGACTTTATTTTCAACAGTAACTCCATGTCCGCGTTCTTTCGGGTAAAGCTTTATGATAACGTGTCCATATTGACCGCGGCCGCCGCTTTGACGCGCGAATTTAGTATTGGCTTCCGCTTCTTTCAGGATGGCTTCGCGGTATGCCACTTCCGGAGCGCCGGTGTTGCACTCCACTTTGAATTCGCGAACCAGGCGGTCCTGAATAATTTCCAAATGCAGTTCACCCATTCCCGCGATAATTGTCTGTCCGGTTTCCTCGTCGCTGCGGACGGTGAATGTCGGGTCCTCGTCAGACAGGGCGCCGAGGGCTTTGTAAAGCTTGTCCCGGTCCGCGGTAGTTTTAGGTTCAACCGCGATTGAAATAACCGGTTCGGGAAAAGACATTGATTCAAGTACGATTTGATCCTTTTCGTCACAAACAGTATTGCCGGTCGTCACCTTTTTAAAACCCACAACCGCCGCAATATCTCCACTGTAAACAGCATCGCGTTCCTCGCGGCTGTTAGCGTGCATCTGCAATAAGCGGCCAAGACGTTCACGTTTGCCGCTATGCGGATTATAAACGGACATGCCTCTGGTGGCAACTCCGCTGTAAACCCGCATGAAAGTTAATTTACCCACGAATGGATCATTCATAATTTTGAAGATCAAAGCCGAGAAAGGCTGATTGTCGCCAACGTGACGGGTAACGGGTTTTTCCGTTTTCGGGTCAGTTCCATGGATTTCCCAGACATCCAATGGAGAAGGCATATAATCTATAACAATATCAAGCAAAGGCTGAACGCCTTTGTTTTTAAATGCCGATCCACATGCTACAGGGACAATTTTGGCGGCCACTGTCGCTTCCCGGGTGGCTTTCCGGATAAGTTTTTCATCCGGAAATTCGTCGTTCAGGAAAAGCTCCATGATGTCATCATCAACTTCAGCCAGGCATTCCACCATATAATGACGCGCTTCTTCGGTTTTTCCCTTGTATTCTTCGGGAACTTCCTCAACCCGCATTTTCGCGCCCATTTCATCGCCGTCGAAATAAATCGCTTTCTGCCTGATAATATCAATCACGCCGGCGAAATCGCCTTCAGCGCCGATAGGAATCTGCAAGGGGACCGGAGTTGCCCCGAGTTTAAACCTGATGTCATCAACCACGGCGTGAAAATCAGCTCCGGTACGATCCATTTTGTTGACCATCACAACGACCGGAACATTGTATTTCTGAGCCTGCCGCCAAACGGTTTCACTTTGCGGCTGAACTTTACCGACCGCGCAAAAAACCGCCACCGCCCCGTCAAGCACCCGTAATGAACGTTCCACTTCAGCAGTGAAATCCACGTGCCCCGGAGTGTCAATAATATTGATGCGGTGTTCGTTCCAGGAACAAGTGGTAGCCGCGCTGGTAATGGTAATACCGCGTTCCTGCTCCTGTTCCATCCAGTCCATTGTCGCGGTGCCTTCATGCACTTCGCCGATTTTATAACTAACGCCGCAATAATACAGGATGCGTTCAGAGAGAGTGGTTTTGCCGGCGTCAATATGGGCCATAATCCCGATATTTCTAACTCTTTTAAGAGCTACATGTCTGCCGGGCGCTTCTTCATATTCTTTTTTTACCATATCCGCCATGTTTTATCTACCTACCACCTGTAGTGGGCAAATGCTTTATTTGCCTGAGCCATTTTAAATGTTTCTTCCCGTTTTTTCACGGAAGATCCCGTATTGTCAAATGCGTCAAGCAGCTCGCCGGCTAAAGATTCCATCATCGCTTTGCCTTTTTTGGCTTTTGAATAAGCTACAATCCAGCGTAAAGCCAAAGCCACCTGCCGTTCGGCGTTAACTTCGATCGGGATCTGATAAGTCGCCCCGCCAACCCGGCGGCTTTTTACTTCCAGTTTCGGTTTCACATTTTCAAGAGCCTGTAAAAACACTTCTAGAGGCTCCATGCCGTTTTTCTTTTTTTGAATTACGTCAAATGCGCCGTAAACGATACCTTGAGCAGTGGATTTTTTTCCACGACTCATAATAGTATTAATCAAGCGTGAAACTAATTCACTGTTATATTTGACGTCAGGAGTCAATTGCCGTTTTTCTGGTCTGCGTCTTCTCATAAGCTTTACCTTTTCGTTCTGGCTTTCAATAAAAACTTTTACAACAAAACTGCCGGCATCAAATGATGACGACAGTTTTTTTTCACTATTAAAGTCCTATTTAGGACGTTTCACACCGTATTTGGATCTGCTCTGTTTGCGCTCGTCGACGCCAAGGCTGTCCAAAGCGCCGCGGACAACGTGATATCGAACACCCGGTAAATCACGAACCCGCCCGCCTTTTACCAATACCACAGAGTGTTCCTGCAGATTGTGGCCTTCGCCGCCAATGTAGGCGGTAATTTCCTGGCCGTTAGTCAGGCGCACCCTGGCGATTTTACGTAAGGCCGAGTTCGGTTTTTTAGGCGTTCTGGTAGTAACCTGTAAACAAACACCGCGTCTTTGCGGGCAGTTGTCAAGAGCCCTTGATTTGCTCTTCTTCACTTTTCTTTTTCGTCCTTTACGGACTAACTGGTTAATTGTCGGCATTTTTTTACCCGTATTTATATTAATTGTTCTTTTAAAATCTGTAGTGAAAGGCTTTAAAATACTTTATTTTTGCACTTTTACAAATTTTTTTCTCTTTTTTTAGCGAAAAATCCTTTTAGAAAACTCGCAAATATATCATTCTCAATCGTCCGTCTCTCCGAAATCAGCTTCCATCTCAATTATTTCCGGCACCACTTCTTCGCCAAGATATTGCAGGCGTATGCCTTGCATTTCCTCAGTTCCCGTTCCCGCAGGAATAAGATGGCCGGTAATAACGTTTTCCTTGAAGCCTTTCAGCAAGTCTTCCTTGCCCAGCGTCGCGGCTTCCGTGAGGATACGGGTCGTATCCTGAAATGACGCCGCGGAAATGAAGCTTTCCGTTTCCAAAGTGGCCTTTGTTATACCCAGGACAATCGGTTCGGCTTCCGCCGGTTTTCCGCCTTTTGCGGTAACCCGCTGATTTTCCTCGTCAAAAGCAAGACGATCGATTTGTTCACCATTCAGGTAGCTGGTTGACCCCTGTTCTGTAATGCGGACTTTCTGCATCATCTGGTGAACGATGACTTCAATGTGTTTATCGTTGATTTCAACGCCCTGGGCACGGTATACCAGCTGAATTTCGTCAACCAGGTAACGCTGCAGTTCCTGCGGGCCGCAGATTTCCAGCAGGGTATGAGGGACAATAGAACCTTCAGTCAATTTTTGTCCTTTATGAACCCGGTCGCCTTTACTTACCGACAAATGTTTATTCGCCGGAATGTTGTTGTGTTCCTCGGTAATTCCTGTTTCAGGGTCGCGGATTACCAGCTGGCGTTTTCCCTTGACCATTTTGTCAAGTTCAATAATTCCGTCGATACGGGCAATTTCCGCAATATCTTTCGGGAGGCGCGCCTCGAATAATTCTGAAATACGCGGCAGGCCTCCAGTAATATCTTTATTTTTGGCCGCTTGCCGCGGAACTCGCGCCAGGGATATGCCCGGAGTTACTTTCGCGCCGCTCCTGGCCATCAGGAAAGCACCCGCAGGCAGAGGATAATTCGCTATGAATTCACCCTTGCTGTCCGTAATAACGATTTGCGGATGCAAATCCTCACGGTGTTCCATTACCGTTATTTCTTCGGTCCCGCCGCGTTTTGAACGGTTGAGGGTTACACCTTCAACCAGGTCGTGCAATTCGACAATACCATTTTCCTCGGCGATAATCGGCACATGATAAGGATCCCAATGGACAAACTGTTCATTAGCTTCAACAGTATCGCCGTCGCCTTTCTGCAAAACAGCCCCGGTTTCAAGTTCATAACGCTCAAGTTCCGCTTCATGCAGCGAGTCGGAGCCGAAATCATATTTTTCATTGTAGAAGGAACCGATGGCTTTGGCTTCGGCTTTAGCTTTCCGGCGATTTCGCGCTTCAATGTTTTTAGCGGCTTTGGCGTCGTAAACAGAAATGTAACCGGTTTTATTTACAACGACGGTTTCGCCTTTCTGGTTTTTAACTGTACGGACATTCATCAGCTTGACGGTCCCGGCGTTGCGGGCGGTAATAATCGGCTGTTTGTAAGCGGAGGAAGCCGTGCCGCCGATATGGAATGTCCGCATGGTTAACTGAGTGCCGGGTTCGCCAATCGACTGCGCGGCGATGATGCCAAGCGCGTCGCCGGATTCCGCCAGCCTGGTGCTGGTCAGATTGCGGCCATAACATTTGATGCAAACACCATGGTCAATCTCACAAGTAAGCGTTGACCTGATTATAACTTTCAAAATACCGCGTTTTTCCACTAACGCGGCGTGCTCGGGAGTGAACTCCTCGTTTGCGGCAATAATCAGCCTTCCATCGTCAAAAGCCGGGTCTTTAATATCCATAGCGCTGAAGCGCCCGATAACCCGATCCCGCAGCGGCAGCACGATTTCATCGCCTTCAACAATAGCGGAAACCCATATGCCTTTAACTGTTCCACAGTCCTCGCCGCGGCAGATAATGTCCTGGGCCACGTCCACGAGCTTACGGGTCATATAACCGGATTCAGCGGTTTTCAAGGCGGTATCGGCCAAACCTTTGCGGGCGCCGTGAGTACTGATGAAGTATTCCAGCACCGACAGGCCTTCCCGGAAATTTGAAGTAATCGGCTGTTCCATGATATCGCCGGAGGGTTTAGCCATCAGGCCGCGCATACCCGCGAGCTGACGAATTTGATCTTTACTGCCGCGGGCCCCGGAATCAAGCATGGCGTAAACGGAGTTCGGCCTGCCCTTGAAAGACTCGTCCTCAAGTTTTTTGAACAATTCGTTAGCCACTTTATTACTGGTTTGAGTCCAGATGTCAATAATTTTGTTGTGCCGTTCACCGTCAGTCAAAACACCGTTATTGTATTGACTGATGACTTTATTGATCTGTTCACGGGCGGAATTGATCAAGTCGTTTTTGGTTTCAGGAATGATCATATCCGTAATGGATATTGAGAAACCGGCTAAAGTCGCGTATTTGTAACCGAGATCTTTCAGATGGTCCAGCAATGTAACAGTCGCTTCGTGCCCGACAGCTTTGTATGAACTGTTAATCAGGGCCCCCAGTTCCTTCTTTTTGGCGACGGCGTTGAAAAAGCCGAGTTTATCATCCCAGATTTCGTTAAAAATACAGCGTCCGGCCGTAGTAATGACATACTTGTCAGCACTGTTCCCATATTCCGTTTCAGTGCCGAAATCAGGGTTTAAAATCCGGACCGCGTCATGAATATGAATATATTTGTCATGCAGGGCATATAATACTTCAAAGTAATCCTTGTAGGTTCTGGCTTTATCTTTGTTGACCGGATCGCGGGTCAGATAATAAACCCCCAAAGTAATATCCTGGGTCGGAGTTACGATAGGTTTGCCGTTTGCCGGCCCGAAAATATTATTCGGAGCAAGCATTAACAACTTGGTTTCCATCTGCGCTTCGTTCGACAAAGGCACATGAACAGCCATCTGGTCACCATCGAAGTCAGCATTATAAGCGGTACAAACCAGAGGATGCAGGCGAATAGCGGAACCTTCAATCAAAACCGGGTCAAACGCCTGGATACTCAAGCGATGCAGGGTTGGAGCACGGTTAAGCATAACCGGATGCCCTTTCGTCACTTCTTCGAGAATATCCCAGACCACGGCTTCACCGCGTTCAATCATTTTTTTGGCGCCGCGCACGGTATGGGCGTAGGCGCGTCCTTTTAAATGGTGAATAATGAACGGTTCAAATAAAATCAGCGCCATTTTTTTCGGCAAGCCGCACTGGTGCAGTTTGAGTTCCGGCCCGACGACAATAACCGAACGTCCGGAATAATCAACACGTTTACCCAGCAGGTTCTGACGGAAACGGCCTTGTTTGCCTTTCAGCATATCGCTGAGTGATTTCAAAGGGCGGTTGCCGGCGCCGGTAACGGCACGGCCGTGCCGGCCGTTGTCAATCAGGGCGTCAACCGCTTCCTGCAGCATCCGCTTTTCGTTACGGATAATAACTTCAGGAGTACTTAACTGCAGCAGGTTTTTCAAGCGGTTGTTCCGGTTGATAACCCGGCGGTAAAGGTCATTTAAGTCAGAAGTCGCGAAGCGGCCGCCTTCCAGCGGCACCAGCGGACGCAGATCCGGCGGGATTACCGGCAGAACCGTCATAACCATCCATTCGGGACGGGTGTTGCTTTTGATAAAACCTTCAACCAGGCGCAGGCGTTTAGCCAGTTTTTTCCGGATCGCCTTGTTTTTCGTTTCGTCGAGGCTGACTTCAAGCCGAGCCTTCATTGCCGGCATATCAACTTTTTCCAACAAAGTCAGGATTGCCGTCGCGCCCATATCCGCTTCAAAAGCACTGCCGTAATCTTCACGGGCCTGGCGGTATTCATGTTCGCCCATGGTCTGCCCGACTTCCAGAGGGGTGTCCCCCTGGTCGGTAATCACCCAGTCTTCATAGTAGACGACACGTTCCAAAGATTTGGCGGTCATATCCAGCATTAAGCCGATACGGCTCGGCATACATTTGAAAAACCAGATATGGGTAACCGGAACAGCCAGCTCAATATGGGCAATACGGTCCCGCCGGACTTTGGATTGAGTTACCTCAACACCGCAGCGGTCGCAAATAATCCCCTTATGTTTCACCCGTTTGTATTTGCCGCAATTACATTCCCAGTCCCGGGTGGGGCCGAAAATCTTTTCACAAAAGAGTCCGCCTTTTTCCGGCTTGAAGCTGCGGTAGTTAATGGTTTCGGGATTTTTTACTTCGCCGAAGCTCCATGAACGGATAACGTCAGGAGAAGCGACATTTATCGAAACAGCTTCGAACGAATTTGTTGAAGACTTGCCGAGTAACTCTTTATAGGCATAGGTATTATCAATCAAGGTTCATTCCTCCAGCGGTTTTAACTGCATTATTTTTTTTAACGGTGCGAATATCCAAACCAAGACTCTGCATCTCTTTCAACAGCACGTTGAATGATTCAGGCCTGCCCGCGTCAAGAACATTATGTCCTTTCACTATTGATTCATAAATACGGGCCCGCCCGGAAACATCATCACTTTTAACGGTGAGCATTTCCTGCAGGGTATATGCCACGCCGTAAGCTTCCAGCGCCCACACTTCCATTTCCCCGAAGCGCTGGCCGCCGTGCTGGGCTTTACCGCCAAGCGGCTGTTGAGTGACCAATGAATAGGGCCCGACCGCGCGGGCATGTATTTTGTTCGCGACCAGATGGTCCAGTTTCAGCATATAAATCTGGCCGACCATGATGCGTTGATCAAAGGCTTCCCCGGTACGGCCGTCGTAAAGAATTGTTTTGCCGTCATATATTAATGAATCATCGGCATCCCGGCGAAATCCCCAGTTATAATTGAGATTTTCACTTTTCGCGTTTTCATCATTGGCTTTGCTCATGAACTCAATAATTTTTTCTTCAGGAATACCGTCAAATACCGGTGTCGCCACTTTAATGCCGAGCATTTTCGCCGCCCAGCCCAGATGGGTTTCCAATACCTGCCCGACGTTCATACGCGACGGCACGCCCAGGGGATTGAGGACAATGTCAACCGCTCTGCCGTCAGCCATGAAAGGCAGATCTTCAACCGCGACGATATTGGAAACAATACCTTTGTTGCCATGCCGCCCGGCCATTTTATCACCGACCTGCAAAGTACGCTTACAGGCGATGTACACTTTAACGCGCTTGACAACGCCGGGATCAACGGATTCACCGCTTTCCAGAGAGTTGACCGCGTCATAACGGGTTTTTTCGTTTTCCTCGAAGCGGGGCGCGTAAATCGCAATCAGTTCCGCTATTGATTCCTTCAGCGAACATTCCTGCATGCGCCAACTACTGTATTTGTTGGCTAATTTCAGAATTGAACTGCGGGTTACTTTACGGTTGGAGCTGATCAGAATAGCATTTTCCTTGCTGGACGATTCATCATAAATAGAATGCGGTAATTTCTGTCCCAGCATTAAATCGGCTAAGCGGTCGGCAAGTTCCTCAACCAACTCATTCAGAACCATTTTATAATTATCTTTAATGAGTTTGTTTTGACGACGCATTTCTGATTTCGTCATCGTCTGCTGGTTCGGATTATGAGCATATTCGTAACGGACATCCATAACAACTCCGCCTTTACCGCTGCTGACCACCAGGCTTGAATCTTTGACATCAGCGGCTTTTTCACCAAAAATAGCCCGCAGAAGACGTTCCTCCGGAGCCAGTTCGGTTTCACTCTTGGGAGTAATTTTACCGACCAGAATATCGCCGGGCTTGACTTCAGCCCCGAGCGAAACAACTCCATCCATACCCAGATTACGCAGCGCTTCTTCACTGACGTTAGGGATATCACGGGTAATTTCTTCAGGGCCAAGCTTGGTTTCCCGGCTGATTACTTCGAATTCATCAATATGCACACTGGTGTAAACATCGTCTTTAACAAGACGTGCACTGACCACAATAGCGTCCTCAAAGTTGTAACCACCCCAGGGCATGAAGGCAACCATCAGGTTTTTTCCCAGGGCTAATTCACCATTGGAAGTCGCGGCCCCATCGGCAATAACCTGGCCCGCTTTAATTTTCTGTCCGGTTCTCACCAGAGGGCGCTGATTAATACAGGTACCGGCATTACTGCGCATGAATTTAAGCAGTTCATAAGTTTTCGCAGAATCCGGCTCAGCGTTTTCGTCCGCCGGCAAACCATCCGCCGTTATGACAATTCTCCCGGCTTCAACTTCCGCGACGATTCCAGCGTCAACCGCGCAGACAACCGCGCGGGCATCTCTTGCAACCCGCCCTTCCAGGCCGGTTCCAACTAAAGGCTCTTCGGTTTTCATCAACGGAACCGCCTGCCGCTGCATGTTCGATCCCATTAAGGCACGGTTGGCGTCATCGTGCTCAAGGAAAGGAATAATACCTGCCGCGGCACTAACGAGCTGCTTTGGAGACACATCCATATACTGAACTTCTTCAGCAGGATGTTCTTCAGATTCACCAAACAAACGGGACATGACGTAGGGACGGACAAATTTGTTGTTTTCGTCCAAAGGCGCGTTCGCCTGGGCAATAACAAATTTTTCTTCCTGGTCAGCGGATAAATATTCAACTTTATCACTGACCTGAGAGTTTTTAACTTTTCGATACGGAGTTTCCAGAAAACCAAAAGCATTGATGCGGGAATAAAGAGACATTGACGAGATCAAACCAATGTTCGGCCCTTCAGGAGTCTCAATGGGACAAATCCGGCCGTAATGGCTGGTATGAACGTCACGCACCTCAAAACCGGCACGTTCACGACTCAAACCACCGGGGCCGAGCGCACTTAAGCGACGTTTGTTGGTCAATTCGCTGAGCGGATTAGTCTGATCCATAAATTGGGACAACTGGTTCCTGGCGAAGAAATCACGAACCACACCGGCAAAAGCTTTGGGATTAACCAGTTTGCCCGGCGTAACATTAGCGTCCTCGGCATTGAGCAGGCTCATGCGCTCACTGATTAAGCGCTCGGTGCGCCTCAGTCCGGCGCGGCAGTGATTCTGCAGTAATTCGCCAACTGTACGGACACGGCGGTTGCCTAAATGATCAATGTCATCGACTTTTCCGCCGGTGTGAGCCAGTTTGATTAAACCTTCAGTCGCCGCCATTAAGTCGTATTTGGTCAAAATACGCATTGTAAGCGGCAGGTCAAGATCAAGTTTTTCGTTAAGTTTATGACGCCCGACAATACCCAGGTCATAACGTTTGATATCAAAAAACAAACGTTTGATAAGCTGTTTCGCGTTATTTATGTTCGGCGGATCTCCGGGACGCATGCGCCGATAAATTTCTTTAAGGGCTTCGTCGCCGTTACGGGCCGGGTCACGGCGCAAACAGGTGATGAAATAATGTCCATACTCAGGAGCGTGGACTAATTCGATACGCTTGATGCCGGAATCCTGAAGCTCTTTTAAATGAGTCTCGTTGAGTTGAACAAGCTCCTCAAGTATGACCAGGTCATCTTCGTTGGTAATGTCGTCAACGGTATAAAAATCAGATAAATCTTTTTGTTTCAGAAGACTTGAGACGGAATGAGCGCGCACCTCAAACACCTGACCGAGAATATCTTTATTAGTTTCAAAACCAATCGCCCGCAGGAAAGTGGTAATTAAGAATTTACGGCGGCGGCGGCGACGGTCTAAATATATATAAATATAGTCATTTATGTCAAATTGAACTTCCATCCATGAACCGCGGTCAGGAATAATCCGGTATGAATAAAGAGTTTTTCCACTGGTATGTTTGCCGCTTTCATAGCAAAGCCCCGGCGAACGGTGTAATTGACTTATAATAACGCGTTCCGCGCCATTAATAACGAAAGTTCCCTGAGGAGTCATTACCGGGATTTCGCCCATGTAAATACGCTCGGGAATTTCTGTTCCATTGTTTTTCAGCAGAAAATCAACATACAATGGAGCACTATAAGTGTTACCATCTTTAACGCACTCGGTAAAGCGGTGCTTAGGTGTTCCAAGAGAATAATCGACGAACTCCAGTACAACCTGTTTGTCAAAACTTTCGATCGGGAAAATTTCATTGAAAATTTCCAAAAGACCTTTATCCCCTCTTTTATTCGAGGGAATATCTTTTTGTAGGAAATCATTATACGAATTAATCTGGACACCGATAAGGTCCGGTATTTCCAAAACTTCCTGCAAATTGCCAAAACTGATACGTTCTGTCATAGCTCACCATTCCAGCTTTTTTCAGTTAAAAATACGACACGGAATTACTAAATAATTCCATCCAACGTGGACAAAAAATACGACCTGTTTAAACGCAAAAAGACGGTAGGAACATTTAAAAAAAATAATTCCCACCGTTTCGTGTGCCCGGTAAAATTATTTGAGTTCTACAGCAGCACCGACGCCTTCGAGTTGCGCTTTAATCTTTTCAGCTTCGTCTTTAGTGATGCCTTCCTTGATCGCCGCAGGCGCGCTTTCGACCAAATCTTTCGCATCTTTAAGTCCAAGGCCGGTTAAGGATCTGACTTCTTTAATAACCCCAACTTTTTTCTCGCCGAAACTGCTAAGAATAACATCAAACTCAGTTTTTTCTTCGGCCGCGGCGCCGGCACCGTCCGCAGGAGCGGCGGCGGCAACAGCCACAGGGGCCGCGGCGCTGACGCCAAGCCGGTCTTCGAGAGCTTTTACAAGTTTAGACAACTCGAGAACAGTCATGTTCTCAACAGCAGAGATAATTTTTTCCATTTCGGCTGAAACTTCAACTTTGGTTTCTTCAGACATAGTAAAATGCCTCCTATTTTAGCTTTGTTTGTTTTTAATTTTCAAGTTTATCTTTATATGCATTCAATACATTAAGTATTGTCGCTGCTTTTGCGTTGAGCAAGCAGACAAAATCTCTGGCAGGAGCCTGGAGAACACCAAGCAGCTGAGCCTGCAGAACTCCTTTCGGCGGCAATGAAGCGATTTCACTAATATCATTGATAGAAAGAACAACGCCTTCAAAATACCCGCCTTTGGGAGCGACCGCTTTGTTTTTACCACCAAAATCAGTAATGACTTTAGCAATTGCACTGGGATCGCCGGACCCGCTGATTAAAGCAGTACTGTCTTTTAATTCGACATCCGTCACGGCCTCGATTTCAAATAATTCAGCCGCTTTTTTAATCATGCGGTTTTTGAGAACGTGGCACTGTGCGTTACCGTCGGCAAGCTGGTTGCGAAAATCAGAAAATTCCGCAACATTCAAGCCTTTGTAAGAGACAAAATAAACGTAATCAGAATCCTTGAGCAGTCCGCCGATATAATTTACCAGATGGGTTTTCTCACTTCTCATTATTTAGTGCCTCTCTATTTCTTTGCCGCTGATTTTCACACCCGGGCTCATTGTTGAAGAAATCGTACAACTAATGAAATAAATTCCCTTGGCGCTGGCCGGCCTGGCTTTTGCCAATGCTTTTAAAATAGCGTCAAAATTTTCTTTCAGATCTTCAGCGGCAAATGAAAGTTTACCGATCGGCACATGCACGCAGGCACCTCGATCCGCTCTGTATTCAACACGTCCGAACTTGGCATCCTTAACCGCGCCGCCGACCGCGTCGGTAACGGTTCCGGTTTTTGGATTAGGCATAAGTCCGCGAGGACCAAGTACCCGGCCTAAAGGACGAACCTGTTTCATGGCGTCCGGCGTGGCAATTAAGACATCGAAGTCAAGCCAGCCCCCTTTGATTTTTTCAATCAGATCTTCGAATCCAACAAATTCTGCTCCGGCGGCTTTGGCGTCATCAGCCTGTGCGCCGCTGGCAATCACTGCAACTGCAACTTTTTTACCAGTTCCTTTTGGAAGAGGAATCGCGCCGCGGACGTTCTGGTCGGATTTTTTCGGGTCAATACCCAATTTAAATGCGACATCGACAGTTTCGTCGAATTTAACGTGCGACATTTTTTTGATGATTTCAAAAGCTTCCAAAACGCTATACTTTTGCTGGTGCTCGTAGCATTTCTGTTGAGATTTATAAAGTTTACTTCTAAACATCAGTCACCTCAATTCCCATGCTGCGAGCAGTTCCCGCGATAATTTTTATCGCTGCAGCTTCATCCCGCGCATTAAGATCTTTCTTTTTGATCTCAATGATTTCCCTGATCTGTTCGACATTAATACTGCCGGCAGTTTCCCTGCCCGGATTATTAGCGCCGGAAGCGAGCTTGGCCGCTTTCTTAATCAGCACTGCAGCCGGAGGGGACTTACAGATAAAAGTAAATGAGCGATCCTGAAAAACAGTAATCACTACCGGGATGATCATTCCACTCTGGGATTGAGTGGCAGCATTGAATTGCTTACAGAATTCCATGATGTTGACCCCTGCCTGACCAAGAGCCGGACCTACGGGAGGTGACGGATTGGCCGCGCCGGCAGGAATTTGCAAGCGGATAACACCTGTAACTTTCTTTGCCATAAAATGAACTCCATTTTCAGCCGCTGTGGTTCGAACCGGCAGGACTCCTGCCACAAACAGACTGTTGTGTATATTACTTGAGTATTAAACGCTAAATGTCGCGTTCAACCTGCCAAAACTCCAATTCCACGGGTGTTGAGCGGCCGAATATGGAAACCATGAGTTTCAATTTGCCGCGTTCATTATCTATTTCTTCAATAACTCCCTCAAAATTATCAAAAGCGCCGCTGTTAATGCGGACGGTTTCGCCAATTTCAAAGAGTACCTTCGGTTTAACTTTTTCTTCTTCTTCCGTCGTGCGGAATAAATTTTCGACTTCATCCGGGCCGAGTGGAACCGGATTGTCGGAACCGCCGACAAAACCGATAATACCTTGCGTGTTCCGGACAAAATACCAGGCGGCTTCATCAATCACGGTGCTGCCCGGTTTATAAAGATCCATGCGTATCAGAATATAACCTGGAAAAATTTTTCTTGTCGTAGTGTATTTCTTACCCTGACGAACTTCAGATACTTTTTCCGTCGGGATGGCAACTTCGTAAACAGGAACATCTTTTCCGTCTTCGCTGTCGAGCTGCCGCTGCAGGGAATCACGAACTTTATTTTCTTTCCCTGAAAGGGTATGAATTACAAACCATTGCCCTCTGGTATCCTTTTCTTCCTGCATGTTCGAATTCCCCTGCTATATAAATTAAAGCGTTCCGCTGATAAGTTTAATTATAAAAACGGCAATCTGATCAATACCGAATACAAAAACGGCAAGAACAGTAATACTGACAACTACTAATATAGTGGACTCAAACAGCTCATGCTTTGTCGGCCATGTACATTTATTCAGCTCGCCGACTGTGTCATTGAGAAATCTTCTGACTTTGGACATTACGCCATTGTTCATTTCTGTCTGCCTCTATACTTTTAACATTATTAAAAAATGGCAGGAGCGGTGGGACTCGAACTCACGACCTGCGGTTTTGGAGACCGCTGCTCTAGCCAACTGAGCTACACTCCTGCGCGAAAATTCATGCTCCGGTTTATTTGGAACGTTCGCGATGCAGAGTATGCTTGCGGTCCCATTTGCAATACTTGCTCTTTTCCAAACGCCCTGGAGTGTTGCGTTTTTCTTTCATCGAAGTGTAATTACGACGTTTGCACTCCGTACATTCAAAAGTTATTATTTCACGCGCCATAAAGACACCTCTTATCTTGGAAATCATCCCGGACAGCCGGTCGGCTGTCCGGGATTAATATCATAATTGAATCAGGTCAACACTCAGTCGAGAATGTCAGCAACTCTACCGGAAGCAACAGTACGGCCGCCTTCACGGATAGCGAAGCGCAATGCTCTTTCCATCGCGATAGGGGCGATGAGTTCAACTGTAACAGAAGTGTTGTCGCCGGGCATTACCATTTCAACGCCTTCCGGCAGAGTAATGATACCGGTTACGTCCGTTGTCCGGAAATAGAATTGCGGGCGATAGTTAGTGAGGAAGGGAGTATGACGTCCACCCTCTTCTTTGCTCAACACATAAATTTCAGCAGTAAATCTGGTGTGAGGAGTAATTGTTCCCGGTTTAGCCAGAACCTGGCCGCGGGTAACATCGTCTTTCTTAGTTCCGCGGAGCAGGCAGCCAACGTTGTCGCCGGCGCGGCCTTCGTCGAGCAGCTTACGGAACATTTCAATACCGGTAACGGTAGTTTTAGCAGTTTCACGAATACCAACGATTTCAATAGGATCGTTAATTTTTACAATACCGCGTTCGACACGGCCGGTAACAACTGTTCCACGGCCTTCAATTGAGAATACGTCTTCAATAGGCATGAGGAAAGGTTGATCAACATCCCGAACCGGTTCGGGAATGTATGAATCCACAGCATCCATTAATTCCAGAATACTCTGGCAGTCAGGACTCTCCGGATCACCTTCCGCTTCAACAGCTTTGAGGGCGGAACCTTTGATTACCGGGATATCATCGCCCGGGAAATTATATTCGCTGAGAAGCTCACGAATTTCCATTTCAACGAGTTCGAGTAATTCTTCGTCGTCGAGCTGGTCAGTTTTATTAACATAAACAACGATCGCCGGAACACCAACCTGACGAGCGAGCAGAACGTGTTCGCGAGTTTGAGCCATGGGCCCGTCAGTCGCTGCGATAACGAGGATTGCTCCGTCCATTTGAGCTGCACCGGTGATCATGTTTTTAACATAGTCAGCATGACCGGGGCAGTCAACGTGTGCATAATGACGTTTTTCAGTTTCGTATTCAACGTGCGCTGTATTAATAGTGATACCGCGTTCTTTTTCTTCCGGTGCGTTATCAATTTCATCGTAATTCATTACTTTACCGCCGAATTTCTTGTTCAGCACCATAGTAATAGCTGCAGTCAATGTGGTTTTTCCGTGGTCAACGTGACCAATTGTTCCGACGTTAACATGAGGCTTGGTTCTTTCGAATTTTTCCTTAGCCATCTTTGTTTCCTCCTGCTATTGAGCGTTAAGAGTTTTTTTAAAGTTTAACTTTTTCTTGTTTCTATTTCAAACGATGTAACTGGAGCCCACAACCGGACTTGAACCGGTGACCTCTTCCTTACCAAGGAAGTGCTCTACCGACTGAGCTATGTGGGCACCTCAAAAGTCCTATGCAGACAAAAGTACAAAGTAAAAATATACATTCCATCCATAAAGTGTCAAATCCATCTTTACAAAAAGATCAAAAAAAATGGTGCTCGAGGGGGGATTCGAACCCCCATGGATTGCTCCACATGGCCCTCAACCATGCGCGTCTGCCAATTTCGCCACTCGAGCGGCAAATTTTAATAATTTTAGAAACAGCCGTTTATAATACAAGCAAGACGCAGTAATGCAAGTGAAAAAACAAAATTTGTTCACTTTTTTATCGTATTTTTCACGAAAATATGACAGCAGCGCAAAGGAATAAAACAGGATCGTTCCGCAAAGACGCAGGAAAGTAGTGCACTATACAACTTAAATGTTCGCATTGTATATAAAAAATGTAGCTCACTTTGCGAAGGCTGAGACTGAGCACAGCGAAAGTCAACCGTCTCGCTTGAGTAT
>VAOY01002870.1_pt1 | contig 21347 bp, 24 predicted proteins | sample 3393881 | NCBI WGS metagenome assembly VAOY01 (sample SAMN08290430, study PRJNA428436) | hydrothermal vent metagenome | isolation source: Deep-sea hydrothermal vent chimney | place: Indian Ocean: Southwest Indian Ridge
AAGCGAGACGCTTGACTTTCGCTGTGCTCAGTCTCAGCCTTCGCAAAGTGAGCTACATTTTTTATATACAATGCGAATATTTAAGCTGTATAGTGTACTAGTTTTTAAAATCAAGAGCTTCCTTTATATCGATTCCGTTCGGGTATTGCTTTGATTTGTAAATTTGATTTTTGGCTTGTTTATTCAACCTTGTCCACTTTGCTTTTCCATTTGTCGCGGCGTTAAGATAGGCTACTGCATGGTTGGTAATAATATCCGAGAGCGTGGTCATTTCTTGCCTCATAATGCATATAAAAATTTAGCTTTCACCAAATCGGTAGAAACTATTTTTAGGCTATATTTTACATATTTGCAAGCTTCGGGATAATTTTTCAGGTGTTTAAAACACATTCCCATTGCCAAAAAAAATCAGCTCGACTACTGAAGATTACTCTTGAATAATAGTTTATTGGGATTTATAATTTACTGGTGATTTGCTATAATAGCTTTTGAACTTTTTGGAGAAATGAAATTCGTCATAGAAACCAAGTTCAAAAGCTGTTTGTTTGACGGATTTTCCGCTTTCGAGCATGTCTTTTGCCTGTTTCATTTTCTGTTTTAGAATGTAGCACTTCAGTGGTGCGCCAAACTCTTTTGGGAAATTCTGAGAGATAAAAGATGGCGAACGATCTATGTGTTTTGCCAAACGCGCTAAAGTCAATTTTTCATGAAGATGGTTTGTAATATAATCTTCAACGCGTTCAGTCCAAGGCTTGTTTTTGTGTTTAATAATCTCACTTTCAATAATATATTCGCCTATATGCTTAAGCAGTTCACCAATATCACGAACCTCCCGCATGGAAAGAAAACGGGTTTTCTCCAAAAGTTTTTTTGCCTTGGCGGAACTATATTCATATTCCCTGTCTTTGTCGCGAAGTTGTCCGAATACAATTGCGCCCAAATACATTTTACGTTTATCATATAAAGGTACAACGCCTTCCAGTAGACCAGAATGACAGTGATAAACATGTACATTTCCAGTGCTGGCGGAAAAAGTTCTCAGCCCAAAACTGCACGAAAATAATCTTTGCTGTTACGATTATAGTTTGCCGGGCAAATACACGACAATCGCTTATTGCTTGACAGGTGGAAATATCCTGCAATGGTTTAAGAATGAATTAGGTCATCAGGATTCCTACGATTCATTGATTGAACAGATGCCGGATGAGCCGACAGATTTACTGGTTTTACCGTATTTCACTCCGTCAGGAACTCCGTATTTTGATACTGTTACTAAAGGAACAATAATGGGATTACGCCTAAACACATCAGGTCATGAGATACTCAAGGCATTGCTTGAAGGGGTGCTTCTGGAGATGAAACTGAATTTAGATTTGCTGGCTGAATCCGGCATAAAGATAAAAAAACTCATAGCCACTGGCGGCGGAGCTAAAAATCCGAAATGGCTACAATTGAAAGCGGATGTTTTGAATATGCCGATCATAAAGAAAGATATTGACGAAGCCGGATGCTTAGGGGCGGCAATGCTGGCTTTTTCAGCGGCTACCGGGCATAATATTGAACATGACAGCAATGAACAGACCATCATGCCGAACTATGAAAAAGCTGAAATATATGAAAACAAATTCGAAAATTATAAAAAAATGTATCCTGTTATGAAAGAACTATATCAAAATTTCAAGGGGAGGAACTGAATATGCCAACAACTTTGATCATCGCTATCGCGCATTGTTAAGATTTGACATCAGGCCGTTTTTAATCGCCGGAAATGTCAGAAAAGCGATCCTTAAATTTTCTCTGCGCAATATTTACGGCAAACAATCCGCCCGCAAATTCAGGCTACAGTATTTTACAAATGAAAAGATGCTGCTGGGATTCAATGATCTTACCGACGTCCGTGTTAAAACTGTAAAAGATTTTATTTTGAAGCGAAGAATGAAATATCCGCGAACGCTTTCTTTTGACGTGACATCCGAACTTAATTCCACCCTTTATAAAGGCTTTGGCTCTTGTTCTTTTCGAATCCTGGATCTGTGGGCGGAAAAACATGGCAACCCGGAAAATATCGGCGCGTGAACCGCCTATTAATCTTCGCCTTGAGATTGTTCATGATGAGGTCTTTTTATTTTTTTTGACCTTAATATGAACTCTCTATCTGCATATTCCAACTCAATTTTAATTAAATACTTTTGAAATTAGCTCATTAATTTAAGTTTGACGATTTTTATTTTAGTGATTCCTCCTCGAATTCATTAAAGATGCGTTTTTTTTTGCAAAAAAATCCGCTTTTTAACTTTTATTCGATTCAAAGACATGTATACTAACTGCCATGTACTACTGACCTTAGAAAAATAGCAAAAGCTTTTAGCCATACTATTAACTGATACTATAAGAATATCATAATGGATGTTTAGATGAAATTTAGAAAATTTATATCTGTGATCCTGGCAATGTCTTATATGTTCACGATTGCCAGCGTATTTGGAACTGATACGTTTTTATGCACCAGTAATGACCATGTTTCTGTTGAAACTACTATAGATGGTGGTTGCCCGCAAATAACTTTTGATGTCCCGCTCATAAATACTGTAATTTCTAATGAAAGTTATGATTTTTGTATAGATATTTTTTTGATTAGATTAAGTAATGACAGCAAATACAGTTATAGTTTGAAAAAAAGAACGGCTTCTAAAAAACCGTTTACTACTTATTTTTCCCTGCTATACCCCCTGCCCAAAAAACCGATGCTGATTAAAACTGGTCTGACGGCATCGCCTTTTCCCAATATTTATACCTTGAAAATGTTGCGTACCACCACTCTTATCATATAATAATTCTGCAATCGTATGGCAGTTGAACTCTCTCTTGTGCTCCATCTGTATTGAGAAGTTGTTAAACAACTTCTCTGCCGGTTTGGATTCAAGCTGCTGCTATATGATAACTTTCTCTCCTTTGGATTAAAAACTTTCTTTTATCCGGACATTGCTTAATGTCCCAAAAGTTATCTCATATCCAAATAATGTTGAACAGAATTATCCTGTTATAATGTTGAACAGGATTATCCTGCCGATAAAAATTTGTCTCCCGAACCAGAATTATCAGGAATAAAAATGAATAAGAAGTTTGTAATTTTTATAATGGTCGTAACGATAGCAGCCTTGATCTCTTTACTTGTTATGTTTGCTCTTAAAGAGGAGCAGGCAGAGAGAAATAAGCGTTCCGGGCTTGATCGTATTGGAGATACTGTTGCCGCAACGTATATTGGCGGCAAAGTGACCGCACAGGAACTCCGGGCTTATATCAATAAAATGATGCCAAGGAGAGAGCATATGAGTTGTAAAAAACATGGTTCTAAGCATTCTCAGTGCTCACCGGATGAAAAGTGCGAGAATCACCCTCTCAATTCTGTAGACACCTATCGTATGCTTCTGCGGCAGTTGGTAATGGAAAAGATGGTGGATCGCTGGATAAGAGAAAAAGGAATGCTTGCGCGCAAAGACGTAACCCATAAACTGAAACATCTGGTGGAGGAAATCAATCTCAATGCTTTGTCAGGGAAAATGCACTCGGACAAACTCAAACCGGATCAAGTGGAAATGCGTCAGTATTACGAACAGCGTCGTGACGAATATCAATCCCGCCCTTTTGCTGAAGTGGAGAAAGAAATAGAGCGAATTCTGATTGCCCGGAAGCAAGCTGAGTACATTCCGAAATATATTGAAGAATTAAAAAAGAATGCCGTTATAGAAAGAAACTACGACTTGATAAAAGTTTCTGAGCCTACGGACAGTGAGATTAGAAACTACTATGAGGAACACAGCAGTAAATACAAGCGTCCGGAGTCAATCCAGGTTCAGTATATGGTGTTTCAAAATGGCGAAAACAAAGCGGTACAGGAAAAGGCGGAGAAAGCTCTCATTAAAATCCGTGCAGGCGGAAACTTTAAAAAAATTGCCGATGAATTTGCGGATAGTTTCTCCAGCGCTGAATATCTTGAGAAGAATAATTCCTCTAGCAAAAGCCCTAAGTTCCTGAAAACCGTATTTCGTTACCGGAAAGGGGAGACCACAGCGGTTTTCCAAGATGGCGGCGCGCTTTACATCGCCGGAATTATCGAGCGGCTGGGCAGTAAGCGAAAACCTCTTAAAGCAGTCAGGGGAGAAGTTAAAAAATCCGTTTACCTTGCTAAAGAGCGGGAAAAAATGAAACGGAATAAGTATGAAGCTCTTTTTTCCATACACGGAAAGCGTTTTACGGTCGAGGAATTCATGCAGGAATTTGACGAGTTGACCCCGGAGCAGAAAAAGCAGTTCGCCAGCTTTGAGGCCAAGAAGAACCTTTTTGACCAGCTTGTTGTCAAGGAACTCCTGATGGAAAAGGCCGATGACCAGGGACGGAACAAACAGGAAAGAGAATATCTCAAAAAAGTAAAGCGGGCAGCTTTGGAGCAAATGCTCCATAAAGCGGAAGTGGATGAAAAAATCACCATTCCGGACGCGGAAGCCAAAAAGTTTTATGCACAATACAAACGTCAACTAGTCGAGCCGCTTAAAGCGAAAGTGAGCATTATCCGGGTTGGCACGGGCTTCAGCGAGGATGAACGCAAACGCGCCAGGAAACGTATCGAAAAAGCCGAATCAAAACTGCGTGCGGGAGCTGATTTTGCCGATATCGCCAAAGAATATTCAGAAGACTGGACGGCAACTCGCGGCGGTGAGCTCGACCAGTGGATAGACGAAGGCGGCAGCCATTTGGCAGAGAGCTACGAACACGGTTTCCACCGCTATGTTTTTGCGCTCGCTCCTGATGAAATAAGCGATTTTTTCGAATTCAGGAACAACTACTGGTTAGTTAAAATGCGCAAACGCGTGGAACGACGTCAACAGACATTCTATGAGGCAAAACCAAAAATTATGGAAGTCCTGCGAACCATAAAGCATAGAAAGCGTATGCTCGAAATGCAGAATGAACTTCTAAGTAAGTCGCAATTGACTGTCAGAGATTTTGTTTTGAGCAGGCTATTCTCGAATGAGTCAAAAAAACATGTTAAAGAGAAAAAATTTCTCGCACATTAATCAAGTATTATTTGGAGGTACTATAAATGAATAGAAAAGAACAAACGCTTCTCGTGACCATCGGTGCAAACTGTGTTCTCATCGCGTTGCGTTTTATGCTCGCCTTTGTTTCCGGCAGCCTGGCACTCAAGGCAAACGCCTGGCATTCCTTTGCCGATTTGGTAGTATTGGGAATTGTCCTTCTGGGACTGATTATTTCGTCCCAGTCAAATGAGCATTTCAAGGGGTTGATGGCTCGTACAGAGAACATCGTAGCCATGGTTGTATCTGTTTTTATTTTCTATATGGGCTTTGATCTTTTTTATGAGGCGGTTTCCGGTGACACGATTGAACTGCAGTACACCTCATGGGCTGCACTAGGAGCGTTTTTCGGGGTCTGCATAACATATTTTATGGGACGCTACATGCTCTATGTCGGAGAACTGGAAAAATCCCCGAGTTTAATCGCTGCCGGATATCATGCCCGGATGGACATGCTTTGTTCCAGCGCCGTGCTGGTCGGTTTGATAGGCTCGATATTCGGGATGACCGGCCTGGATAAAATTGCCGCGGCAATTGTGGTGATTTTCATTTTCCTGGCCGCTGTTGAGATATTTACATCCAATTTAAACGCTCTTCGTTCAGGAGGAGCAGTTTTGCCGGAACATGGCCACCAACATGAACACGGAAAATCCGGTTGGCTCATAGCCATAACCCTGTTTTTATTCTGTTCCATTGCTTACTTTGCTTCCGGTTTTTACTTTGTTCAGGCTGACGAACAGGCAATTGTCCGGCGTTTCGGCAAAGTATCAGGAAAGATTGCGGGTCCCGGTATTCATTACCGTCTGCCTTATCCTCTGGAACGTGTAGACAAAGTAAGCACTTCAAATATACGTAAAATAGTAACACCGAGGCAGCTTATACTTACCGGGGATGAAACCCTTGTCGAGGCAAGCATTGCTATTCATTTCAGGGTCAAGGATGCGAAGCGTTTCCTGCTGAATGCAAGCTCCCCTGAACAGATCGTCAAAAATGCGGCTGAATCAGGGCTTCGCGCCGTTATCGGACGCAATCTGATTGACAGGCTGCTTACCACAGGGCGGAGAATGATTAGCGAAGAGACCGGAAAGGCACTGCAGGAAGAACTGGGCCGGAACAAGACAGGCGTGGAAGTAACGGATGTACTTATTCTCTATCTGGCGCCGCCCGATGAGGTGAAAGATGCGTTCCAGGATGTTGCAAGTGCCAGAGAGGACAAGTCCACGTATATCAACGAGGCATACTCCTTTTTCAACGCACTGGTCCCGGAAGCCCGCGGCAAAGCAGCTGAGAGGCTCAGTTCCGCGATAGCGTACAAAAATGAAAAGATCAACAGGACAGAGGGAGAATCAGCGCGCTTTCTGAAGAAAGTCAAAGAATATGATAAAGCCCGAGACATTACCCGCGCGCGCCTTTACATAGAAACAATGGAAAAAATATTGCCGGATGTCAGAAAGTTTCTAATCGGTTCGAAAGTAAAAACGGATGGAACTGATCTGTGGTTTCTGAATAACAACACAAAAATGCCTTTCAAATTTAACAGAAAATAAAAAATAAGGAGATTATTTAATTATGGTAACGAAACATGGATGGATTAAGTGGTTAGTGGGAATAGGACTTCTGGTTCTGGTTTTTATCATGAGCAATCTGGTCTTATTTATCGTGGATACCACAGAGTATGCGGTGGTTACCCAGTTCGGAAAACCGGTAAAAAACATTTTTGAACCCGGCTTGCACTGGAAGCTCCCTGAACCGGTTCAAAGCGTTCAGCGTTATGATAACCGGCTCCATGTCTTTGAAGCCGGGGAGGTTGAATTTCTGACCAAAGACAAGAAAAGCGTTGTCGTTGACTACTACGGAACCTGGAAAATCAAGGATCCGCTGGAATTCATGAAAACCGTCAAAGACAAGGTTGGTACTGAATCCAGGTTATCGGATGTGTTCAGTTCAACTATTGGCGTCTATCTGGGACGTTATGAACTGGATCAGTTGGTTAACACTCAGGCAGGGAAAATGAAACTCCATAAAATGCTTAGCGAAATCAGGAACGAATGCAACCGCCGGGCCGCCGACTACGGAATTGAGGTTGTAAATGTCGAAATGAGAAGGCTTAATTTCCCGGAGAAAAATAAACTTTCCGTCTTCAGACGCATGAAAGCGGAGCGCGAGCAGATTGCTCGTAAATACCGCTCTGAGGGAAGTGAGGAAGCGGCAAAAATCAGGGCAGAGGCAAAGAAAGAACAGAAACGGATTCTGTCGGAAGCGTATAAACAGGCGGAAATCATCCGGGGCGAAGGTGATGCCGAAGCTATTCGTCTCTATGCAAAAGCATTTCAGAAAGATCCTGATTTTTATAAATTTATCCGGACCCTGGCAGCTTACGAAAAGATAATCGACGATAAGACTACTGCCGTTTTGCCTGCGGATTCTGAACTCCTGAGGCTTTTCAGCAGTGGCCGGATATCTTTACCTGCCGCTGCTCCTGTCCGCAAAAAGGAGGTGGTTAAATGAACAAAAAGGATAATGGTCCTTTAAACGACATCCGGGAAGCTTTCGGGCATTTGCGCCTGGGCCTGATAATCGGCTTTTTGCTGATTTCCGGGACAGGGATTTATTTCATGACTGGTTTTTATACCGTTAAACCCGGAGAACAGGGTGTAGTTAAACGTCTGGGAAAGATTATTAAAACTGCCGGACCCGGGCCGCATTATCGAATTCCATGGCCGGTTGACGCCGTTGAAATCGTCAATGTCGGGAAAATACGCCGCGCTGAAGTGGGACTGCTGCTGGAAGAACATAAACACCAGGCATTCATGCCGGAAAGGGTACAGCTTTTAACCGGAGACGAAAACGTCATTAATGTGGAAGCGATTGTGCATTACAAAATCAAAGATGCAGCTCGCTACCTTTACCGGGTAAATTTCAGTGAAGAACGTTTACTGCATAATGCGGTTGCGTCTTCATTGGTTGAACTTATCGGTCAGGTTGGCGTTGATGATATTCTAACGACCCGGAAGATTGCCGCTCAGAGAAAAATCCTCAGGGAAGCGCAAAAGGTGTTAGACCGTTATGACAGCGGACTTGAAATCACGGCATTCAACATTAAGGCTATTATTCCGCCAATAGAAGTTGCTGATGCTTTTCGGGACGTGATGACGGCCCGGGAAGACAAAGAACAATCCATAAACCAGGCAAAGGGTTACCGGAACAGTATAATTCCTGAAGCCAGGGGCAAAGCCAGGGAATTGGTCAGTGAAGCAGAAGGATACCGTATGGAAGTTGTGAATGAAGCTAAAGGTGATGCCACACGATTCGAGACCATGTTGACTGAATATCGGAAAAATTCTCAAATTTACTCGGAAGATGTTACACGCTACCGACTCTATCTCGAAACGATGGAGCGAGTGCTGCCGCGCGTGAAGAAGTATGTTTTACGCGCATCCGGTGATGCCGGGAAAATTAACCTGAAATTCCTGGAAAATTAAATGGAGGAAACATGTTTCAGATTCTGCAGCCGGTTCTTTGGTGTCTTTCCATTTTTGCCATGGTGGTTTCAATAATCATTCTGGCGCGGGCAATCCGTCTTCTCAACCGTATCAATAAGATACGGCAGAAGCAACACAAACAACTAACTAGAAAGGAGGTAAGTGATGGATAAGGTCGGTTCTATCTTAACTGGTATCGGCAGCTTAATCGTTGCCATCGGGGTACTCGTCGTTATGTTACGGGCGAGTGGTTTGATTGACTCGGTTTCGGAAGTTCTGGGCGGCTCAAAAATTAATGAGTCGAAATGAACCGGATATTTCAAAAAAAGTTTAAACTAATTTTAATTTAAGGAAAAAATATTATGTCTAGTATACCTGATATTCTCAACAGTATAGCTTCACTTCTTGTGGCAGTAGGCGCCGTGGTTGTATTACTTAAAACCAGTATTCTAATTACGACTCTCTCGAATCAGATCAAAAATTGGAAGGAATGATTTACTGTTGAATACTGGAAATCTACCGTATTCCGAGTCGAAATATTAATTCTGAAGGAAATAAAAAAAACTTAAAATGGGTACTCGGCGCAATAGCGGAACGTCGTTTTCGAACCGCTATTGTGTTTTTACTCATCGGAACAGTTTTCTATTGCTTGTTCATCCGCTTACCCCGGCCGCCGGATAAAAATCTTGTTGCCACTTACCGGAACGGGAAAGTTACAAAAGGGGAGTTGCGTGCCTATCTGCATGATTTTCTTCCGCGATGTTCAAAACATTACAGTTGCAGGCGTCACGGTATAAATCTCTATCGCCGTGCGGCTGTCGCTTTGATTACGGATCGTTTGACGACAAAGCGGAATTCAAAGGCGGAACTCTCTCGGAACTAAGCCCTCAAATAAAGAACATTCTTACAAAAAACAGAGAAAGGAATTTTGTCAGGGATTATATCCTGAAATTACGGGAGGAAGCCGTTACATCAGTGAATTATGAATTGTTGAGGCTTTCTGATTTCTTTTCCGGACAGTGAAGTTGACGAAGATAAAATTAAAGAGCTCCGCTTCCGGCTGATTGCCGGGGACTCTCCCCGTAAAATAAAGCTTTTGACTGCTGAATACCCCGAAGCAGATGTTTCCGTCAGATGGTTAAAAGAAAAATCGCAGTTGAGCGCCGCTCTCCGCTTGAACAGATATTCTCCCGGAGAGGTAACAAAGATTGCAAAATATAATGCTAAGCATTATATTGCACGGATACGGATACGGAAACGTGAAAAACGTGGGCAAATGTCTTTTGCGGAAGCAAAACCAGTGCTTCTGAATGAAGCGGCAAAGATGGAAAACCGGCGTTTTCTCAAAGAAAATGACGGAGCCGCACTGTTTATTTTTCGAGGCAAACCTTATTCGCTGGGTGAATTCCGGCGGGAGTTTCAGGAGCTGTCCCATGACGAACAAGCCCGCTATGTAACTTTTGACCAGTTGAAAGGGCTGTTGAATAAACTGATTGACAGAACTGTACTTGTGGAAAAAGCGGAAAAAGAGCTGAAAAAATCAGAAGTGGATTTGCTTAGAAAAGCAGACCTTAAAATATACGATTACACAATTCTGAATATGATTGAAGAAAATAAACGCACAGACAAAAAATAGGGAATGATAAATGAAACATGAACATACACATAAGCATAGCGCTGAATGTAAGCATGATGAGCAACGCGAAGACGGGCATCTCTCAACAGAAAAAACAGAATATAAAGTTTTTGGCCTGGACTGTCCGGAAGAGATCGCCATCCTGAAAAAAGAGGTGGGAAAAAAAGACGGGGTACTGAATCTGGATTTTGACATTCTCAATACCAAAATGACCGTTACCTCCACTCCCGGAAAAATCGGCGGCGATGATATCATAGCGGCAGTATCCGCCGGCGGAATGCGGGCGGTTCTCTGGAAAGCGTGGATTTCCCGGGAGGAAGAAGAGTCATTCCGGCAGAAATACGGACGCTCAATTTGCACCTGGGTAAGCGGCTGCCTGCTTGCCGGCGGCTTTCTGGCGCATTGGTATCTGCATGGCAGCTTCATCGATGCCCTGGCGGCCGGAACCGGCGGTAAAGAACACATTTTTCCGCTCGTTTCCATAATATTATATATCGCTTCCATTATTGCCGGCGGCTGGTTCGTCGCCCCGAAGGCACTCGCCGCATTGCGCCGGCGGCGGCTTGATATGAATTTCCTGATGCTGGCGGCGGTTGTCGGCGCGGCTGCAATCGACGAATGGTTTGAAGCGGCAACCGTCACTTTTCTTTTTTCACTGTCACTGCTGCTTGAACACTGGAGTATCGGACGCGCCCAAAGAGCAGTTACCGCTTTAATGGACTTAACTCCCGCTGTCGCCCGTTATCGATGTCCACAGCACGGAGATATTATTGAAGCCCAGGTTGAGGAAGTGCCGATCGGAGTAACGGTACTGGTTCGTCCGGGCGAAAAAATACCACTTGACGGTGAAGTAAGCAAAGGCTCCTCCGCGGTCAATCAGGCTCCGATTACCGGTGAATCCGTTCCCGTATCCAAAGCACCGGGCGATGAGGTTTTTGCCGGGACAATTAATGAGAATGGAGCCCTGGAATTTAAAGTCAGCAAAGCATCCGGCGACACCACGCTTGCCCGGATTATCCACATGGTTCAGGAGGCTCGTTCCCGGCGTGCCCTGAGCGAGCAGTGGGTGGAGACATTTGCCAAATACTACACTCCGGCCATGATTGTCCTGTCAATGATTATCATTATTGTCCCGCCGCTGTTGTTCTCGGCATCCTGGGTGGAATGGATTTACCGCGGACTGGTTATCCTGGTCATTGCCTGCCCCTGCGCCCTGGTTATCTCCACGCCGGTCAGTATCGTTTCCGGGCTGACCACCGCCGCCCGGAACGGGGTGCTTATCAAAGGTGGAATGTATCTCGAGAAAGTCGGCCAACTACGGGCCCTGGCCATGGATAAGACCGGGACCCTGACCTTCGGCCACCCCGAGGTTCAGAAAATAATCCCGCTCAATTCTCATTCACGCCATGAACTTCTGGAACGTGCCGCCGCGCTCGAGGCGGACAGCGAACATCCTCTGGCGCGGGCGATACAGCGTTGCGCCGAAGCTGAACAGATCACTCCGAAGTTTGTTGCGGAAAATTTTCAGGCAATCAAAGGTAAAGGTGCTGAAGCTGATATTGACGGGCGGAATTTCTGGCTCGGCAGCCACCGTTTTATGGAGGAAAAAGGCGGGGAGACACAGGAAATCCATCAACAGGTAACAGCACTCGAAGATGCGGCCCATTCCGTGGTGGCAATCGGCAATGATGATCACATTTGCGGATTAATCAGCGTTGCTGACGGTATCCGCCCGGAAGCCGCCGGGGCGGTAAGCGAAATTAAACGATTGGGAATACGGCAGCTGACGGTGTTGACCGGCGACAATGCCGGTACCGCCAATGCCGTGGCAGCGGCCGTCGGCATCAAGGATGTCAGGGCGGAACTATTGCCGGAGGACAAAGTCCGGGCAGTGGAAGAACTGGTAAAGGAGTTCGGACAGGTGGCGATGATCGGCGACGGCGTCAACGACGCGCCCGCCATGGCGGCGGCAAGCCTGGGAATCGCCATGGGGGCAATAGGTTCAGACGCGGCAATTGAAACCGCCGACATTGCGCTGATGGCGGATGATCTGACAACCCTCCCGTGGCTTATCCGTCATTCCCGCAATACCCTGCGGATTATTAAACAGAATATATGGTTTGCGCTCGGGCTTAAAGTAGCGTTTATGGGCCTTGCGCTGGCCGGGCTGGCAACTTTGTGGATGGCAATAGCAGCCGACACGGGAGCCTCCCTGTTAGTCATTTTCAATGCTCTGCGCTTGTTGAATTCAAACAATAAATCTTGAAATCAGCGTCTTCAAAACCATAAAAAACTTAGCGGCGCTTGACATAACCTGTTTGAAATATTACTATATTATTAAGTGCTGTTTTATGTATTAATGATAACAACTCATAGCGGAGACAGGATGATGGATAAGGAACTGGTAAAAAGTATTAACGGGCAGATGAATTTCGAACTGTATTCATCTTATCTTTATCTCGCCATGGCGTCATATTTGAAATCCCTGAACCTGAACGGATTTGCCAACTGGATGGACGTTCAGGCAAGGGAGGAGATTGTTCACATGATGAAATTTTATAATTTCATGCACGACCGTAATGCGGAGGTTGAGCTTGACGCGATCGCGAAGCCGCAAAACAGGTGGGATTCTCCGCTGGCGGCTTTCGAGCAGGCTTTTAAGCATGAACAGATTGTAACTAAACGTATTAACGCTTTGCTTGACCGGGCCGCCGGGGTCAGTGATCACGCGAGCTTGAACTTTCTGCAATGGTTCGTTGGTGAGCAGGTTGAGGAAGAAGCTAACGCAATGGATGTAATTCAGCAGATAAAATTAGTTGGCGACGCGCTTTTCATGCTGGATCGGGAACTGGGACAAAGGGTTTTTGTTGACCCGACAGCGAGCCCGGCATAAGATAAAACTTTAACAATCAATTAAAGGAGCACAAATGGCTGGTATCAAAGGAACTGAAACTGAAAAAAACCTCTTGAAATCTTTTGCGGGAGAATCGCAGGCGAGAAACCGTTATACTTATTTTTCGTCAATCGCCCAAAAAGAAGGCTACGTTCAGATTGCCTCGATTTTCGAAACTACCGCTAATCAGGAAAAAGAGCACGCGAAGCGCTTTTTTAAATTTCTTGAGGGCGGTCCGGTGGAAATTACCGCGGCCTATCCGGCCGGCAATCTCGATTCCACCGTTAAAAATTTAAAAGCGGCGGCAGGTGGTGAGAACGAAGAGTGGACTTCGCTTTACCCCGGTTTTGCCGAGGTCGCGGAACGGGAAGGTTTTCCGGTGATTGCGGCGGCTTACAGATCAATTTCAAAAGCTGAAAAGCATCATGAAGAGCGTTATCTTGCTTTGCTTTCAAAGCTGGAAACGGGAACCATATTTAAAAGAGATGAGGAAATAGTCTGGATATGCCGTAATTGCGGATACATACACTCCGGCTTTAAATCGCCGACAAAATGTGCAGCCTGTCTGCATCCTCAAGCATATTTCGAAGAATTGAATGATGTCTTACAATAATAAACCCGTAAAATCTTAAAATAGTTGTGAGTTGGGAGTTCAAGAAAGAATTAAAAAAAGAGTTATAGTACACTATACAGCTTAAATATTCGCATTGTATATAAAAAATGTAGCTCAAGCGTCTCGCTTGAGTGTCTTCACAACCGAGACGGTTGTGCTACATTAATTTGTGAAAAAAATACGAAGTTTTAAATTTTACAGTATAATGGCTCTTGCGAAATACAAATTTCGCAAGAGAGAAGTCTTAAAAAGGGTTTAGCAAAGGAGGAATATTATGCCGAAGAGAATGGAAGTGTACAAGTGCGGCAAAGGGATAATCGTTGAAGTTCTCACGGGAGAAGCTTGCGGAACTTCATGTTGTGAATTATCCTGTTGTGGAGAAGCCATGGAACTTCAAAAGGCCAACACGGTGGATGCGGCTAAAGAAAAACATGTCCCGGTACTTGAGTCCAAAGAATGCGGAGTTCTGGTCAAGGTCGGGACAGTGCCTCATCCGATGCTGGAGGAACATTCGATTTTATGGGTCGAAGTAGTTAACGGCGATTATGTCAACCGGAAGTATTTACATCCTGGAAACGCGCCGGAAGCAGAGTTTTACGTCGGCAGACAGGCCGGCTTGATAATCAGGGCCTATTGTAATCTGCACGGGCTCTGGGAGAGCAGAATATAAATACAAAAGGAGTACAAAATGTCGAGTTTAGTAACAAAAGAAGCCCCGGATTTTACCGCTCAGGCAGTAATGCCGGATAATACGATCAAAGAGGATTTTTCACTGTCGGCATTGCGCGGCAAATACATTGTTTTATTTTTTTATCCTCTGGATTTTACTTTTGTTTGTCCTACTGAAATCATCGCTTTCAACCGGAAGCTGGATGAATTTAAACAGCGTGGTGTCGAAGTAGTGGGAGTCTCTGTTGACTCGCAGTTCAGTCACTTCGCGTGGAAAAACACTAAGCCGGAAGATGGCGGAATCGGCAATATCCAATTCCCGCTGGTGGCTGACCTGTCAAAAAATATCGCCAGGGATTACGGCGTATTGTTTGGTGAAGAAATCGCATTACGGGGATTGTTCCTGATTGACAAAGAAGGAATAGTCAGGCACTGCGTTATCAATGATCTGCCTCTGGGCAGAAACGTTGACGAAACTCTGCGCATGGTTGACGCGCTGCAGTTCTTTGAAGCAAACGGCGAAGTATGCCCGGCTAACTGGCGTAAAGGCGACGACGGAATGGACCCTTCCGCTGACGGCGTAGCCAGTTATCTGGCGAAACATTAAAACAGAGAGGAAAAGATCATGAAAAAGTATGTATGTGATGTATGTGGTTACGTTTACGACCCGGAAGCCGGCGATCCTGAAAACGGGGTGAACCCGGGAACTGCCTTTAAAGACATTCCGGATGACTGGGTCTGTCCGGAATGCGGCGTCGGCAAAGAAGACTTTTCCGTCATGGAAGGATGAAATGATATCAGGGCCGCAGGGCCCTTTATTAATTTCTGAAAGCGAGGAGGTATGTATGAAAGTTGGGGTAATAGGAGCCGGCTCTGCCGGAGTCGCGGCGGCCCGAGTTATCGCTCAGAAAGGTGTGGAAGTTACGTTGTTTTCGGCGGAAAAAGTACTTCCGTATTTCAGGCCGCGTTTGCCTGAATTCGCGTTTGAACAGGAACCGCTGGACAATATTTTCATGAACAAACTTGAGTGGTACGCTGAAAATGGCATTAATCTCAGACTGGACTCAAAGGTAAAGGCTTTCACTTCAGATTTTGAAGTTTGCCTGAAAGATGATAGTCGGGAAAAATTTGACGCCTTGATTGTCGCCACTGGCGGTGGTCCGGCAATTCCGTCATTTTTCAGTGAAAGCTCCGGGAAAAATGCTTTCCCCTTGTGGAATTATTCTGACGCGCTTGAAATAAGGAAACGGGTGAAATCCAGTAAGAAAATGGCTATTATTGGTGGTGGAATCATCGGGATTGAAACAGCTCTAAGGGCTGAAAATTATGGTTTACACATTACAATTATAGAAAAAATGACACACCTGATGTCGCGGCATTTTGGAGAAAAAGCTTCTGAAATCATTGAAATGCAGTTGCGTGATTATAATATGGATTTAGTGCTTAATGACAATGTTCGCGCAATTGAAGACACTTATAATGATATGACAATGATTGTCATGGAAAACGACATGGGCATTTTTTGTGATTTTGTTGTTCTGTCGGTTGGTGTCGAATTTGACACCGCAATGGCTGCGGAGGCAGGTCTTAAAACAGATTGTCGGATTTTGGTCAACGAACACCTGGAAACTTCGTCTTCCGGTATATTTGCAGCCGGGGACATAGCGCAATTCTCTATACCCACACCCTGTTCGGCAAAAGAAGCTTTACAGCAAGGGAAAGTAGCCGGAAGCAATGTCCTGGCTTATTTAAATAATATGGAGTTGCAAAGTTACGAAGTGCAGCCGGTACCTGTACGTCTGAAATATAAGAACTTTGAACTTTATTCTATCGGGGAAGTTCCCGGAATTGACAACGAGGAGAAAGTTCTTGATATTCAAGATATGAAAGTTTATCGCAGTTGCGTCTACGAAAAGAGTGCTTTGGCCGGTGTGCAGATGGTCGGTTCAAATAAAGATTCCATGAAATATCAAAAAGAATTTTTATTGGGAAAAGTATGGAGAAAATTAAAGAACACTAAGATATATTGAATACCGCGGACAAAACAGATAATGCGGTACCGGCAAAGAGCAGGATACGGTTTTATCACAATTTCCTGCATTCACGCAAGCGGATTCGGCGGCAACTTGATCAAGGAAGGAAAGAACCATGAGAGTTGGAATAATAGGAGCTGGATTTGCCGGGGTTGAGGCGGCACAGGCCATCGCTCGGGAGGGCGTGGAGGTTACGCTGTTTTCAGCGGAAAAAGTACTTCCGTATTCCAGGCATCGCCTGCCTGAATTCGCCTTCGGACAGGAAGATTTTGAGGATATTTTTTTTACAAACTTGAATGGTATGCCGAGAACGGCATTGACCTCAGACTGGATTCCAAAATAAAGGCTTTCACTTCCGGCTTTGAAGTTTGCCTGGAAGACAAGAGCCGGGAAAAATTTGACGCCTTGGTTATCGCTACCGGCGCCGATCCGGTAATTCCGCCTTTTATCCGGGAAAGCTCCGCAAAAGCTATTTTCCCGATGTGGAATTATCCTGAGGCGCTTGAAATAAGAAAACGGATAAAGATCAATAAACAAGTAGCTATTATCGGTGGTGGACTCAACGGAACTGAATCAGCATTAAGGGCTGAAGATAATGATTTAGACATTACGCTTATAGAAAAGATGCCGCACCTGTTGTCGCGGTATTTTGGTAAAAAAGCTTCCGGAGTGATTGAAGCGCAGTTGCGTATGCGCAATATAACTTTAATGCTTAATGACCGGGTCAGCGCGATTGAAGAATCTTATAATAATATGACCATGGTTGATATGGAAAACGGGGGAGCTTTTCTGTGTGATTTTATCGTTCTGACCATTGGGTCCAGGTTTGACACCTCAATGGCCGCTGAAGCAGGCCTTCAAACCGGGCGTCAGATTCTGGTGAACGAACATCTGCAAACTTCGTCTCCCGGCATATTCGCCGCCGGGGATATAGCGCAGTTCTCCCAACTCCGGCCGTGTTCTGCTGAAGAAGCTACACAGCAGGGGAAGATTGCCGGATACAATGTATTGGCTTATTTAAATGGTAAAGAGTTACAGAGTTACGAAGAGCAGCCGGTGCCTTTTTATCTGAAATATAAGGACTTTGAGGTTTATTCTCTCGGGGAAGTGCCTGAAATTGGCGACAAAGAGAAGGTCCTCACTTTTGAAGCGATGAAAGTTTATCGCGGCTGTGTTTATGAGAAGAGCGCTTTGGCCGGTGTGCAGATGGTCGGTTCAAATAAAGATTCCATGAAATATGAAAAAGAGTTTTTATTGGGAAAAATATGGAGCAAAATAAAGGGAACCAAGGTATGCTGGACAGTATAAACAAGCTTGATATAATTATTTTAGGCGCCTCCGGCAATCTGGCGCGGTTGAAGATATTTCCCGCCCTGTTCGCGCTGTTCTCGCAGGGTTTGCTGCCGGATAATGTCCGTTTTTTCGGATACGCGCGCAGCAGACTGACGCAGGCCGAGTTCAAGGAACAGATAATGCGGCATCTTACCTGCCGCTATACCCCGGAGCATTCCTGCGGTACTCATATTGAAAGTTTTCTCGCGCGCTGCTTTTACTGCGATGGCGGATATGATTCCCCGGATGACTTTACCGCACTTGGCGCGCTGCTGCGCAAGGGCGGCAACCGGCTTTTTTACCTGGCTCTGCCGCCGGCGGTTTTCCCGGCGGTCACTAAGGCCGTCGGCGCGGCGGGGCTGCTGAAAAATGACGCGGACAAGTCATGGATACGCATTGTTGTTGAAAAACCCTTCGGCCGCGACCGGGTTTCATCCGATAAGCTGAACAATGCATTACTCAGGGAATTTTCCGAGGAACAGATTTACCGGATTGATCATTATCTGGGCAAGGAGATGGTGCAGAATATTATGGTGTTGCGTTTTGCCAACCAGATATTCAAGCCGCTGTGGAACTCCAAACATATTAAATGTGTGAAAATCGACTGGCAGGAGGATATTGGAATCGAAGAGCGCGGCGGTTATTTTGACGACTACGGCATTATCCGGGACGTAATCCAGAATCATCTGTTGCAGATTATTACTTTAATCGCCATGAACGAGCCGGAATCGCTGTCCGCTGATGCTGTCCGCGACCGTAAACTTGAAGTTTTGCGCGACATTGAAGCAGTTTCCGGCAAAGACATTATGCTGGGGCAATACAGCACTTATACTGATGATCCGCAGGTTCCGGATGATTCGCTTACCCCGACTTTCGCGAATCTTCGCCTCAGGATTAACAGCGACGAATGGCGCGACGTACCGTTTATCATCCGTGCCGGCAAAGGGCTGCCGCGTAAAAAAAGTGAAATACGTATTGTTTTCCGCACGCCCGGGGGTAATATTTTCTGTAAGCTTAACGACTGTCCGCCGGCTAATGAATTAATTATCCGCATTCAGCCTGACGAAGGCATTCATTTCAAGATAGTCAGCAAAGTTCCGGGATTAAAAATGCGGTTTCAAAGCAAAGAACTGGATTTAAGCTACAAATCGGCTTTCGCTGACGCGATTATTCCGGAAGCTTATGAAAGCCTGCTGCTTGACGTCATTAACGGCGAAAAAGCCTTATTTATCCGAAACGACGAGCTGGAAGCCGCCTGGGATATTTTCACTCCGTTTCTGCATCAAATAGAAGCAGGTGGAATAAAGCCTAAACCTTACGTTTTCGGCAGTGAAGGGCCTGATGAAGCATACCTGAAGGAATGCGTATGCAGGGAGAAATAACTTTTTTTTTAACGGCGGCGGAGATGTATACTGCCGCCGTGGAGCTGATTTGCGCAAGCGCCGCAAAAGCGACCGCGCGTTCAGGAAGTTTTTCTTTACTGCTGGCGGGCGGCGAAACTCCGCTGCCGGTTTACCGCAAACTGCTTGACTTGTCTTTTCCGTGGGATAAAACAGATTTTTTTTGGGGTGATGAGCGTTGCGTGGATATGCTCGATGACGGAAGTAATTACGGCAATGCTATGAAGGCTTTCCTGAAACAAGCTCCGGTGGCGCAGGAACATATTCACCGTATGAAGACAGAATTATCTCCATGCGAGGCGGCGGACAGTTATGCGGCGGAATTGCGTGAGTTTAAAAGCCTTAGCGGCCGGGAAAAGCTTTTTGACCTTGTTTTGCTGGGAATGGGAGAAGACGGACATACGGCATCACTTTTTCCCGGTTCTGAAGCTTTGAAGGAAAACGAAAAACTGGTTGTCGCGGCAAAATTGCGAGCGGCAGTTCCAAGAGTTACGCTTACTTATCCGGCGCTTGCCGATTCGGAAACAGTTTTATTTATGATTAAAGGTAAGAACAAAAAATATTTACTGGCAAGCGGAAAGAGTTTTCCCGCGGCAGCAGTTAAATCTAAAAAAATTATATGGTTTGCGGCATAAAGTAGTGCCGGGTGTAGCCTTACACCGGCATAATGAAGACGTTTGCGCATATCGCGGTGTAAGGCTGCACCTGCGACTACGGTAAGGAACATTTATGAAACGTGATAATGAAACAATACGTTTTTATCGTAAACGGCTTCCTCATTGGGAAGTGCGTGACGGATTGTATTTTGTTACGCTTCGGCAAGCCGGTTCTTTGCCCGCGAATAAAGCAGAAGAAATAAGACGCATGACCGAAGAATTGAAAATAAGGCCCGAAGATGAAAAAAATAAACTTCGGCGTTTAATTTTTAAACGCATGGAGGCAATTCTCGATTATGGACACAACGGCAGTTTGACACTGAGTCCTTATGCTGATATAATTATGGAAACAATTAAACATCGACACGAGCAAGATTGTTGGAGAATGATAGAATTTGTTGTAATGCCGAATCATTTACATATGTTTTTTGAAAATAAAGGGCAGGATTTAGCAAAAACACTCAAAGATTTTAAACGTTGGACAATAAAGGAATTCAAAAAGAAAACAACGGGAAAATGTGATATATCCTGGCAAGCGGAATGCTTTGATCATTGGTCGCGAACTGCTGAACAGGATGAAAAAATCATTAACTATATTCGCAACAACCCGGTAAAAGCCGGATTGGTAAACAATTATCAGGATTGGCAATATGGCGGCTGGAACTAAAGTAGTGCCGGGTGTAGCCTTACACCGGCACAATGAAGACGTTTGCGCATATCGCGGTGTAAGGCTACACCTGCGACTACTTTAAACATAAAAAAATAGGATACAAACATGAAAACAGAACTTAAAAAAAACATTTACTGGGTTGGCTATGCTGATTGGGATGTAAGAGATTTTCACGGCTATCGTACCGACCGCGGCAGTTCTTACAACTCATACCTGATAAAAGATGAAAAAATCGCGGTAATTGATTCGGTCAAAGCCCCGTTTGCTCAATATTTACTCGGTAATATCGCTGTACTGACGCCGTTGGATAAAGTTGATTATGTGGTTTGTAATCACGCTGAACCGGATCATTCCGGTTCGCTTCCGGCATTGATGCAGGCATGCGTAAACGCCGAATTAATTTGTAACGCGAAATGCCAAAAAACTTTGTCAATGTATTACGACACTTCGAAATGGAAGTTCAAAATCATTGATGAAGCAAGTCAGGTTTCACTTGGCTCTCATACCCTGACATTTATGAATACCCCTATGGCGCATTGGCCCGAATCCATGTTTACCTATGTCCCGGAAGAAAAACTTTTGTTTTCAATGGATGCCTTCGGCCAGCACTACGCTGCGTCGGAACGTTTTGATGACGAAGTCCCGCCGGCGGAAGTTATGGAGGAAGCCAAAACCTACTATGCCAATATTATTATGCTGTACGGGAAACAGGTTGCAAAAGTCCTGGAACGGGCGGCCGGGCTGGATATTGAAATGATTGCGCCGAGCCACGGGGTTATCTGGCGGAAGAACCCGGCGGTGATAATCGAAGCCTATAAACGCTGGGTTGTGTGTAAAGCAGAGCCTAAAGTATTAATATTTTTCGAT
>VAOY01026436.1_pt1 | contig 21274 bp, 15 predicted proteins | sample 3393881 | NCBI WGS metagenome assembly VAOY01 (sample SAMN08290430, study PRJNA428436) | hydrothermal vent metagenome | isolation source: Deep-sea hydrothermal vent chimney | place: Indian Ocean: Southwest Indian Ridge
CTTCAAATAACTGCGCAAAATTTTCTGACATTATACGTCTCTAAATAATTAAATAACCAATTAGCAACCATGCTGCATGGGGTTGTTAAAATAGCACTGGCCTCCTGCCGGCACCTTAAAAATTTACTTTTTAGCTTTAGGAAGCTTACCTGCAAGTACTGCTTCATCTAACAAAGTTACAACTTTATCAAACACTTGCATCGCATTAAAATCACTTGTGTCGATTTCAATCGCGTCATCTGCAGGTACAAGCGGCGCAACTTCACGATTCATATCGCGATGATCACGCGCCTTTATATCCTCAAGTAGACCACTTAGTGTAACATCTAGACCACGTTCGTTCAACTCTGCAAAACGTCGACGCGCGCGCTCCTCAGCAGAAGCTGTCAAATATATCTTTAGTGGTGCATCAGGGAACACGACCGTTCCCATATCACGACCATCAGCAATTAAACCATTTTCAGTTCTAAATGCTCGCTGGCGGCGTAACAATGCTTCTCTGACTCGCGGCAGTGCTGCTACTTTTGAGGCAGCAGCCCCTACTTCTTCGTTTCTAATTGTGGTTGTGACATCCTCGCCTTCCAAAATAATTTTCGATGTGTGTGCTTGGCTATCAACCAAAAATTGCACATCTAAATTTGCAGCAAGAGGAACAAGACCTTCTTCATTGTCTAATTCAATTTGATGATGGAGTGCCGCAAGTGACAACACACGATAAATCGCGCCGCTGTCTAATACATCCCAACCTAATTTCTCGGCTAACAAGCGGCAAACAGTTCCTTTACCTGAACCACTTGGGCCATCTATGGTGATAACGGGCATTGATAACGCCTGCATTTATAACCTCCTGCAATGCACACCAAAATAAAACCGCGATATTATACGTCAGTTCTGATAATAGATCCGCATTTAGAGTGTAACTTTTTATATTTTCTTCTGTTTTATTGACTTGAGACAGACTCTAGTACTTTGAAAAACGTTGGAAAAGTTTTGTATGTACACTTAGGATCGTTAATGGTTATTGGCTTACCACCAACTGCCACCATCGCAAAGCACATGGCAATGCGGTGGTCGTTGTAAGTATCAATCGCTACATCGTTAAATGTTTTAGGTGGTGTAATTTCGATGAAATCTTCCCCTTCAACAACCTCAGCACCTACTTTTCGAAGCTCTGTGGCCATGGCATACAAGCGATCTGTTTCTTTTACACGCCAGTTATAGATATTGCGAATGGCCGTTTTACCTTTTGCAAAAAGCGCAACAGTGGCGAGTGTCATTGCCGCATCAGGGATTGCATTAGCATCAATATCGACCGCGTTTAGCTCACCTTTACGAACCACCAGTTTTTCATCGTACCAATCAATTTTAGCACCAACTTGTTCCATGACTTTGGCAAAACCAATATCGCCTTGAACAGATGCAGCACCTACCCCATTGATCTCAATTTCGCCGCCCGCTATTGCAGCAGCCGCAAGGAAGTAAGAAGCACTAGATGCATCCCCTTCAACCATTATACGTTCAAGTGCTTGATACTGTTGACAGCCTTTAACGTAAAACGTTTCGTAATTGTCATGGCTCACAGTAACGCCAAAACGCTTCATCACATCAAGGGTGATATCGATATAAGGTTTTGATACCAAGGTGCCTTTAATAGTGATTTCTGTGTCGCCATTAAATAGCGGGGCTGCCATTAATAATGCAGTTAAAAATTGACTGGAGATGCTGCCATCAATCTCAACTTTACCACCGTTGATTTTGCCGCCTTTAATGGCCAGAGGCGGATAATCTTTACTTTTTAGGTATTCAACATCACCGCCAAGTGCTTGTAGCGCATCCACCAAATGGCCGATTGGGCGCTCTTCCATACGAGGCTCACCCACCAGTTGGTATTCGCCTTCAACAGCAGCTAAAACAGCTGTAAGTGGACGATAAGCAGTACCGGCATTGCCTAAAAATAGCGGCTCGCTAGGTGTTTTAAATTTACCGGCAACACCTTCGACAGTTGCCACTGTTTTATCTTCATTAAGCGATACATTAACGCCTAAAAGTTTTAGTGCACCTAACATATGACGAATGTCATCACTATCAAGTAGGTTTTCTACAACTGTGGTGCCCTCTGCCAGCGCTGCTAACAGTAAAATACGGTTTGATAAGCTTTTTGAGCCAGGCAGTGTCACACTGCCATTTACCTTTGTAATCGGTTCAAGACGAAGCTGTTCCATAATTAGCTGTTCTCCTTGGCGAATTTATCCATAAAATTAACCAAAGCTTGAACACCTTCTAGCGGCATTGCGTTATAGATACTTGCACGCATACCACCGACAATACGGTGGCCTTCAAGAGCTAATAAACCAGCTTCTTTTGACTCACTGATAAACTTGTCATTAAGCGATTCATCGTTTAACCAAAACGGTACGTTCATACGAGAACGGCAATGCTTAGCAACTTTATTATTATAAAAATCAGAGTTATCAATAAAATTGTAAAGTAGCTCTGCTTTTGCGATATTTTGCTCTTCCATGGCTTTAACGCCGCCATTGGCTTCGAGCCACTCAAAAACTTCAGCCGCTAAGTACCACGCAAATGTAGGTGGTGTGTTATACATGCTGCCTTGTTTTGCTTCTAATGCGTAATCAAGAATACCTGGCTTTGCAAGGCCCTCGCGCTCAAGTAACGTTTTGCGGATAATAACAATCGATAAGCCAGACGGACCGATATTCTTTTGTGCACCAGCGTAAATAAGATCAAACTGATTTACATCAATTTCGCGCGATAAAATAGTCGAAGACATGTCAGCCACAATGGGAGCTGACGGATGTGAAGGCACATCAAAAATTTCAATACCATCTACGGTTTCATTTGGACAATAGTGAATGTAAGACGCATCCGCAGGTAATTCCCAGCTGCTCGCTGGTTTAATAGAGAACTGGCCATTTTGCTGCTCATCATCACGTACATTGATGCTTTCAACGGCAGTGAATTTTGCGGCTTCTTGTGTCGCGCCTTTTGACCACACACCGTTTTCACAATAAACAGCGGTTTTATCATTAAGGTGAAGGTTAAGCGGAACTGCGCTGAATTGACCACGACCACCGCCGTGCATAAATAACACTTCAAATTCATCGCTAATATTCATTAAACGACGCAGGCTAGCTTCACATTTAGCAGTGAGCTCTATGAAATCACTACTGCGATGGCTGATTTCCATCACAGATACACCTAAACCTTGCCAATCTATAAATTCTTTTTGTGCTTTTTGCATAACTGCTGGCGGCAGCATTGCCGGTCCTGCACAAAAATTATATTTAGTCATTACTTTGCCTCATTCCAGTAATTATAGTGCTAATAAAAAAAGCGGCCGAAGCCGCTTTTTAAATCAATGTTATTCTGAAGGTGGGTTTTCACCCGTTTCTTCAGGATTTGTATCGACTACTTCAACAGCCTCGCCTTCGATGGCTTCAAGCTCATCAACTTCGATTTCTTCGATACGTTGTAAACCAACTACTTGCTCTTCGTCAATAGTTCGTATCAAAATAACGCCCTGAGTATTACGACCAACCGTAGAAACCTCGTTTACACGGGTACGTACTAAGGTTCCGCGATTCGAGATAATCATGATTTCGTCGTTGTCGTCAACTTGTACTGCACCAACCACAGCGCCATTACGCTCGCTTACTTTGATTGATACAACACCCTGTGTTGCACGGCTCTTAGATGGGTAATCTTCTAGTGCAGTACGCTTACCATAACCGTTTTCTGTCACAGTGAGGATTGCACCATCTGATTTAGGTACGATTAACGACACAACGCGTTGATCGTCTGCCATCTTGATACCACGAACACCTGTTGCTGTACGACCCATTGGACGTACACCTTTGAAGCGGATTTCTGGGTTGCCGTTTTCGTCTAGAACTGGGTTACCGTTTTCATCAACGACAGCTGATTCTTCCGCTTCTTTAAAGCGAACAACTTTACCCGCATCAGTGAATAGCATGATTTCATTCGTGCCATCAGTGATATCAACACCAATTAGGCTATCGCCTTCATTTAGGTTCACAGCGATGATACCGCTCGCACGTTGACGGCTGTATGCTGTAAGTGGTGTTTTCTTAACTGTACCAAATGCAGTCGCCATGAAGATGTATTTATCTTCTTCGTACTCACGTACCGGTAAGATAGCAGTAATACGTTCATCAGCTTCAAGTGGTAATAAGTTAACAATTGGCTTACCACGCGCTGCGCGGCTTGCAAGTGGTAACTGATATACTTTAAGCCAATACAAGCGACCTGCCGTTGAGAAACACAGGATTGTATCGTGTGTGTTAGCAACTAATAGACGTTCAATGAAGTCTTCATCTTTCATCTTCGTTGCTGACTTACCTTTACCACCACGACGCTGTGCTTCGTAGTCAGATAATGGTTGATACTTAACATAACCTTCGTGAGAAAGCGTTACTACCACGTCTTCTTCATTAATAAGGTCTTCAAGGCTAATATCGTGAGCTGCTGCACTGATTTCAGTACGACGTTCGTCACCATATTGCTCTTTAATTTCTACTAGCTCATCGCGGATAACTTCCATTAAGCGCTCTGGGCTTGAAAGAATGTGTAAAAGCTCGGCAATTAGATCAAGGAGTGTTTGGTACTCGTCTAAGATCTTCTCATGCTCAAGACCCGTTAGCTTGTGTAAACGTAGGTCTAGAATTGCTTGTGCTTGTTGCTCAGATAAATAGTATTGACCGTCACGGATACCTAAATCATCAGCTAACCAATCAGGACGTGCAACGTTATCTTCACCTGCTTTTTCAAGCATTGCTTTAACAGTACCCAACTCCCAAGAACGTGCTGTTAATGCAGCTTTTGCTTCTGCTGGTGTTGGTGACTTACGAATCAGTTCGATAATCGGATCGATATTCGCAAGAGCAATCGCTAAGCCTTCAAGCGTGTGAGCACGATCACGGGCTTTACGTAAATCAAATACGGTACGACGTGTAACAACTTCACGGCGGTGTACGATAAACGCTTCAAGCATTTCTTTAAGATTAAAGCACTTAGGTTGGTTGTTATCTAGTGCAACCATGTTCATACCAAACACAGTTTGTAACTGAGTTTGTGCATAAAGGTTGTTTAAGATTACTTCACCAACATCACCACGTTTGATTTCGATAACGATACGCATACCGTCTTTATCTGATTCGTCACGTAGTGCGCTAATACCTTCAATCTTCTTATCTTTAACAAGCTCTGCGATCTTTTCGATAAGACGCGCTTTGTTAACTTGATAAGGGATTTCGTGAACGATGATTGTTTCACGACCGGTTTTTTCGTCAACTTCGATTTCAGCACGAGCACGGATATATACTTTACCACGACCGGTTAAGTACGCTTGCTCAATACCTTTTTTACCATTGATAATCGCCGCAGTCGGGAAATCCGGGCCTGGGATATATTCAATAAGGTCAGCAATTGTCATATCAGGGTTTTGAATAAGCGCTAAACAGCCATTGATAACTTCTGTTAAGTTATGAGGTGGAATATTTGTCGCCATACCAACCGCGATACCTGAAGAACCGTTCACTAATAAGTTAGGTACTTTTGTAGGTAATACGTCAGGAATTTGCTCAGTACCGTCGTAGTTAGGTACGTAATCAACCGTTTCTTTTTCTAAGTCAGCTAATAATTCATGTGACATTTTCGCCATACGGACTTCCGTATAACGCATTGCTGCCGCAGAGTCACCATCAACAGAACCAAAGTTACCTTGGCCGTCAACAAGCATATAGCGTAATGAGAAAGGCTGCGCCATACGAACGATGGTGTCATATACCGCGCTGTCGCCATGTGGGTGGTACTTACCGATTACATCACCAACAACACGTGCTGATTTCTTGTAAGGTTTATTCCAATCATTATTGAGTTCGTTCATTGCGAATAAAACACGGCGGTGAACTGGCTTTAAGCCGTCACGTACGTCTGGCAATGCACGTCCTACGATTACACTCATCGCATAATCAAGGTAGGAATTTTTTAATTCATCTTCAATATTGACTGGCAGAATTTCATTGGCGAGATCAGTCATTTGATTTCACATTCCTTCAGTATTGACTCATAAAGAGGCAAAGCGCCGTCTTCAGAGCTTTAGTTATTATTTCCAGACCATGCTATCACAATTTATTTAGATTTACAGGCGCTAAATCTTTGCGATTTATTAATTTACCCCTATATAATGGCCTCAGATTGACGAGGAAGTTTTTTATGACCGAACATCAAAATGTAGATAATGCAGAAATTGCAAAGTTTGAAGCCATCGCAGAACGTTGGTGGGATCGCGACGGAGAGTTCAAACCTCTTCATGAAATAAATCCTCTTCGCTTGGATTTTGTTGCCGATAAAGTGGGCGGCTTATTTGATAAGGAAACCCTAGATGTTGGCTGTGGCGGCGGCATTTTAAGTGAAAGCATGGCACGTATGGGCGCAAAAGTGACCGGCATCGATATGGGTCAAGAGCCTTTAACCGTTGCCAAACTACACAGTTTGGAAACCGGCGTGCCAGTTGATTATATTAAAGTACCCGCAGAAGAGTTTGCGGCTGAGCACCCTGCTCGCTTTGATGTGATCACCTGTATGGAAATGCTGGAGCATGTTCCAGATCCTGCTTCTATTATTCGTGCTGTAGCAGAACTTGCCAAACCAGGTGCTGATGTATTCTTTTCAACATTAAATAAAACCCCGAAAGCATACTTATTTGCCATTGTTGGCGCTGAAAAGCTTTTAAAAATGGTGCCCGAAGGTACTCATGACCACAAGAAGTTTATAAAACCTGCACAACTTATTGCGTGGGCAGAGGAAGCGGGGTTAAAAGTAAGAGCCAGTACAGGCCTTACCTATAATCCGTTTTCTAAGCAGTACAGCTTAAATGATGATGTCAGTGTTAATTACATTCTTCACTTTGAGAAACTAGCCTAATGAGTGGTGCACAAACACCCTCTATCGATTTCGATGCCTTTATCTTTGATTTAGATGGCACACTACTCGATACCGCAGATGACTTAGGTGGTGCATTAAACCGTGTGTTAGCAGATGCCAATGTGGCGCCTGTTGCCGAGCACATTTATCGCCCCGCTGCTTCTAATGGTGCAAATGCATTATTAGAAGTAGGCTTTGGTGATAAATGGCCTGAACTTGAACAGCTCGCCTTGCGCCAGCAGCTTCTTGACTACTACGCCGCAGATATTGCTGTGCACAGTAAATGTTTTAAGGGTATAGAGCAGCTCTTAGTTGCACTTGAACAAAAAGACATTAAATGGGGCATTATGTCTAATAAACCAGGTTTTTTAACAGAGCCCTTAGTCAAAGCGATCCCTTCTTTAAGTAATGCTATGGCTGTGGTGAGTGGGGATACACTAGACGTGGCTAAGCCATCTCCAGATCCACTACTGCACACTGCTGAGATCCTCAATGTTGATCCCAGTCGTTGTTTGTATATAGGGGATGCAGAGCGCGACATCCAAGCGGCAAAAGCAGCCAATATGTATAGTGCTACTGCTTTATGGGGCTATATACCCAGTGTTGATGCTGCTCTGGATTGGCAAGCTGATTTCAATTGGCATTCGCCTATTGATGGATTTAACCATATATAGTGCTATATTTAAATTTAGATACTATATATTGTGATCGGTTTGAGTTTTGAGCATTCTTTGACGATAAAAAAAACAGTCAAAATTTATTTTTAAAAACGGTAAATTTTCTAGATCTTGAGTTGATTTTTACAAATTTCATCATCAATGAATGGTCAAAGGTTAATGCTCACTAACACAATGTGCTTATCCAGTAGTTATCCACAAATAGGGGCATTTCTGTCCCTTGCAAATGATCGCAGACCACACTATCTTGTGATCTGCAATTTAAAGAACACCAGATATTGTGGCTAAATGTTATTCAATTCACACAATCTAGTGTTTAATAATAAAAATTATACTGAAGAATAAGTTTTCACTAAAAATATAATTTCCCAAGGAATACAGGCAAGACTATGAACCAACAGCTATCTGTAAGCAAACGTGACGGCCGTAAAGAGTCACTTGATCTAGATAAGATCCATCGCGTGATCGCTTGGGCCGCCGAAGGTCTAAATAACGTGTCTGTCTCGCAAGTTGAATTAAAATCACATATTCAATTTTACGATGGAATTCGTACCGATGACATTCATGAAACTATCATCAAAGCGGCAGCTGATCAGATCTCTAAAGATACGCCTGATTACCAATACCTAGCTGCTCGATTAGCTGTATTCCATTTACGTAAAAAAGCGTACGGCCAATTTGAGCCACCACGCTTATATGATCACATCACGAAATTAGTTGAAGACAAACGTTATGATCAACACTTACTTGTTGATTATACCGAGCAAGAAATCGATGAGTTAGATTCTTATATTGATCACAACCGCGACTTAAACTTCAGCTATGCTGCTGTAAAACAGCTAGAAGGGAAATATTTGGTTCAAAACCGTGTTACTGGTGAAATTTACGAAAGTGCACAGTTTTTATATATCTTAGTTGCTGCAAGCTTATTCTCTGATTATCCAAAAGAGACACGTCTTGACTACATCAAGCGCTTTTATGATGCAGTATCTACATTCAAGATTTCGTTACCAACACCAATCATGGCCGGTGTGCGTACGCCTACGCGCCAGTTCAGCTCATGTGTACTTATCGAGTGTGGTGATAGCCTAGATTCTATTAATGCGACATCGTCTGCGATTGTTAAGTATGTTTCGCAACGTGCAGGGATTGGTATTAATGCGGGTCGCATTCGTGCGCTTGGCAGCCCAATCCGCAACGGTGAAGCGTACCACACAGGTTGTATCCCGTTTTATAAGCATTTCCAAACAGCGGTTAAAAGCTGTTCACAAGGTGGTGTACGCGGCGGCGCAGCAACCCTATTCTACCCATTATGGCACTTAGAAGTTGAAAACTTATTAGTTCTTAAGAACAACCGTGGTGTTGACGATAACCGTGTTCGTCACCTTGACTACGGTGTACAGTTCAACAAATTAATGTACAGCCGTTTAATTAAAGATGATTACATCACTTTATTTAGCCCATCAGATGTACCTGGTCTATATGACGCATTCTTTGAAGATCAAACGAAGTTTGATGAGCTATACATCAAGTACGAGCAAGATGAGTCAATTCGCAAAAAACGTATTAAAGCGATTGAGTTATTCTCAATGTTTGCACAAGAGCGTGCAAGCACAGGTCGTATCTACTTACAAAATGTTGACCACTGTAATACACACAGCCCGTTCATTTCGACTGTGGCACCAATTCGTCAATCTAACCTATGTTTAGAAATTGCATTACCAACTAAGCCACTTAGCAATGTAATGGATGAAGAAGGTGAAATTGCACTGTGTACTTTGTCTGCGTTTAACTTAGGTGCAATTGAATCACTTGATGAATTAGAAGAGCTTGCTGAACTTGCGGTTCGTGCGCTTGATAACTTACTTGATTTCCAAGACTACCCTGTTCCAGCAGCAAAAAACGCGACTATGGGTCGTCGTACGTTAGGTATCGGTGTAATTAACTTTGCTTACTACTTAGCGAAAAATGGCAAGCGTTACTCAGACGGCAGTGCAAATGCGCTGACTCACAAAACATTTGAAGCAATTCAATATTACCTAATGAAAGCGTCAAATGAATTAGCGAAAGAACGTGGTGCATGTCCGAAATTTAACGAGACTACGTATTCTCAAGGCATTATGCCAACAGATACTTATAAGCGTGACTTAGATCAGTTCTGTGAAGAGCCACTTCACTTAGACTGGGATTCATTACGTGCCAGCATTAAAGAGCATGGTATGCGTAACTCGACGCTGTCTGCACTAATGCCTTCAGAGACATCATCGCAAATCTCTAATGCAACAAATGGTATTGAACCACCACGTGGTCATATCAGTGTTAAAGCAAGTAAAGATGGTATCTTAAAGCAAGTTGTTCCTGATTATGAAAATCTGAAAGATAACTACGAGCTACTGTGGGATATTCCTTCAAACGATGGTTACTTACAACTTGTTGGTATTATGCAAAAATTCGTTGACCAAACGATCTCTGCAAACACGAACTATGATCCATCTAAGTACGAAGGCGGTAAAGTACCTATGAAGGTACTATTAAAAGATTTACTAACTGCGTATAAACTCGGTGTTAAAACCCTGTACTATCACAACACCCGTGACGGTGCATCTGACTCTCAAGATGAGTTAACACCTGAGGTTGAAGATGACAGTTGTGCAGGCGGCGCTTGTAAAATCTAATTAAATTAATAACATAACAAAGGCGGGCTCATTAGCCCGCTTTGTCCTGACTGTTTTTTGAGAAATCACTATGTCATATACAACTTTTAGTCGAAACCATAATAACCAATTACAAGAACCGATGTTTTTCGGCCAAACGGTAAACGTGTCACGTTACGATCAACAAAAGTACCCTATTTTCGAAAAGCTAATCGAAAAACAATTATCGTTTTTCTGGCGCCCAGAAGAGGTTGACGTAAGTAAAGATCGCTTAGATTTCCAAGCGCTTCCTGATCATGAAAAGCACATTTTCTTGAGTAACCTAAAATATCAAACACTACTTGATAGTGTGCAAGGTCGCTCTCCAAATGTTGCCTTACTGCCGATTGTATCAATCCCTGAGCTTGAAACATGGATCGAAACATGGGCATTCAGCGAGACTATTCACAGCCGTTCTTATACGCATATTATTCGTAACGTAACGCAATCTCCTGAGCTTATCTTCGATGATATTGTAAGCAATGAAAAAATCAGTGAGCGTGCTGATGCGGTTACTAAATACTATGATGACTTAATCAACATGGTATCGCTATATAATTTATATGGTGAAGGTAAGCATGTTATTAATGGGAAAGAAATTAAAGTAAGCTTATTTGATCTTAAAAAGCAGCTTTATCTTGCTATGATGTCGGTAAACATCTTAGAAGCCATTCGTTTTTACGTAAGTTTTGCGTGTTCATTTGCTTTTGCTGAGCGTGAATTAATGGAAGGTAATGCGAAAATCATCAAGCTAATCGCCCGTGATGAAGCGTTACACTTATCTGGTACACAGCACATCTTGAACATTATGCAAGAAGGTAAAGACGACCCAGAAATGGCAATCGTTGCGGCACAATGTCGTGAAGAAGCAATTCAGATGTTTGTTGAAGCAGCAGAACAAGAAAAAGATTGGGCAGAATACCTGTTCAAAGATGGTTCTATGATTGGTCTTAACAAAGATATCTTATGCCAATACGTTGAATACATCACTAATGCACGTATGACTGCAGTAGGCCTACCTGCACAGTTCGAAAGTAAGAGTAACCCTATTCCGTGGATCAACTCTTGGTTAGTATCAGACAACGTTCAAGTTGCTCCACAAGAAGCTGAAATCAGCTCTTACCTTGTTGGTCAAATTGACTCACAAGTTGACGCATCTGACTTTGGTGACTTCGACCTGTAATGAGCACTAACACCACTGCACAGGTTATCCTTGCAGGAACAGACAGCCAGAATGTAGAGTTTGATTCTGGCTGTTCATCTCTCCTTGAATGCCTAGAACAACAAAAAATAGATGTCCCCTACCAATGCCGAGAAGGTTACTGCGGTGCATGCCGTGCAAAATTAGTTGAAGGGAGCGTCAAGTATAATCAAGAGCCGCTTGCTTTTGTGCGAGAAGGCGAAGTTTTACTATGTTGCAGTAAGCCCAATGGTAAGATAACCATTGAGCTTTAATGCCACACTAATTGCTTACTCTGATAAAAACCAAGCTTATCTGCAACACTGATTGCATGCTCATCAATAGTGACATCCCACTGTAGGTTTTTAGTTAGGTGCGACGCTAAATCATCGATAAATTGATGATCGAAGGCAATCAAATGTCCATTGCTGATCAGTTCAAGTGAATGCTGATATTCATTCAGCCAATCACCATCCAATGTTGTCACTACCCATAATTCATCCACCCTTTTCGCCATTTTACTGAGAGTGGGAAAATCGGGTTCATCAACGGCTAACCAAGTTATATAGTGCTCATCTAATGCTTTGATAGCAACATCAGGCTCTGAACGTTCTGATTTTGCATTAAGCACAGCATCCTCATTATATGAAAATACACAATAACTTAATAATTTAAGAACAAAGTGCTGGTAGCTTTCTGAGCGCTCGCACGCAGTAGTAAATACAGTAGAATGATTACGGTGCTGGCGTAAGTCAGCAATACTAAATTGTGCCTTGAATACCCTATTTTTATCAGACATAGCTATAAACCTTTACACGAGTAAGGTGTATTGAGTATAGCGGATGTATGGTAAATAGCGACAAAACAAAAGTTATACTATAACGTCATTGTTTTACCATAAATGAGGTGTTATATTATATCAATATTATTAATAATAAACTCAGAAGTAGGAACGATGAATAAACTTACAGTACTTTCAAGTGCCGTTGCAGCAGCTTTATTTTCACATTCAAGCTTTGCAGCTGTTATCTCAGGTCAAGTTCTAGACGATAAGCAACAACCCATTGCAAATGCCGAAATTCATGTTCACGGTAAATCACAAACAGTGGTAACGGACAAATCAGGTCAATTTAAAATTGATGTAGATAACAAAGGCCAACTCCACATAAGTAAAGACAACTACATTGATAAACGTATAGAAATTTCTGGTGACAGCCAATCAGTTGTCGTCAATCTAACACCGACGTCAGTTGAAACTGTTGTTGTTTATGCGTCAGCCCTACATAAAAATAGTTTAGAGATGATCTCACCGGTTAATGTACTTGCTGGTGATAATTTAAAAAACAAAGCCAAGCCAACTTTAGGTGAAACACTAAAAGGCTTACCTGGTGTGAATGCGAGCTATTTTGGCCCAGTTTCATCAAGCCCAATTATTCGTGGCTTAGATGGTCCACGTGTAAAAATCACCCAAAATGGTCTTGATAGCAGCGATGCCTCACGTATTGGCCCAGATCACGCCACATCTAACGACAGCTTAGCTGCAGAACAAATCGAAGTACTTCGTGGCCCTGCTACCCTACTTTATGGCTCAGGCGCGATTGGTGGTGTGGTGAACGTTGTTGATAACCGTATTCCTACCGATAACATCGAGTCTTTAACCGGTGCTGCTCAATACACTCACGATACAGTATCAAATACCAATACCTACGCCGCTAAGTTAGAAACGGGTAATAACGGATTTAATTTCCATTTTGACGGAACTAAGCGTAAAGGCCACGATTATGAAACACCTACCTTCGAGCTTCCTGAAGAGCACGAAGAACATGAAGGTGAAGAGCATGAAGAGCACGAAACAGCTAACAGCGTAGAAAACACATTTATCGACAGCGAAACTCTAAATTTTGGTACTAGCTATGTAGGTGAACATTTAACGGTAGGCATGTCCTATGGTCGTATTGAAACTGACTATGGTATTCCAGCTCATGAACACCATCATCATGAACATGACGAGCATGAAGAAGGTGAGCATCATGAAGGTGAAGAAGAGCACGAAGAATCAGTATTTGCACGCTTAGAACAAGACCGTTGGCAAGGTTACATGAGCTATGCATTGCACGATAACTGGATCGAAAATATTACGCTTCGTGTCGGTTACACTGATTATCAACATGCTGAAATTGAAGGTGGAGAAATCGGCACTGTTTTTCATAACGAAACAACAGAAGCACGTGCAACCGTTGAGCATACATTAGGACAGTGGCATGGCATAGCAGGCTATCACTTTTATGAGTCAGATTATGATGCAGACGGTGAAGAAGCCTTTACCCCTGCCAGTACCACAACTTCAAACGCATTATTTTTACTCGAAGAAAGACAATTTGGTGACGTTACGGTTGAGCTCGGTGCACGAATCGAAGATTACAAAATTGACTCTGATGTCACCATGAGTGAACACCATCACGATCATGAAGATGACCACGAGGAAGAAACACACGAAGAAGCTGAAATTATCAGCTACAGCGAAGATTTCACTAATCTTAGCTTATCTGCAGGTGCGATTTGGCAATATCAAGAAGGTCAAAGTGTAGCTCTAAGTGTGTCACGTTCAGAGCGTGCACCACTCAGTGCTGAGCTACTATCAAATGGTGTGCACATTGCTACTAGTACCTATGAATTAGGCCTTGGTTATCACATTGAAGATGGTGAAATTCATTTTGAACCGGAAAATATTGATCAAGAAACTGCCACCAATTTTGATTTAAGCTTCCGCCGTTTTATTGGCGATTTTGGTTACACAGTTAATTTCTTCTATAACGATATTGAAAACTACTACTACCAACAAAATACAGGCTTAGTATTTGATGAAGAGCACGGGTTAGAATCAGCAGCTGATGCTGATGAAGATGCAATGGCGGTTTATCAATTCGCGAGTAAAGATGCAAAACTTTACGGTGTTGAGTTTGATGTTCATTACCAAGTTACACCGAGTGCGTTGGTAAAAGTATTTGGTGATTCAACAACCGCAAAATTAAAAGATGGTGAAGGCTATTTGCCGCGTGTGCCAGCCAATAAACTTGGCTCTGAATTACAATATACATTTGCAGATTGGCAGTTTAGCTTAACAGGTACACATTACTTTGAGCAGTCAGATATCACAGCCTATGAAACGAAAACTGATGGCTATACTTTGTTTGATGCATCTGCTAACTACCAGCTTGATTTAGGCCCTGTAGATACACAGCTTTACATTAATATTGATAACTTAACCGATGAGCTAGGTTTCGTACACAGCTCATTTATTAAAGAGAAAGCACCACTACCAGGTCGTAATTTCAGCTTGGGTATTCGCGGTTATTTCTAACTTGACTTAACTTTTAATCGTTATAAAAAAACCCTTTCACTTTAAAAGTGAAAGGGTTTTTTATTAAGCTTAGAAACTTAAAAAATTAGTTAAAGGGTTCAGCCCTTTTGTTCAATCTTCGCCCATGAATCACGAAGACCCACAGTTTGATTGAATACTAATGTTTCAGCTTTGCTATCACGACAGAAGTAACCCGTACGCTCAAACTGGAAGCCCTGCTCGGCTTGTGCGTTGGCAAGTGACGGCTCAACTTTAGCGTTCGCAAGCACTACGAGTGACTCTGGGTTCAAAGTTGCGTTAAAGTCTTCTGCAGCGGCTGGGTTTGGTACGTTAAATAAGCGGTCGTACAAACGTACTTCAGCTGTGATTGATTCACTTGCTGATACCCAGTGAATTACACCTTTAACCTTACGGCCATCACTTGGGTTTTTACCCAGAGTTTCAGGATCGTAAGAACAGAAGATAGTTGTAATTTCGCCGTTTTCGTCTTTTTCAACGCGCTCAGCTTTAATGACATAAGCACCACGTAAACGTACTTCTTTATCAAGAACTAAACGCTTGAACTTGTTATTTGCTTCTTCGCGGAAGTCTTCACGCTCGATATAAAGTTCACGAGTGAAAGGCACATCACGACGCCCCATCTCTTCTTTATTTGGGTGATTTGCAACAGATAACGTTTCTACTTTATCTGCATCATAGTTTTCGATAACAATCTTCACCGGATCAAGAACAGCCATTGCACGCGGTGCATGTTCATTTAGGTCTTCACGGATACACGCTTCTAGCATACCCATTTCAACCATGTTTTCTTGTTTAGTGATACCGATACGAGAACAGAACTCACGTACTGATGCAGGTGTATAACCACGACGACGTAAACCAGCAATTGTTGGCATACGTGGATCGTCCCACCCTTCAACATGACCATTAACCACTAAGTCGTTTAATTTACGCTTAGACATAATGGTGTACTCAAGATTTAATCGTGAGAACTCGATTTGTTGCGGATGACAGTCAAGGCTGATGTTATCCAATACCCAATCGTATAAACGACGGTTATCTTGGAACTCGAGCGTACATAATGAGTGTGTAATGCCTTCTAGCGCATCAGAAATACAATGCGTAAAGTCGTACATTGGGTAAATGCACCACTTGTCACCTGTTTGGTGGTGATGAGCAAAACGGACACGATATATAATCGGGTCACGTAATACCATGAATGAGCTTGCCATATCGATTTTTGCACGAAGTACACACTCGCCTTCTTTGAATTCGCCATTACGCATTTTTTCAAATAACGCTCGGTTTTCTTCAATCGATGTATCACGGTATGGGCTATTTTTACCTGGCTCTTTTAACGTACCACGGTATTCACGCGCTTGATCGGGCGATAAGAAACACACATAGGCAAGGCCTTTTTCGATAAGCTCAACAGCATAGCCGTATAACGCGTCGAAATAGTTAGATGAATACTTGATTTCACCATCCCACTTAAAACCTAACCACTGCACATCTTCTTTAATCGAATTTACGTAATTGATGTCTTCTTTTTCTGGATTCGTATCATCAAAACGTAAATTACAAAGACCTTGATAATCTTTGGCAATACCAAAGTTTAAGCAAATCGACTTTGCATGGCCAATGTGTAAAAAACCGTTTGGTTCTGGTGGAAAACGCGTGTGCGTAGTCGCATGCTTACCGCTTGCGAGATCTTCATCAATACGCGTTCTAATAAAGTTACTTGGGCGATTCTCAATTTCCGCCATAGGAGCATAATCCTCTGAATATTGCATGGTGACAAAACTAATGCATTATTACAAAAACAAACCTTAACATACAGTAGTTGAATCATGTTTATTGAAGATATTAAGCTGATTGTTGAATACATAGTTCACAGACTCGACAAAATCGGTAAAAAAATTGTTCTAACGCAATAAAATGATCATCCAGTAGCGATATAGTCCCGACAGTTTTACTTTTTATAAGGAAAAAAGATGGCTTCGCTCAATCAACATCGAGTCTATATTCCAAGCTCAGCACGTGCAAACCAATATGTGCTAGTTGAATTTAAACCAAACGATGAGTTTTTCGCGCAGTTTAGCTCAGTTAACTGCAGTTATAAGCGTCTTGCAAGGGAATTATTTGCACTATGCGACGAATACGAACTTCACAATGTTCATCTAATCGCAAATGATAAACTACCCGTGGTTCGTTATCACGATGAGGCATATAGCTTAGAAACCGCCAAACAAATTCTGTTTTTTTACAATCCTCAATACCACGAAGCACACACTATATTTGCTTCGGATGATGAAAAATGTAAAAAGATTCGCTTCTTATTCTTGGCAACAGGTGAAGAAATCAGAGCAAATGCAGCCCAGTTTCATCACAAAGTACAGCGCGTCATTAGCAGCTTACAAGATAAGCTGTTAAGCAACCAATCTTCGCTAAAAATTCGCGATCACCAACATCTTACTTATGATATGTTTGCAAAAGCAAAAGGCCATAAAGAAAGCTACGGTTATAAATTAAGAAGCCTCTACCCTCGTTATCAGTCTCGTCAATGTCACTTACCAAGTGAGCACAGTGAAATGACCTATGCGGGATTCTCAATTCCAGTCACGCGTGCGATTAAAACGCAGTTCCAGCATATGCTTAACGAAGCAAACTACACACAATTTTATCAGTATATTTTTGATGCGTTTAAACGCGCATGTGAAAAACGCCAATTAACACTGGGGGCTTTTATCGCTAATGGTACCCGCCCTATAGTGCGCAATAGCCATATAGATAATGCTCAAAGCAACAGTGAACTACAAAAGTTGACCTTTGATTGCAGCACGAAAGAACCCCAATTACAGCATTACTGGAATGCCAATAGTTTAGTTGACGTGCTACATTTTGTGATTGCAGCCGCAGATAAAGATAAGCATGATATTGGTTATGGTCGGTTTATGAACCAAGTTCAAAGTGCAATTAATGAAGTGACCGATGAGCTGGCGTTCAACCCAACTCGACAAGATTTACGAGTGCGTTTTTATCAGCACATTAACTATCAATATTAGATAAATACAGTATTGAAAATGAAAGGTGACGCGCTTGCGTCACCTTTTAATTAACGGTTTTTGCTTAACTTAGTAAGGTCTAATCGCAGCACCTTAGAACGTCGCTCATAGTTATAAAGCGCTTTTTTCTTAGCTGGCAACTCATCGACTGTTACCAATTCAAAACTCTGCTCTAAAAACCAGTGAATACTCCGTGTAGTCAGTGCGAATAAATGCGAGTAACCCGCACGCTTGGCTTTATTAATAATAAACCTCAGTAGGTAACTGCCACGATCGGCATCTCGGTACTGAGGATGAACAGCCAAGCTTGCAAACTCCCCTACCTGTTCATCAGCAAACGGATACAAAGCTGCACAGGCAATGATAAGTCCATCACGTTCGATCACTGTAAATTGCTCAATTTCAATTTCAAGCTGTTCTCGTGAGCGACGCACTAAATAGCCTTGCTGCTCAAGCGGTCTAATAAGGTTAATGATACCGGTTATATCAGAGATAGTCGCGCTACGAAGTTGCTCTGAACTTTGTGGTGCGATTTGTGTACCAATACCATCTAAAGAGAACAATTCTTGTAGTAACGCGCCATCTTCTTTGTAACTCACTAGGTGGCAGCGATGCACACCGCCTCGGCAAGCATCAATTGCTGCTTGTAAGAAAACAGTCGCACTTAAACATGAATCAGCTTGCTTGCGGTAATTCGCTAAAACACGTTCCGCTTCATTTGGCATCAGCTCATCGATTGCTTCGCCATTTTCATCTAAAATACCGGCTTCTTCGCAGAAGCCTAGCATTTTATCGGCACGCAGTTTTAACGCAACTTGAGTAGCAATTTCTTCTGCGGTTAAATTAAAACTTTCACCGGTAACCGATGCCGCAATCGGCCCTAATAACACAATACCGTTATTATTTAACTGATGGCGAATACCCTCTACGTCGATGCGCCTCACTCTTCCTGAGTGATGATAATCAACCCCTTCATCCACACCTAGTGGCTGTGCTATGACAAAGTTACCACTTACCACATTTAAAAATGAGCCTGACATAGGTGTACTACTAAGAGACGTTGATAATCGTGCAGTAATATCAAATTGCATCGCACCTGCGACTTTTTTAATAACATCAAAGGTGGCGTTATCCGTTACGCGTATCTCATTATGGAACTGACTAGTTATGCCAACTTGCTCAAGTGCTGCATTAAATTGTGGTCGTGCGCCAAACACTAAAACAATTTTAATACCTAGGCTGGTAAGTAATGCAACATCGTTGATAATGCTGCGACAACCAGGCTGATCTATTGCCTCTCCACCAAGCATTACAACAAAAGTTTTGCCTCTGTGGGCATTAACATAAGGAGTTGACTGACGAAATCCATCGACCAATTCAGTGGTACGCACGTAATATTTACCTTGTAAAATCGGATGTTTTTAATAAAAACGAATAAACAAGGCACCAGTCTAAAGAATTTATATTCACAAATAAAGCATTATTATTCTTGTTTTATGAATAAATTTTGACTTCGATTAGTAACAATACATCAGATACAAAAAAGGCTCGCATAAGCGAGCCTTTTTAAGAGATTAAAACTGATTACCAGCCTGTTTTCTCTTTAAGTGCATTACCGATATCAGCTAGTGAACGTACAGTTTTTACGCCCGCAGCTTCTAATGCAGCAAATTTCTCATCAGCAGTACCTTTACCGCCTGCGATGATTGCACCAGCGTGACCCATACGCTTACCTGGAGGTGCAGTAACACCCGCAATGTAAGAAACAACAGGTTTAGTCACGTTGTGCTTGATGTACTCAGCAGCTTCTTCTTCTGCAGTACCACCGATTTCACCGATCATAACGATTGCTTCAGTTTGCTCGTCTTTTTCGAACATTTCTAAAACGTCGATGAAGTTAGTGCCTGGGATTGGGTCACCACCGATACCAACACACGTTGATTGGCCGAAACCAGCATCAGTCGTTTGTTTAACCGCTTCATAAGTAAGTGTACCAGAACGTGATACGATACCTACTTTACCAGGCTTGTGGATATGACCAGGCATGATACCAATCTTAGTTTCACCCGGAGTGATAACACCAGGGCAGTTAGGACCGATCATACGAACACCAGTTTGGTCAAGCTTAACTTTAACGTCAACCATGTCTAGTGTTGGGATACCTTCAGTGATACAAACGATAAGCTCGATGCCTGCATCAATAGCTTCTAAGATAGCATCTTTACAGAAAGGAGCTGGTACGTAAATAACAGATGCAGTTGCACCTGTTGCTTCTACAGCGTCACGTACTGTGTTGAATACTGGAAGACCTAGGTGGGTTTGACCGCCTTTACCTGGGCTTACACCACCAACCATTTGTGTACCATACTCAAGCGCTTGCTCTGAGTGGAAAGTACCTTGGCCACCTGTGAAACCTTGACAGATAACTTTTGTATCTTTATTGATTAATACAGACATTATTTGCCCTCCGCAGCAGCAACAACTTTTTCAGCTGCGTCTGTTAGTGACTCAGCAGCGATGATGTTAAGGTCAGAACTTGCAAGAACTTCACGACCTAGTTCAGCGTTAGTACCTTCTAAACGTACTACTACAGGAACATTTACACCTACTTCTTTAACTGCGCCAATGATACCTTCTGCGATCATGTCACAACGTACGATACCACCAAAGATGTTAACTAAAACAGCTTTAACGTTGTCGTCAGATAGGATGATCTTGAATGCTTCAGATACACGCTCTTTAGTCGCACCGCCACCAACATCTAGGAAGTTAGCTGGCTTACCACCGTGTAGGTTTACGATGTCCATAGTACCCATTGCTAGGCCTGCACCATTAACCATACAACCAACGTTACCGTCTAGTGCAACGTAGTTAAGCTCGAAGCTAGCAGCGTGAGCTTCACGCGCATCTTCTTGTGAAGGATCGTGCATTTCGCGGATTTTAGGTTGACGGTAAAGCGCGTTACCATCTACACCGATTTTACCGTCTAGACAGTGAAGGTTACCTTCGTCTGTGATTACTAGCGGATTGATTTCTAAAAGAGCGAAATCGAAATCGTTGAACATGTTAGCAAGACCCATGAAGATCTTAACGAACTGTTTCATTTGATTTGGGTTTAAACCAAGTTTGAAACCTAATTCACGAGCTTGATAAGCTTGAGGGCCAACTAGTGGATCGATCTCAGCTTTGTGAATTAATTCTGGAGTTTCTTCTGCAACTTGCTCGATTTCCACACCACCTTCAGTAGATGCCATGAAAACAACTTTACGAGAAGCACGATCTACTACAGCGCCAAGGTATAATTCGTTAGCGATGTCAGTGCAGCTTTCAAC
>VAOY01022457.1_pt1 | contig 21223 bp, 16 predicted proteins | sample 3393881 | NCBI WGS metagenome assembly VAOY01 (sample SAMN08290430, study PRJNA428436) | hydrothermal vent metagenome | isolation source: Deep-sea hydrothermal vent chimney | place: Indian Ocean: Southwest Indian Ridge
AACATTATATATCTTATTCTATACCCAGCGCGTTGCACTGGGCTACGATAAGAAACCTCGTTGAGGTTTTTTTACTGATACTATCCCTTAGATTGCAAATTTGTAGCAATTTGCAATTTCCCGGAAAATTACATAATAAAGCGCGACGAGAGAGACAAATCATTCTCCTGCGGCAGTAAGCAGATACATCAATGATTTCAAGCGGGTTCACACTTGTTTGAAGGATGGCTGGGCACTAGATTTTTTTTTATGCAACCGGGCTTTCAAAATCACTAACCAAAGAGTATATTAATTTAATCGATAACGAAAGGCCGGAATCATGAAAACATCAAATTCCAGCAGGAAAAATTACCGACCGGAAATACACCCTTATTTATCTAAGTTAAGACTGCGACCTTATTTCTCGACTAACAGGAATAAACCAGTCAAACCAGTCCGGCGTAACATTGTCAGGAATACCTCCTGAGTCCATTAATATATGGGGGCCCAACGATCTTCCTGTTTTGACAATATAACGTAAATGTTCAATTTGTTTATCACGATTCCAGTCAAAGAAATGTTTGTTCATTCCACCACATAACACAATTTTGGGACCAGCGGCTTCACGAACTTCAGCCATCGGCATTCCGTCATCAGGATCGACAGGGTTTAAAATATCAACACCGGCTTCAGCCAGCAACGGCACTACAGGCATAATAGCACCATGACTGTGCATATGCACCACTGCATCATACTCGTGGACTATATCACAGAGTTTCTTATGCCATGGCCAGAAAAATTCATGGTACATATCCGGGTTAAGCAGCATATTTTTTTCACTGCCCAAATCATCACATATTCCAATGCAGTCAACGCCTGCTTCACAAAGCATGCGTGCTGATTTCAAATTCCAGTCACCCAGTCCGGCAATCATCCGTTTCATAAATTCAGGTTCTCCGGCCAAATCCATTAAAACTTCCATATAATCTCTAAAAAAGTAATGCAGTCCGGAAAAAAAGCCGTTTACCCATCCTACGGTCCATTCTCCATGCTCTTTTGCCCAGCTAATATCCTCTTTCAAACCTTCATATCTAGCCGAGGCTTCAGGATCAGGTAATTCAAGGTTATCCAGGTCTTTCTGTTCCTTAATCGGCAAGTCAAACGTATGTACATTGTGCGGCTTTAGCCGTACTTCTTTTTTTGCCCCCGTTTCGTATTCGACAATATAATAATCTTCATACCTCTCTATGATCCGTTTATTAAATTCTCCTGGTCCTCCATGTCCAAATGCGCCACTGGCTCCCCAACCTATAGGAAAAGCAATCCTGTCAATCCGTTTGTTGAAGTCAAGTTCTTTCTGGAGATTCTCTGTTCCTATTGAAGCAAACGGATATGCGCCGCTATCCGGATATTGTCCATAACCGTTATAGTAGAAACTATTTCCAACTAAGGATTTCATCAGTTCTTTGCTGCTGAAAGCCATTAACCATTGTGGCGTAATATCCGGTTGCTTTCCATTGAGTAATACTTTCATTATTTCTCTGTTAGTCATTTTTTCTTATCCAGTTTATTTCTTTGGTTTTAATAATAGTTTTTCTCATAGTATATTCAAAGCATCAAGTCGCCACCATTAATATCAATAGAAGCTCCTGTTATGTAAGAGTCTTTGCAAAGGTAAACAGCGAGTTGAGCAACTTCTTTTGGAGTTCCCAGACGAGGAATAGGAAAACTGTTTTCGTATTTTTCTATCATTTCAGGAGAACAGTCTTTTCTGACCATTTCAGTATCTATCAAGCCTGGACAGATAGCATTAACTGTAATGCCAAAACAGGAAACTTCTTTTGCCATTGCTCTGGTCAACCCTAGAACTCCGGCTTTTGATGCGGTATAATGCGCCCCTCCAAGCGTGCTGACGCTTCTGCCAGCGGAAGAAGACATATTAATGATTCTACCAAAACCATTTTTCTTCATTATCGGCAAGACTGCTTTAGAACACAAAAAACTTCCATTAAGATTAACGTCAATCAGCAATTTCCATTCTTTATAACTTATATTTTCTATTCTGGTAGGAAGCAGAATACCGGCATTGTTGACCAGAATATCTATACTCCCATAATTATCAGTTATGTTTTTTGTCGTTTTTGTTACTTCTTCTTCGTCAATAATATCAACTTTATATGCCGAAGCGCAATTCCCTTTCTGTGAAATTTTTAATGCGGCTTTTTCAGCATTTTTAAAATTGATATCAAAGATAGCGACTTTAACTCCATTTGCAGCAAGCATGTCAGCAATAGCGAAGCCCATTCCTTGAGCCCCGCCGGTTACTATTGCTGTTTTATCGTTCAGTCTTATATCATTATTCATTATTATACCTGTTATTTTAGATGTTACTGTCAAATTATTATATCAAATAATGCTCTATCCTCTTGAACATTAGGTGTTTATCGCAAAATAGAGTTCTTTCCCCATGGTTTGCGCGAAAATTCCATTCAGAAAAATCTATTTTAAATCAATGGAGCACACTTTGCGGAGGCTGAGACTGAGCAGAGCGAAAGTCAAGCGTCTCGCTTGTGAATATTCTCAAGCGAGACGCTTGAGCTACATTATACACTTTTCTGATTATCAAATAAACAACTTTGATTTTTCACTTTTTTATCTTTTTGTTTTAGTAAACAGGTAACACCATATTCCAGGTTTTTTTTGCATTTCTGAAGCCACCGGGGCCATCGCCGGTAGCAGCAAATAAATATGCTGGTTTGTTATTTTCAAAGAGCAACCATGGACGTTCCAGACTTCCCTGAACTACTTCTTTATCATCATCCCAAAGCACACGTCGTGAATACGCTTTCCCGGGAGCTATATTCCACGTTATTGCGTCAGGACTTGTCGCGTGAATGCCGGCGTGAAATTCCCCTGCCAGTATACCGCCGGGCGTTAAATCTTTTGCAATCAGTTCAAACTCTTTGCCGTTCCACCAGAGGAAAGTATCCTCGATTGCCTGTTTGCCGTCATAATTGAGAATCGGCCTATCAAGCCTGCGGTAAGGGCCAAGCAAATTATCTGCTTCCGCATAACCAATTTGCGCCCCGTATGAACGGTAAAGCAAAATAATTCTGCCGTCCGGCATAATGCAGGGAGACGGATTGGTACAAACTGAATGATCCCAGTGAGATTCATCTCTGACAGGAATTATCGGCTTGTCATATCTCGTCCAGGGGCCGTCAAGACTCTTTGCTGTTGCTACACCAATTTCAAAGGTTGTTCTAGTTTTTGAAGATAATTCCGAAAAAGGCTCTCCTTCATAGGTCAAACCGATATAAAATAATGCATAGCCATCATCATAAGGCACAATTGCCGGATTATGAGTAACTCGTCCATCCCAGAACTTCGCCCCACGGTCAGGCAATACGTGTCCCGCGAACCGATATGGGCCTTCAGGTTTTTCTGAAACAGCCCGGACAATTTCGGAAGTATATGAGTAGCCCTCATAAAAAGGCAGCGAGTGTGACCAGCGCGACGCAAACATATGGTACAAGCCGTCATCTCCTTTGATTACAGAACCGCACCATATCCAATAATCCGGGTCCTGATACCCTCCCGGGCGCGGAGCTGGTTTAAAGTTTAAAAATGATTTTTCTTTCATAGTTCATCAAGTTCCTTTATGGCAACAGTACGATGTTCCCGGTAAGCTATTTCCGCTGCCTGTCCAATGGCTGTAGACATCATTCCCTGCTCAGCAGTAGACTGGTTGCCGCTGTCGCCTTTGACTGTTTTGATAAACGCTTCAAGCAATAGTGGATCAGCTCCGCCATGTCCACCCTCTACTTCCGGCAGATTATATGTTATAACTTCATTATCAGGCCATGCAGGCCAGCGCGGATATACTTTTATCCAGCGTTCTTCCAAGCTGGCTTCAGCTTGTCCCAGGTCACCGATAATGGTAAACAAACGATCAGCACGAGGGGTAACAAAACATTCCATGTGGCTGGCCTTGACTCCATTCTCGTATTCAACCAGAGCAATGCCGTTGTCATGTACTGTTTTTTCAGATGTATAAAGACAAACATCTTTGACGTAGTTGTCCTCTTTCGCGACTTCTTCATCCCATTCAGGACGATCTTCTATAATTCCATCCGGGCATATTTTTGAATAATGACAAGATTTACAATTTGGGCCTACCGGGATATTATTTTCCAGTTTGAATGGAATTCCTGCTTCATTTAAAGCGCTTAAATTGGCGACTGCTGATACTCTTACTGGCTTTGGAAAACCTAACAGCCAGTTGAATATATCAAAATCATGACTGCCTTTATGTATCCATAAACCGCCACTTTTTTCGTAAAAACGGTTCCAGCGTCCCATATAAGTGCGTCCGCCGCCATAGAATTCGCGATTTTCGATCATGAATATTTTACCCACGGCGCCATCATCAATAATCTGTTTCAGACGGGTCAATACCGGCGCATGCCTTAAATTGAAACCAACCATTACTGTTTTCTGATATTTTTCGGCGGTTAAGATTATATTTCTGCAAGCCTTTACGCTTGTCGCCAATGGTTTATCCACTAGTACGTCAACTCCATTTTTAAGCGCGGCAACACAATTTTCCTCGTGAAAGCAGTCTGGACTGGTAACAATACAGGCATCCAGCTTTTCGACGGCAAACATTTTTTCAGTGGAATTATATAAAACCGGATTACTGCCGGATAGGTTTGCCAATTGTTTTTTCATACGAGTTTCATTGGGGTCACAAAGTGCAGCAATAATCACATCCTGACGTTCCAGCAACATTTTACCAAAACATCTTATCCCGCGATGACCGGCACCGATAATGCCAATCTTTAATTTTTTTTTCATACTTAATTAATCCTGGAATCATGTCCGTCAAACCATGGGGTTGACGGGAGTTTTTCGTTAGTTGGAGAAAAATTAACCGGCTGCTCGGTTTCTACCTGCCAGTTAATTATTTTGCGTAAAAGTTTTTCACGAATTTCAGAGCAACCTGGATCATTGAACTTGTTCTCATATTCATGCGGGTCAGCTGACAAATTAAACAACTCACCTGTTTCTTTTTCACCATCCCAGCCGTAATTTAACTTCCACTTTTTTGTGCGGACGGTCTTGACGCCGATAAATTCCCAGAATACCGCATCTTTACCAACTTCAATACCTTTCGTTAAAGCTGGCAACAGGGATTTTCCCTGAACCGTTTTAGGAAGAGGTATTTCAAGCATATCGCAAATTGTCGGGAACATATCAACTGTTTCGACAAGACTATCGAGGCGTTTGGAAGATTGTATTTTCCCCGGCAATTTCCAGATATACGGGATACGGTGAATAGCGTCATAACACCAGCCTTTTGCCATTTTACTGTATTCTCCAGCAAAATCACCGTGGTCTGCACAAAATATCACTAGTGTATCTTCTGTTAAGTTATTTTGTTTCAAAGTATCCATTATTCTACCAATGTTCCAGTCAATGAGACTTATGAGCGAATAGTAATTCGCCAGTCCACGGCGTAATTCTGCCTCGCCATGAAAAGAAGTGCACCATTTAAGTTCAACATTGCGGTTAAAATAAAAAGTCTTGTTCATATCGACTTCTTCCTGGTTTTCAGGTAGAGTCAGACTTGCTGGATCATATTCGAATGGACAGCCTTCGGGAACGGTCAATGGCGGATGGGGACGTTCAAAACTTACCTGCATGAAAAACGGTTTTTCAGAATCTCGTTCATCTTGCAGATACTTAATCGCTTCGTCGGCAGTCCAGTTTTCGAGAGAGTGTTCCACTGGAACAGTTTTGCCATCGGTCATACAGAATTTTTCAACATCCCCCAGATCATCATACAAATCGAATAAATCGTGTTGTCTTAAATAATTCAGATAATGGATTCCACGGGTCGGACCATCAGCGGTGTAGCACAGACGCTCGTACTGGAAACCGTGAGACGGCCAGTTCGGCATATGCTTCTTCCCTATCATTGCGGTTTGAAAACCATAAAATTGTAAAAAATGCGGCAGGGAGAGTAGTCTTTCAGAGATATTATCCCAGTCATTTCCGTAAACCCTGTGAGTATGACAATACTGTCCGGTCATGTAACTTACCCGCGACGGCACGCAAATTCCATTTTGACAGAAAGCATTGTCAAAAGCGACTCCTTCAGAAGCCAGCTTGTCAATATTTGGGGTTTTTACATCGGGATGCCCTTTGTAACCGAAGCACCCGGCGTGGTGCTGGTCAACCATCAACATCAATACATTCATAGATTCACCTTTTCAATAATAAATTTAAACGTTGATATGCTACCAGCCAGGATGTTACGCTGATACCACATATGCTTTTACTTAGATATTCACGATCCTTGAAAACAGGGTCTTCAGACAATCCGCAATTAATATGCAGCATCTGTTCCGGCTGATTGACTTTTTCCAGAATGGATAATGCCAATTCCAGTGCCTCAGGGAAAAAACTGGTTATCAATGGTGCATAGGCCGGAACCCGCAATCCCCGCGATGACCATAAATGACGATCCGCATACAGCAAACCAAGTCCGCTGTCGTTAAAACGACTACAAGTCATTTTCCATTGACTCTGGATTATTTGTTCAAGTCGGGGATCAGTGCAACCTTCGGATTGCGCCAGATGAAAACCTTCAATCAACAAACTGGCTATATTAAATGGCGGTGGAGCCATAGTCTTCAGACTGGTAAATGCTTCATCAAAGCGTTCCGATTGCATTGAATCAAGATAATCATTGTTGCCGCTTATATTAGCCGCAAGCTGTAGCATTGGAACATACAATGCCAGACAATGCGGACGGTTTTCAACGGTAACAATCATGCTCTCCCGCCTGGGATGTTTAAAATCTCTAGCTAGAAAGTAATCAGCGGAATCAACAATCCGCGATTCAATCCGCTTTGTCGTTTCCGTGTTTGCGTATGCATGAAACTTGTTTAAGGCGTATATGGTTTTTATGTATTGGTCGATGCTGATTTCATGAGAATAAGCCGCTTTTGCCATACCACCAAAGGGTTTCGGCAAATAGCCTTTTTCATATTTGTCTCCCTCATCAAAAACCCGAAGCAAAGTTCCAATTCGACGTGTTGCCGAAGCGAGTGTTTCCAGCTGGCCATTAATCTCATACCTTAAAACCTCACTTAAAGCATATTCGGCAGTTGCCATCAACGAGTCTTCGTAAGCGACATAATCCGCGGGATTGCTGACGTGCGAAAGAATAAAAGAATGCTGCTGTTTTTCACATTCGGCGTTAGTCCACGGCAACATGACGTCAACGTTCAGGCAGGCATAGACCAAGCCGTCAGCGTCAGATAATGAATGTTCCACAAAAGCGCGAATATTTTGTTCATTATCTCCAAGCAGTGCAATTCTTTTTTGTAATTTTTCTAAATTCATGAAAAACCTCAATGTGAAAATATAAATGCCGCCGGAACAAAAAGCTAGTCAGTTCGGCGGCATTTATTGAAAAATTATTTTAATCCTACTTGAGATGGATTAGGACGTTTTCCTTTTATTTCTTCTTGATATCTATTAAACTTATCACGCATTCTTGACAAATCGCGAATCGGGAGTTCCAGTTTTTCAACTTTCTTGTTCTTGACAAAACACTGTTCAAGTTGCTCATAGAGTTTTGTTGTCAAACGGTCAAGCCTGGCAGTATCATAGCCAATATCGCTGTATCGTCCCATGTGAAACATTGTCTGCAAGCAGAAATACCATGATCCCAACTCAATAGTGGCATCCATATAGGCGCGAACCAGCGGGTCGGCCGGGTTGAATTCTCGCTTTATAAAGCGACTTTGAATGCCTTTAGGTTCCAAGGATTCCTGCGAAGTGATTTTTTGTTCAATAAGTGCATTTATCGCGGACAGTTTATTCTGGACAGCACTTAACTTTTTTTTGATTTTCACGAATTTATCTTGTGCCATAGCTTTCTTTAACTTGCTTTTCAACGCATCAAGCTTTTTCATATTGTCAGCTTTGTTGAATTCAGATACCATAGATTCAGGTACCAGCTTTGAAAGCAGAGCTAAGTAAACATCGTATTTGATGATTTCTTTTCTTGTATTGAAGCGGTTTTTAAAAATTTTCTGCTTTGCCAGCGAATATTTCTTTGGAGATGCCAGCAAGTATATTTTTCCATCGCCCGGATCAAGAGAGATAGTGAAGCTATTGTTTTTTAATGGTACTTCTTTCAGGGAATAAAGGTTGTATAATTTTTTCCCGCGAAGCATGGATGAATTTAAAGTTATGTTCCCAGTTTGATTTTTCTTAGGATCATTGCTGTATATAACCAAATAGGTCATTTTTTGTTTTTTATCCTGCCGGACACCAACCGCAATTACTTTGCGTTTCATTCCCCAAGCGGTATCAACAGTTCCAGCTTCGATTTTTAATCTCGGTTTCCTGATTAAATCTGTGGTCAAAAGCAAAGGTCCTATTGCCGTCAGTTGGTAGCCTATGCGCTGCATTTCCTTCCATAAACCGCCACGACCTTTCTCAAAAGTATCAACTATTCCCGCGCTGGACATTCGTGTCCAAGTCGGACGCGCACTCCAGGCATAATACAGGATACCCTTGGCTCCGTTTGCGAGGGCTCCATATGTCATCAAACGAAATTCAGATATGGTAGGCATGCGATATTCACCATTTGATTCGTTATTAATATCGCCGAAAGCCTGAAGAATCGGCCACACCGGTCCGTGCGCCATATCATAAGTGGCACGGGTGACATCAGCAATCTGCCAGGGATTGTATTGATTTTCACGCAATGGATAACGGTCAAAAATAGAAACAGTTTTATACTTTTCCCATCTGCCTCCAAAGTTACTGGCTCCAGTGGTTAAAGGGTGCTTTTGGTCTACTTCTTCATATATCTTTTTCGCCCACAAATATTGCTTAATGGCGCTGTCTGTCTTTGCCGGTTCATCTATAAGTTTCCAAGCCAGCACCGCATTAGAATCTTTGTGCGAAGCAATGATTGTTCGGATTGCTTTCTCGCACACATCCAGAGCTAAAGGCTTGTAATATGGACTGAAATAAGTCATTGGAATCGTTTTTATATTGTTATCTTCACATGTTTTTATCTCAGTGTTAAATTTATTGATTTTTTCTTTTGAAGAATCTGCAAATAACTGCACGCCCCCGGAAATAGTATTGACATAATGTTTTTTCCAGTTCGGAATTATACGCCATGCCGGAGTATTAGCTGGTTCTTTAAACCACTGTGAGCCTCTCGATAAGGCGGATGTATAAAGCCCGAAAGGGAAAGTATTTTCAACTATCGGATATTTTTTAAAGCTTACAGCGAAACTTTTTTTAGTAACTGGTTTTGACATAATCTTCAGATCATCCAAATAAACGACGATATTTTTGCCCCGGTTCATTCCATCGAGTCCCAGATAAACTCCGTCGAAAACCAATTTTTCAGTCGGCATGCCATTGGTTACCGCAGCTAATCTGGTTTTTTCTCCAATATCATTACTTTCAGTAAAAACCCATTTATTGGTCGGCTTTGAAAATGATTGATACGTATTGCAGCCACTGGTATCTTTGCTGAAATTCGGACCGAAGAAGGTTATCCTGTTTGTTCCAATCCCTATACTTCGGCGATCACTCGGATTAACAGGAAATTCTTTTACATACATCCATGCGGAAACATAATATTTCTTGTCGGATTCAACGCGAATATTTACCGGTAGCTTAAAGTAGGCATGTCCACCACCATCGACGCTAAACGATAGTTTAAAAGATTTTTTCCCGGAATGAGCCATCTCATCACTCAAACCAAGATAATTTACTTTCAAAATAACATTTTTGCCAAAAGCCCAGCGTTTAAAGCCAGGATCTTTTTCAAAGTCGTTTGAGTAGTAGACTGTATTTTTACCCGCAAAGCTGCAAAGAGCGGCAAAGGTAAAAAGTAGCAATGCGATTGTTTTTCTGATTTTCATGTTTTTATTTCCTATTTTTACAAAAATCACCCCAACCCGTAAATTTGGAGCCTATCAATGTTTAAATTTTTTTAAATAGTTTTATTTAGGTTTCTCCGGCAGCAAAGCGATATCGCTGAGCCATAACTCGACCTTTTGATTTTTGAACTTGCCGCGAATGAAAATCAGTAATCTGTTTGCCTTTATTTTTTCGGCTTTGATATTCATTTTTTTCTGTCTGGCCGCGGTAATCGCACTCAATTCAGGAAAAAGATATTGCTCCATACTTTTCATCGGAGCTTTAACCATAAGCGGCGTATAAGCGAAACTTTCATCTTTGGGGCTCTTGGCATCGGGGAAAAAACTAATCATAACGCCCAGGCCGAGTTGACAACCGGCAGGAAGCTTACTGACCATGTATTTTTGCGTCAAAAAGTATTTTTCTCCTGAAATCATTGTAACGCCAAGCGGCAGCCAGAAATAAGTCAAACCGTCACCATCAATAGTCATTTCTATTTTAAAAGCTTTTTTGCCGTTCAATTCCGCCGGAGCTGCATAGTCTACTTTTACTTTAAGTCCGCGCAGTACCCAGCGTTCAAGCTTCATCGGCTTATCGCCTTTACTTTCATAATAAGGTTCGATATCTTCGGCTTTTACCGCCACTCCGAACAACAGACAAAATGCTAATCCCAATAAGAATTTGTGTGAAAACATTTTTTACTCCTTTGTTGATTAATAATATGACTCGTGCGAAATATCTTATTTCGCACGACCCTAAATTAATAAATTGCATTTACTAATGTTGCTGTACCGGGGTCAAATCCATTGTCATAAAAGTCTTGCGCGATCCATGGTTCTACATGTCCATCAAAAGCTAACATATTAGCCCTTTTTGAATGACGCAAATGAATTAAAGGTTTACCCCCTCCTGCGGCTCCCCAATGATCCATCATATATGAACATTGAAACTTTTCGTTTGCTGATCCAATAGCGCCACATGTATCCATGGCTAAAGCAAACTCTGAAGGCTTTATGTGTGGAGCAGGTACACCGTTCGAACTTTCATAATAGCTATTGCTTGGGCATGTCCATATTATTTCAGAGCCTTTATCCCTGTAATATGTTCCTCGACCGGAGAAACGAAAACCATACTCATTCCTTCCACTATTAGCAGTTTCATCTGTCCAGGCGGGACATCCCAGAATATCAGCATTTTCTCCTTTTGTAACATAGCCGTCATAAAATAAACGCTGATACCAGTTGCGATGTGAAGCTGGTAAGACAGTTGCATCATAGGCAGCCATGGTATAGCCATCATTATCAATCATGTACATATTAGTCATTGTACCAACTTGTTTAAGATTACTGATACAACTGATTGCCTTTGCTTTATTCCGTGCTTTACTCAGTGCCGGGAGCAACATTCCAGCGAGGATCGCGATGATGGCGATCACAACGAGGAGTTCAATGAGAGTAAAACTCTTAATGAACAACGACTTGTAACTTTCTTTCTTTTTCATTTTTCGTCTCCTTTTTATATTGATGTTTTGCGAAAACGTTGACTTTATTAATTAACTGTTTTTTCAACTTGTGAACCGTATGACCGTATGCCATTAATTGTGCTTCATAGGTTGTTCCTCCAACGTGTGGTGTTATTATTAAGTTTTCGTGATTACGCGCGTAAACTATCAGTGGATGATTTTTCAGGTCATCACTCCACTCGCCATGAACGACGTCTATTCCGGCTGCTGAAACCCTGCCGGTTTCCAGTGCGCCAAGAAAAGCCGCCTCATCAATGATCGCTCCGCGGCTGGTATTGATGATTGTTATTCCCGGTTTCATGGCTTCGAATTCATTCCAACTAAGAAGTCTTTCTGTATATGTATTAAGATGAATATGTAAAGACAATACATCCGACTCTGACAGCAAAGTCTCAAAATCAACAACTTCCACTCCGGCCGCAGGTGTAACATCTTTAATATCATGAGTAATTACCCGCATTCTAAAGGCCTTGCCATATTCAGCAACAATTCGTCCAAGGCGTCCGTAACCAAGTATTCCAAGCGTTCTGCCGGCTATTTGATGTCCGCGGAACGCATCACGTCCCCATATTCCCTGCCGTGATGCCTCAACGCACTCAGGAATACGGCGCATTATGCTTAACAATAAAGTCCATGCCAGTTCAGCGGTTGATGGTATTTTATCCAGAAATTCTGTTTCATTTTTCAAGGTTATTACTGCTATATTGCGCTTGGCCGCCTCTTTCAAATCTAAATGATCGCTGCCGGTCGTGGGCGTGGCGATTACTTTCAGTTTGACCGCACGGGCAAGTATTTCTTTATCCATGACCAGCTTCAGAGACGCGAAATAAACATCAAATTCTTCAATCCGCGCCATAACCGCCTCTTTCTCCGGCGGCAAATGAGTAATCTCACAAATTCCTTCAAGAGAGGCAAATAAATCAGGACATGCGCTGATATCTGCTGTACTAAGTAATTTCATATAATATTTCTCCTTTTACACTGTTTCAGGGAGCTAAAAATTTTTCGAGTTCTTTTGGTACTTCTATTTTTAAATCGTATTTAAACGTTTGTACTTTATTATTTTTTATTTTATCCAGACATAATTCAGCAGCTTTCCGGCCAAGCTTCACGGTTGGCTTAACCAAAGCGATTATCGGTATGTTAACATAATCATGGTAATCCGATTCAGCGATACTGATAATCAAAGCATCCTCAGGAACTCTCATATTGCGGTTGTAAAGTTCACGAGTCAATCGCGTCAAAGCATGCGGATCGGCCACTATGAACACCAATTGCGACGAACCTTCAATAGAATCCCACGGTATTACAGTTTCCGGAAAGTCAGGATCGCCATTTAAAGCAAGTATTCCAGAGAAGTCTGAACTATTATCCCGTACGGCATGCTTAAAGCCTTGAACACGTTCCACCCCGACCAAGCTGCTCATATTTCCAATATATACAACTTGACTATCCGGTGTTTTTTTCAATAATTTATCTGTAACACGGCGGAACGCTTCGTACTGACTGAAACCGACAAAACTCCCGGCAACTCCCGGCAATGCGATGTCAACAAACACCATCGGCAATCTAAACTGCTGTTTAAGATTTTGAAAAAAATTAATATATTCCGGTTTTTCCACACTTGAAGAAACTGGAAATACAATCAGCGCGTCAATCATGTTTTTCACGGAATCAAGCATGATTAGTTCTCGCCTAAACTCCTCGTAGCCACCGCATAATAACATTCGGTAGCCAGCGGCATTAAGCCTTTCCTCCAGTCCCTGAAGCAATAATGAACTGAACCTGTCATTTAAATTAGAAACAACCACAGCAACTGTCCGCCTGACCTTAGGTGCCGGGCTATTAACATAGATTCCGCTGCCGCGCCGTTTGGTTATCATATTCCGCGCCGTCAGTCTGCGCAATGAATTATCAAGAGTGCTCTGGCTGACGTTAAAACACTTCATCATGTCTTGAATCGAAGGCAAGCGCTCTTTATGCCGCATGCCGGAGACCAGCTTCTCAAGTTTGCGTTCCACAGCTAAGTATTTAAGATCATTTCTCAATGGACATTCCTTTTTCTTAAAATATTGAGAGCAGTTATTCTGACCGCTCATTACTCTTAATATACATAGAAATCGATACAATGTCAAGTTAATTGTATTAAAAATACCAAAAAAACGTGAAATATTAATAAATTATATCGATATAATATTATAATAAATTATTCTATTACTGTTTGTCCAAAAAGCCACTCGCGTCCAGAACACCTTACGCGGGTGAACGGACGCGAATGTTATTGCCTTATTTTGCTGATATTTTTATATTGTCGATATAGATGCAGTCATCATCATCACTGGCATCACAACGGAATCTGATTTTCATATCTGTCGGGAAAGTGTATTCTCCTGAATTTGTTCCTTTCACGACCGTTACCGATTTACGCGTGAATTCATCGTTGTTAAAATCGGTACCCAATGAAAAATCGCCAACTGTATTCCACTGCGTTCCGTCCCAGTATTCCACCAGAAAGTTTTCACCACTATCCATACCCGCGGAATAGAAGTCAAAATCTACCTGTATTTTGTCGTAACCAGTGACATCAATACCAGTAGAAAGACTGAATGAAGATGCTGTACCGCTGTCATCTCGAATCAAGATCGCTTTATCAGCATCATATGCCCTGGACGGGTAATCCACACGTTCGCAGTCTGCATCAAACCTTTCGCCATCAGCATAACTGCCCCAGCTGGTTTCAAATGAATCGCTGGTCAGCAGCACCCAACCCGCCGTCATGCTTGTCGGGTCAGGATAATTCGGAGTGGCGCTTGCCAGCAAATCGTCCAAGGTGGTTTTCATTGCATTAATGTCTGTTACAGACAATGGCTGCTCAGTCACCGGGCCTGTGGTAAAAGAAGCGTAAGCGCTGCTGTACAGGGAATCACTCCAGGTTTTAAGCGTTTGCACATTTGTGGCAATCGAACTGTAAGTACCTCTCGAAAAAAGGTTTTTCGCTGTAAAGTACAGGTGTCCAAGGTCTTTAAGGCGCACGACATAATCATATACTGTTGAATCAGCCGGATCAAACTCCCGAACCACATAATAATTATTGGAACCGTTCAATGATTCCAGGGTTGTGACCTTATCAACATACAAGTGATGAAGCAGGGACAATTTAGCCTGTATGGCGTCCAGGTCATCGCTCACCTGGGTATAGGTGGTATCAGCATTAATTGCCGCATCCAGTGCTGTCTGGATGATATTCAGGTCGTCCGTAGTTTCGACGTTCATAAACTGACATGCCAGTTCCGCGGGAGCTACGCCCGCTAAATGAGCAAAATACAGATCGTATTTCAATACTTCTTTTTGATGCGTGTACCTGGTTTCCAGGATCTGTTCCTGAACACCGGAAAAATAACTACCCGGCGCAAGCATGAAAATACGTCCTTCTCCCGGGGCAAGCTGTATTGAAAACACAGTGGGATTACCAGTGTTTTTAGGTTGATAGAGGTCAAACATGTCGCGTCCGGCAGTAAAGGCTGAAGTAAATTCGAAATCTTCTGTTCGCGTTTGGTTCGGATCGTTATTGTAAAAAATAACGTAGTGCACATCAGGGTCATTGTCATCGGCCAGCAAGCCTATTGATATGACCGGGACTTGCTCCTGCCAGGTGATTTCCATCATGGTTGGAGTAAGCATATGGATTGGAGCGTTCGAGTCGGTTATATCCAATTCAACCGGCGAGGAGTTCAAAAGCATAGGGCCTATTGCTGTCAAGTGGTAACCCAGATTACCTATGGTATTCCAAAGTGTATTGCCTACTTCGAAAGGATCGACCAGGCTTATATCGCCAGGGTAATTCCAGTACGGCCGGGAGCGCCAGATATAGAAAAGCAGTCCTTTAGCTCCGTTGGCAAGTGCCGTGTAGCACATAAGTTGCAGCTCGGCGGGTGTCGGCAATAGATATTCGCCGTTGATATTGCCAAATGCCTGGGGAATGAACCATACCGGGCCACTCGAATCTTCACGGATCATTCTAGTCATTCCGCCAATAGACCAGGGAGCATACAAATTGTCGCGTAGCGGATATCTGTCAAAAATTGAGACAGGACGATGTCTGGCAAATAAATAACTGTAATTACTTCCGCCTGTAACAATCGGATGCGCAGTGTCTTCATTCTTGAATTTTTCCTTACCCCAAAGGTAATCATTGAGTGCCCCGACCGAATCTGCCGGTTCGTCAATAATATACCACCCAAGCAACGCGTTATGGCTGACAAACGGTGGAATTTCTGTTCCAATTGCAAGCTCACAAGTAGCATAAGACAGGTCAGAACGATAGTATCTCGTCATATACGTCATGGGCATAGCAAGTAGGTTATTCACCTCAAAACAGTCAAGTAAAGTTTTAAGATCATCATACTCCGGGCTGGTTGAATCCGCCATTAATCGATAAGTTCCACCGATTATGGTATTTATATAATTTTTGCGCCACACAGGCACCGCCCGCCACAAGGGCTCAGGAAACCACTCGTCAAAAGTTCCGGACGCGTCAACCGTGCGCTGCCCGCCAACTGTACCGTATAATCCGAATGGAAAATGATTGTTTGCAATGCTGTATGAATCCACATTAACCGTGATAGGAGGCGCCACTGTGGTTGAATCCAATTTTATATCGTCAAGGTAAACCACAACCCGGTCATTATTAAAGGTTCCCTCAATACCTAAATAAATGTATTCAATATCAATCGTATCACTGGGTTGTCCATTTGAAATAGCTTTAGCCATGGCCTCGCGGCGTAACTCCTGGCTCTCCATATATATCCAACTGCTTGATGCGCTGTCAGTGTCATCAAAAAAATGACAGCCGCCAACATTTTCATCTCGGTCTGGAGTATACCAGGTCAATACATTTTGGCCTACTCCTACTTTTCTGGTACTGTCGCTGGGGAAAGTGTCAACATACAGATTTGCAGACGCATAATATGATTGACCGACCTGGTAACGAATGCCTATTGGAATCTTGAAATAAATATAATAGCTACCGTCAAGAGTAACATCCAGTTTAATCGATTTGCTGCCGCTGACCGCACGATCCGTTGATAAGCCAAATTCATTTATTGTGTATGTCATACCGGAAGCTTTTACCCAAAAAGACATCGGGTTGCTTGTTTCGCAGTCATCGTAGAAGTAGGGGGTTTGCCCAAAAGAGGTCCAGGTAATTGCAAAGAATAACAACGAAAGTAATACGAGTTTATTTAAATATTTATACTTATTCACAGTCTTCCTCCATGGTAAAAGTTTTTAAAAAATAACATCGACATCTTCAGCAAAATACTTCTTATATACACCTCCATGGTTAAATATATACCAAACGATTTCCGCAAGGCGGAAATAAGCTTAAAAGCCACAACTATTAATTATTTTTCAAATACAATAATATTCTTTTGCATATCATATTAAGAATAAATTGATTATAAATTAATAACGATATTAAATCAAGTATATTTTTTAAAATTTGCGCTTTTTTAGAGAAAAAAATTAGAGATTAAATCGATATAATTATTAAAAAAAACATTGTTTTAATATTTTTTATTGGAAAAATACGGCAGATACCTGTATAATACGATAAAGAACTAAAATAGAGAATCGAGATAGAAACAATTAATTTCATAAAAATAAGGAATATCGATGTGAATAAAAAAGAAACATGTATCCACGCTGGCGTGGGCAAAGTTGACATTACCTGCAAAGAGAAAGGTACTATAGAAATCTTGCTCTCAGAAAAAACCAAAGCACATATCCCGAAGGTGTTTTGGGACAAAGAGATAGAAGTCGATGATCCGCTTTTTGTCAGAGCTCTGGTGCTGGATGACGGTTCCCGGAAAGTAGTATTGATCACCATGGATATTACCGCCGTTGGCTGCAGAACTATAAGTCAAAATATTTTGAGCGATAGCGCGGATGATTTTATACCAAAGCTGCGCGGCCGCATTTCGAACGAACTGAATATTCCCGGTATCAACGTGACAGTATGCGCATCTCATACTCATCCGCCGGGCCGTCTGCTTTGCGATGACGAAGCTCAACTCGACAAAACCATTGAAGCCGTTAAACAGGCCTTGCAAAATATGACGCCTGTTACTATTGGCATAGATTCCGGTTATGAAGACAGACTTACTTTCAATCGTACAGTAAAAATGAAAAACGGTCTGGACTATACTATTCGAGGTTGCAACCCTTATCCGCCGGACGAGGAGGTTGAAAGCTTGAGACCTGTCGATCCCGAGCTCGGTGTTATCAGAATCGACCATTTGGACGGAAGCCCGCTGGCAGTCGTATACAATTTCGCGTCCCATCTGCTGATTGGTTCGCAAAAAGCCAATATCAGTGCTGATTTTCCCGGTGTCGTCTCACATTATCTGGAGAAAAACCTTGGAAACGATGTGATGACATTTTTTATTCAGGGCGCTGGCGGAGATGTTGCGGAAGCTACAAAATGTGACATAGAACAGCCGAGAAACAGTCAAAGTTTCGGAAATGCCCTGGGACAAAGCATACTTGATACATACAGGTATATAAAATCAGCCCCGGTAAGCCTCAAGGTTGCTTCTGAAACAGTTGAATTTCCTTTGAGAACCGATATTCCAGATGTAATCACGTCTCTAAAAAAGGAACAGGTGAAAGCAACTGCTTCATTCAGGTATACATCATTGGATTTTAAATCCTTTCTGCCATTATATCTCAAGTATACGCTGCATCCTGACTTTCCTTCTCACCGGGCTTATCGCTATATGCAGGCTGAACAAACTGGAAACATAGATTTCGCGGCTATGGACAGACGCAATAAACTTGCGGTCGAAAAGTATCTTGAAAGTATTGCCAATATGGAAAAAATGGCTAGAAACGAGGAAAAAATTGCGACTTTGGAAAAACATCAGGAAATCATAGATGAACTTGGCACAGCAACTGTTCCGGCTGAGATACAGGGGATAAAAATTGGCGAATCTGTAATTATTTCCGCACCTATGGAAGTTTTGGCGGAAATCGGCTTAAAGGTAAAAAAAGCTTCCCCGTTCAAACATACTTATATCGCTTCAATAGCTAACGGCTATCTGCATTACTCTCCACCCGCATCTTATTATCCACGTGGAGGCTATGAGGTAACAGAATGCCTGCTGGCTCCGGAATGGGAGTCTATATTCGAGCAAACTGTACAAAAAATATTTAAGCAGTTAAAATAAAAAGGAACCACATTATGAATAAAATTGAAAAAATAAAAATCCTTGAGAAACAGAGTTTTATTCCAATCATGGTCAAAGATGATTACGGTTCTAAAATGCTGGTAGAATCCATTGCTGAAGCGGGAGGTAAAGTAATTGAATATACTTGCCGCCGCCCTGACGCGCGTGAGATGATTCCTTGGATTAGGAAAAATTTCCCGGATATGTTGCTAATGGGGGCAAGTCTTGTCGATTCTGTTCGAGCGGAACAAGAAATCTCAGCGCGTTCAAAAGATTTTATTCCAGTTGATGAAATGGTTGAACTCGGAGTTGATGGGTTAATCTCGGTTATGCATTTCAGTTCCGATACATATCAGAAATATTCTAAAGAATTAATCATGATTCCAGGGGTTGAAACCCATAACGAAGCTCTAGAACAATACAAACTGGGTGCTGATTTTATTAAATTCCTGGGCCCAAATCCATGGGATGTCAAATTTATCAGTTCCTTTAATGCTACTACTCATGGAATTTTTAAATATCTGGTCACGGGTGGTATCACTCCAGAACGCATGCAGGAATACAAGAATGCCGGCGCGACTCTGTTTGCCGCTGGCTTTGATTTGACGCTCAAGGGCTTATCATCAGAATCTCTGACGCGCGCGGATGTTATAGAACGCCTGAATAAATATTATGAAATGTGCGTTTAATGAGAGTATGTTTTAATGAAAATTCCATCTGTTTTGCCATTGATGACAAACCGTGTCTGGAGAAGTTACACCGGAGGCTCTACGCTTGACTCGCTTGAAAATAAAGAGAATCCATCAGACTCACATTTTCCTGAGGACTGGCTGTTATCAACAACCCCGGCAATAAACCCCGGCAGAAATGATCCGCCGGACTACGGCATAAGCATAGCATTAATCAATGATAAAACTATTTTGCTGAGTGAATTGATAAAATCTCAACCGGAATTAATGCTTGGGAAAGAACATTTGCATAAATATGGAGTTGAGCCGTCTTTTTTGCTTAAATTTCTGGATTCTTCAGTAAGACTGCATATACAATGCCACCCAGCCAAAGCTTTTTCCAGAGAGCATTTTAATGTAAACAAAGGGAAAGCAGAGGGTTACCTCATATTAGCATGTCGGGAGGATATTGAACCTTTCATCTACCTGGGTTTCCAGAGAGTGCCGGATAAAAAACTTTTCCGACAAGCAATCATTGAACAGGATACTGAACTAATTTTATCTTTTTTTGACCGTATACCTGTCAAGCCGGGAGATGTATTTTTTGTACCCGGCGGAGTGCCTCATGCTATTGGAGCCGGAGTTTTTATGACTGAAATTATGGAGGCGACAGATTTCGCGGTCAGAATTGAATTTGAAAGAGCCGGATATTTATTGCCGGAATCGGCCAGATTCATGAACAGGGATATTGATTTTGCTTTATCCATGTTCGATTTCTCAAATTACGACAATGACAGATTAAAGAAAAAATTGTTCATCACACCTGAAGTAATAGATTCCCAGTCATCTGGATGCATGAAAAGCTTGTTTAATCGAAACAACAATGATTGTTTCCAAATGAAGCAATTAGCCCTCAACGGCAGCTATGAAATATGTGAAGATAGCTTTTATTCTCTAACTATTCTCAAAGGTGCTGGAAAACTTGTAAGCACGGATTGCGAGTTAACAGTAAGACCCGGCAGCCGTTTTTTTATTCCCGCATTAACCCGGAGCATTCTACTTGAGACGGACGATAAAAAAATGGAAGCCGTAATTGCAGCAAGATAACAACTTTACACGGAGGAATGATTTATGAAATGGCTTGAGAAACTCCATAATTGGAAAATGTTACGTCAGCCTGGAGTGGAATTTCAGGAAATTCCCAAAATTGCTGGGCGCATTTTTATCAGATTAAATGGAGAGAAATCCCGGATTCGATTTGGGAAAAAGATTCGCTGCAATTCCGGTTTTCATGAAAACCCGGTAGGTGGCGAACGAACTTTTCTATATGCATTTAATGGCGGAGAGATCATATTTGGAGACAATACCGGCTTTTCCAATATAACAATAGTGGCATGTACTCGCATTTCCATCGGTGAGCATGTCTATATTGGAGCCGGAGTTTGTGTGTACGACACAGATTTCCACTCCCTGCGTCATCAAGACAGAATTACACGTGATTCCGGAGCAAAAGCACCGGTTACCATAGGAAACGGAGTTTTTATCGGAGCTCAAGCGATAATTTTAAAAGGAGTTACGATCGGAGATGATTCTGTGATCGGGGCGGGAGCTGTAGTGGCTAAAAACGTGCCGGCAGGTGAAATATGGGGCGGCAATCCTGCAAAATTTATTAAAAAAAACTGAAAGAATTTTCATTCAGAGCCTTATAAATTGATGTATGCTAGCAGCCTGTCGGACTTGTGGATAATCTGCTGCAAAAGTGCCGAATTTTGCTGAGATTTCCACCAAAATCGTCAAATATGTTCAATATTCTCGTGATTTTGACGAAAATTCCGCTTTATTCGGACAATTTTTCGCGACGA
>VAOY01035800.1_pt1 | contig 21145 bp, 20 predicted proteins | sample 3393881 | NCBI WGS metagenome assembly VAOY01 (sample SAMN08290430, study PRJNA428436) | hydrothermal vent metagenome | isolation source: Deep-sea hydrothermal vent chimney | place: Indian Ocean: Southwest Indian Ridge
CCATTCCGGTAATTCTTCGGAATCGGTGTCCGAAGAACTATCGGAATCGGTGTCCGAAGAATTACCGGAATGGTGTCCGAATGTTACCGGAATTTCCAGTTTACATCGCGTACATCATGCAGATCTCGATTTTGATGTCACAACAGGGCTTCGTTTTCATCCGCTGGAAATTCTGCTTTCACTCTTTTATAAATCAATATTTGTCATAGTTTTAGGTGCCCCTCCATTGGCTGTTGTGGTCTTTGAGGTGATTCTTAATGCTAGCTCCCAGTTTAACCATGGCAATGTGAATATTTCCAAAATTATCGACCGTTGGTTACGTTATATTATCGTTACACCGGATATGCATCGTATTCATCATTCCACTATCGTTGATGAAACAAACTCCAACTTTGGCTTTTCCGTATCATTTTGGGACCGTCTGTGCGGTACCTATAAAAAAGCGCCGGCTTTAGGTCAACTAAAGGTCGAAATCGGTCTAAAGGAATTTCGAAATCAGAATGAGCTCGGACTTCTCAAATTGATCACCCTGCCTTTCCGTGGCAAAATGGGAGAGTATAGCTACCAAAAAGAAAGTGTTAACTCATGAGTAAGACGTTAATAATAAAATGGTTATTCTTTGGCGCTCTAATGATTGCAGCTACCTTGACAATCTTTCGATACCATTCACAACTGTCCGTTGAAAATGTGGAAATTTGGGTTAATAAATTTGGCATTCTAGGTCCCATTGCGTTCATATCAGTTTTTATGATTGCTACCGTATTATTTTTACCCGGATCCGTTTTTGCATTATCAGGGGGAGCTCTATTTGGTCCCATTTTAGGTATTTTATACAACCTGACCGCCGCTACCCTTGGCGCAACTTTGGCCTTCTTCATAGCCCGTTATTTAGCATCTGATTGGGTAGCTGGAAAAGTTGGTGGAAAATTGAAAGAAATAATAGACGGGGTCAATGGAGCAGGCTGGCGTTTTGTGGCTTTTGTCCGCTTAGTTCCTTTATTTCCCTTCAACCTTCTGAATTACACATTGGGATTAACTAAAATTAAAAGTCGGCATTATATAGTTGCCTCTCTTATCTGCATGAGTCCCGGCGCTATAGCCTATACGTACTTAGGTTATGTTGGACGTGAAGTTATCGGTGGGGGAGAGAATCTGGTAAACAAGGGATTGTTGGCCTTTAGCTTATTGGCTGCTTTAACCTTGTTACCGGGGTTGGCAAAGCGGTTCTTTCCTGGCTTGAGCAAGAGTTCGGTCGAACAAAATCAAATATGATTTCGGTCGATGAATAATATCAACAAATCAATAATAGTGCCCCGGTAATAATGATTGACATACATACTGATGGAAAATAAAATGACCAATGGAATACATTAACAGAGCGAAATTGATTCCCATAGTACAACTTAGTAGTAGACTTTTCGAACTAGAAGAAATCAGAAGTAAACCAATAGCGAGGTATTAACATGAATAAAATAAAAAGTCACCTAATATTTTTTATCATACTCGGATTGGTAGCAACGTTATCTAGTCAGGAACCTGTGGAAATAAAAAGCGCTGCGACCTGCAAAGAATGCCATGAAGATATTTACGTTCAATGGTCAAGTTCTCAGCATGCACGTTCCACTCCGGCAAATAATATTCTATTTGCCAAGATTTACGAATTATCCCGGAAAGATACCGATGGTGAGACTAAATTATATTGCATTCGCTGCCATGCACCTGTTTCACAGATCAATGGAGATGTTAATCTTCAGCAGGAAATAACCAATGAAGGTATTACGTGCGATATCTGTCATTCGATTACAGAACTCACCGATCATCCCGACTTTTGGCCGAACCGGTATCTACCTGGAGATGTAAAGCAAGGTCCCCACAAAGATTTAGAACCGGAAGACCACGAATCTGCTTATTCTGCACTATTTGAAAACAGCCTTATCTGTTCAGGGTGTCACGGTGGAATGCTGGATATTCCAGGTACCCGGAGTTGTGGGAATCTGACGATTTGTGATACGGATTTTGAATGGAAGTCATCGGAGTATGTTGCTAATGATAAATCATGCACGGATTGCCATATGACGGGGATATCAACGGAGTCAATGCCAGCTAAACCATTAAAAGAATCCCAACACAATTTTTATGGGGCATACTCTCCCGAAAAATTGCGGGAAGCTGCGAAAATAGATTTGAGTATAAAGGAATTCGAAGGAAAAATAATCGCCAGCGTACAAGTTGAGAATAATGGTGCAGCTCATTTTCTTCCCACAGGGCCGCCGGCTCGAATGATGATCTTGAAGATATCAGCGCTGAATGACGTTGGTGAAGTGATCTGGGGCAATTTTACCAATAACCCGGCGAAACAGGATCCCTACGGTATTTTTCATATTGTTTTTGCGGATTCTAGTGGCAAGGTTCCTTCAATGCCTTGGTTGGCGTCAAGGATCGTGAAGGATACTCGGTTAAGGCCGGGCGAAAAAAGGCAACTGATTTACAAACTTCCGGCTGAAGGAGTCGTAATGGTAGAAGCAAAACTACTCTATCGATTGGCGCCCCCTCCTTTACTCGATAAATTTGAGATTGCAGACTCTACGTTGCGTAAACCGTACCTAATGGCTATAGCAAAAAAATTAATACAAAAAAAATAATGAGGAGTTTTCACTATGGAAAGTAAAACCATTTTAGTACTTGGCGGGGGAGTCGGTGGTATCGTTACAGCCAATACTCTGCGGAAAATACTTGGCAAAGAACACAGAATTATTCTCATTGAACAAGATATGGAGCATCAATTCGCCCCCTCTTTCCTATGGTTGATGACAGGGATTAGGAAACCAGAAAAGATTTCCAGGAATCTTAACCGTCTTAATCGAAAAGGCATTGAAGTTGTGAATGGAAAAATAACCCGGATTGACCCAAAAAAGAAAATAGTAGATGTGAACGGTCAACAGCTTTCCGGGGATTTTATTGTAGTATCGCTCGGTGCACATTTGATTCCCAATTCAGTTTCCGGTTTAGAAAACGTAGGTTTCAATTTCTATTCTTTGGAGGGAGCAGAAAATCTACGGAACGCCTTAAAGGATTTTGAAGGAGGGGATATGGTAGTACTCATTACTTCTATTCCATATAAATGTCCGGCAGCGCCATACGAAGCAGCGATGCTTTTGGAGTATGATTGTCGCAAGCGGAAAATACGGGATAATGTTAATATATCTCTTTACGCTGCAGAACCCGGTCCTATGGGGGTTGCCGGAAAGGAATTGTCTGCCGGTGTGCGTAAAATAGTAGAGGATAAAGGAATTCAATATTATCCTGAACATCAACTAATAAGCGTGGATCAAAAAGAAAAAACACTCTATTTTTCAAACGGAGCTAAGGCCCACTTTGATTGTCTAGCGTATGTTCCCACTCATGAAGCTCCCCCAATTGTAAAAGAAGCAGCGCTTACAGGTGAATCAGGGTGGGTATCGGTTAATCGCAATACTCTGGAAACGAAATTCCCGGATGTGTATGCTATTGGTGATATAACGGGAATTCCCTTGGCTCTTGGCAAGCCTCTACCTAAGGCCGGTGTATTCGCTCATTATCAAGCGGAAATTGTTGCTCATAATATTGCCGTGGATATCACCGGGAACGGTACAAAAAAGCAATTCAAAGGCAACGGAGAATGTTTTATTGAACTAGGTGACGGAAAAGCGGGGTTCGCCAGAGGGAATTTTTATGCTGAACCGCTTCCTGATGTAAAAATGTATAAACCGGGTCGATATTGGCATGCTGCGAAAGTCCTTTTTGAGAAAGATTGGTTCCGCAGATGGTTCTAAAATTATGATGAATTGAACGATTCATGTAGCGTAAACATCTTTTTTGTTACTCGTTGGCTATAGGATATGCTATGATGTTCGTGCCAAAAGGATGAATCGACGATTTTTCAAAATATTTCGTATGTTATCCAAATATTACCACCATCTGTTATTTAACGGACAAATTCGAATTCTGACAGATCATCACTCACCTGCTACCAATCATCAATCAAAGGAGATAGTCTAATGATCACATTAATACTAAACAATTCCCCTTATGGGAATGAGAAATCCTACAATGCATTAAGGTTAGCCTTAGCCATCGTGAAGAAAAAGGAACCAGTCAAGATTTTCATGATGGATGATGGTATTCTGTGTGCTTTAAAAGACCAAAAGACACCGATGGGCTATTACAATATTGGTCGTATGATGAAAAGCTTGGTTAAACGTGGGTATGATGTCCACACCTGAGGAAGTTGTAGTGATGCCCGTGGGGTGTCTCAGGAAATGCTAATTGATGGTATTGTAAAGAGCAGTTTGGATACTATTGCAGAATGGACAGTTGAAAGTGAAAAAGTTATTACGTTCTAATAAATAGTGTTTGGGGATTAAGGTATCAAATTGTTGTCCGATGAATAATTATTTTAACCATTACAATTACTTTAAAATCCTAACACATTAACACTTGAGTACTTCAAAAGTATGTGTGGGCTACTGGGCATAAACAGCAACATTCCAACTGAAATGAATGACTCACTTTCAATTTTCAGGAAAAGTGATTGGGAGTTAGGAGATCATGTCGACGGTTGGGGAATTGCCTTCTATGAAGGACGTTCAAGCAGAATTTTCAGGGAAGAACTTCCGGCAGCCCAAAGCCGCTGTCTGGAGTTCATCAGTCACTATGATTTCAAAAGCGAGATCGTTATTGCCCATATCAGAAAAGCAACTCAGGACATTGAAAACTGTGTAGCAAATACTCACCCTTTTGAACGTGAGTTTCTGGGACGTTCTTTTGTGTTTGCTCACAATGGAGAATTGCCGGATATTATGAATCACGAAGATTTCAAATTAGAATGGTACTTTCCTAAAGGAAATACAGACTCAGAATACGCCTTCTGTTTTATAATGGACTGGTTACGGGATGGAGGTTCTCAATCAGTGGATTTGGCTTCTGCGAATGATATTGGTGGTATTCATTCCATTGCAAGGCAAATTTCTTCCTTAGGACGCTTTAACTTCCTCTTTTCAGACTCAAAATATCTGATTGCCTATAATGATCACCGGGATGACGATGAACTGTATTATGTTTTGCGACATTGCCGTTGTGGTCCTGAAGATAATATGGATCAATACGTGGCTGTGGTGGCTACCAATCCCACAACGGACAATGAGGATTGGGTAAAGCTGAAACCCGGTGAAATGAAGGTGTTTTACCAGGGGAAAGTTGTATAGTACATATGATGATTATAACGGGGTAAGTCACCTGCGCCGAAATTCTATTTTCTGAAGACCTGTTATGGCTACTCACTTTCCCTTAACTCCAAACTCCTGAAATCACGCAGGCGCTTTCGGCGTCTGGTGGACTGTGGGTTAGACAGACTTCTGTAAATGGCTTATATTTTTACTCTGTTAATTCAACTTGTTAAGAAGAATCATTGAGTTACCAAATTCATATAATCCCTTTATTATTCAAGTATAGTCCGTATTTCTTATCAAGACCTTTAATATGGTTTACCAACCAACTGCTCAAGAAATTCTCTATTTTCAGTATAATCGTTAAGTTACTTTTTCTTTCATCAAACTGTTGCTGTAAGTTTTGTAATTTTTCACAAAGCTTGTTGTGTGCCTCTTTATGACTCGAGAGTTCAGGATAATCATTTATACTCATTAAGGTTTCCTCTTCTGTAAAATGAAACTTGGTGTAGTCGCACAATTCTGACAATACTTTACGCATAACTTCATCAGTGGAACCTGAACTCATCCCATCGTGTAGATCATTAATAATATTGAAAAGTTTTTTATGTTGATTATCCATTGCTTTGATACCAACAGAGTAATTCTTATTCCATATTAAATATGCCATTTTGTATTCCTTTTTCATTTTCTATTGTTTTAAAAATATTAAAGGCTGTCTAGCCATTTTTTAATCAGCCAATGTTCCACATAAATACGGCCTGCCCGTGAATACTTTTAGAATATTCAAGAACATTATTTTTATCACTTAAACCTCTTCTGTTATTATGATTTTCATAATAATTCTGTTTGTTAAAACTGCATATCCCATTCAAATAAAATTTAGGCTCAAAAGATGACTGCGAACAAACAAAAATTACTCGACCCAGCTTGCGAATGGGAATATTTTAATATAAAATAGAGAGTGTAATGGATGATAAATTGAAGGGCCAATAAATGAACCTCAATTTCATATACTTAATGTACAGCCTGGCTTATTTTACCATGGGCCTTGCTGTCTGGGTTAAAATAAGACCATTATTGGACAACCGGCTGGCGAGGGTCTTCGGGTGGCTGGTGGCCTTTGGTTTGTTCCACGCTATCCATGAGTGGATGGAAATGTTTGTTATAATGGGACACACCGGATCTGATATCTTAGCGGTTTCGACCTTGATTGGTGCTTTATCCTTTGCCGCACTGTTCCAATTCGGTGTCGAGTTTATGGGATTAAAAAAGAATCTTCCTCGGATAATACGTTTTTGCCCGGTAATCTTGTTATTCCTGTGGTTTTTGTTTTACCTTATAGTTCTTTCCTACGATGAGGGTATTAAGTTGGCTGAAATATGGTCACGTTATACCCTTGGCCTTTTTAGCACCTTCCTCACCGCTTATGCCCTTACCAGCCAAAGAAAGGAAGTTGCTGATAGTCCTTCCATCTCCAAAAAACTTTTATTAGCCGGAATTTCTTTTGGGATTTATGGTATTTTTACTGTGGTTGTTCCGGAAGCTGATTTTTTCCCGGCGTCTGTCCTAAACCAACCCCGGTTTGCTAATCTGGTTGGTATACCCATCCAGATATTCAGGATGTTGTCGGCGGTAGCCATCACCTACTTTATAGTTAAATCGTTAGATGTTTTTGACGTATTAGAAAAGAGAAGACTCATTGATCAAGTGTGGGCAATGACCAGAGACCTGGAAGAATCTGAGGAGAAGTATCGTACGTTGTTCAAACTAGCGGGCGATGCTTTCCTGACGGTTATCCCGCCCCGGGGAGAAATTATTGATACCAATGAGGCAGCCGCACAGATGCTTGGCTATTTGAAAGAAGAACTAAGAGGGCTCATCAGTACTGATATTATTGCGCCGGAGGTTTTGGAAGAGACCAACCGTGAATGGAAGAAACAGGTTGATGAAAGGGGATATTCCCTATTAGAAACCATCTGGAGACGTAAGGATGGTTCGCAGTTTCCCGTTGAAGTCAGCGGACGATCGCTTGAAATACGGGGACAAACTCTGTTTCAGTTGATCGGACGTGATATCACAGAGCGTAGGCAGGCAGAAGAGGCTCTAAAAGATTCGGAATCGAAGTATCGTAGTCTGTTCAAAAACGCCAATGACGCCATTATTATCTTTGAGCCTGATAATGAAATTATTCTTGAGGCAAATACCAAAGCTTTTGACATATATGGATTCAGTCGTGATGAGTTTGTTGGAATGAATCTAAAGGAAATTTCGAAAGATGTTACTATGGGTGAAGACCGAATTCGCCAAACGCTTCGAAAAGGCACTATTGATAATTTTGAAACAGTACATATTAAAAAAGATGGAACAATCATTAATATCCTAGTAAGTGCGTCGGTGATTAATTATGAAGGGAAACAAGCCATCTTAAGTATTAATAGGGACATTACCGAGCACATGCGCGTTGAAGAAGCATTACGAAAGTCTGAGGAGAAATTCAGGAATTTATTCGACCATGCCAGTGATGCCATTTTTATACACGACATAAAAGGACACTTCCTGGAAGTAAACAAAATGGCTTATCAACGTCTTGGTTACACTAAGAAACAATTGTTACAAATGACACCAAAGGACATAGATACTCCCGAATTTGCCGCCTCAATACCCTCGATAATCGAGAAATTACGTAAAAAAGGCTATGTTATTTTTGAGAGTGCTCATGTACGTCAAGATGGAAAGACAATTCCGGTTGAAATAAGTAGCCGTACGATTGAGTATCGTGGAGAGCCAGCTATTCTTAGTATCGCACGCGACATCACTGATCGCCAACAAGCGCAAGAAATACTTCAGCGTTCCGAGGAGGAATATAGAGTTCTTTCCCAGCAATTGATGGAAGCGAATAATATGAAAGAACTTCTGTTGGATGTAATTACCCACGATTTAAAGAATCCGGCCGGCGTGATTAGTGGATTGGCGGATTTGATGATAGACGAGTTTCCGGGTAATGAAATGGTGGAAGTAATAAAAGATAGCAGTAAGAGTTTATTACAAGTTGTGGAAAGGACTACCTTACTTTCTCAAGTAGCATTGGGTGAAGAAATTCGGATGGAGGAAATTGACCTTGCGGAGGTTATTAAGGAAGTGGTTAATCAGTTTTTGCCATCTTTAAAAGATAAAGGAATGAATCTGGAAAATCATATGCCTGATACCCTGTTAATTCAGGCCAATCCGATTGTCGAGGAGGTATTTAAGAATTATATTAGTAATGCTATTAAATATGCTTCCGAAGGGCAACGTATCATTATTGAAGCCTTTGAGGATGACAAATTTATTACCGTTGGTATTAAGGATTTTGGACAATCGATTTCTGAAAAGGATTACCAAAGTATTTTTATCCGCAGTAAACAACTGGCGATGGGTAATAAACATGGTCGTGGTTTAGGACTTGCTATTGTAAAACGTATTGCTCAAGCCCATAATGGAAAAGCTTGGGTAGAAGCCAATAAACCTGTTGGGAATATCTTTTATTTGAAAATACCAAAAATCTGAGGTGGCAGGTTTTTTAACTACTCTACAAAGAACAAAACAACTCTTGGAAGAATTCGCTGTATTTCCTATAGCCAAAGCAGCCCAAGCGTTAGGATTTACTAAAGCGAGCTATTTCTTCATTATCTTCCATACTACGCTCACAAGTCAAGCCCATAAGGTTAATCGTGTTGGTTTGTTTACATTATTTTCATAATAACTTCATCAAAACCAATCAACCAGATAGAGAGGGATTTTAAGCGAATAATAAATGATAAAGAAAGTGAAGAACTAACACTTTGTTAATATTAAAAGATACGATGGAGGAACGAAAAAGATACACCAGAATTGTATTCTCCTCCCTTATACGAATGCTAGAAAATATATGATCTTAAAAAAAGATTTGTGGATTGTACCACTTCTATTGGTTTTAATCGTCATGCTCGTGCTTTGGTTAGCTCCGCTGGAGAGGACCCTCGGCAGCACGATCAAGTATGTGTACCTTCACGTAGCGTTAACTTGGTGCGCCACGGTGGGAATGACTCTAATGGCTGTCTTGGGAATTGGATACGTTTTCTGGAGACATGAGCCACTGGATCACTGGAGACAGATTATAGGGTGGATTACTCTTTCCGCGTGGTTTCTTGGTATCGCTATCAGTGCAGTTGCAGCAAAGAGCGCGTGGGGTGCTGTTTCGTGGTCAGAACCACTTACTATTGTGGCCCTCTTGATTTTTGTTTCGCTTCTTGCGGTTCAGTTGCTAGGACTTATTATTTACTCTCCTATAACACGAGGTTTAGTGAGTATTTTCCCTATCGGATTCCTGATTGTGTTGACACATCAAGTTCCTCGGATTATTCATCCGGATGATCCCATTAATAGTTCTGATTTCTGGCCTATCAAACTGACTTTCTACTTCCTGTTTCTGGTTTGCTTACTGCTTTCGGTGTGGTTAGTGTGGGCCATTGGTCGGGGAAGGAAACCAAGCCAGTAGGTTTGTATCCAGGACAATTCTGATTTTCTGAAATATAACCGATGCTCTCGCTAATATTTATATTTTTGTTCAGGAATAGATTGCTTTTTGCTGTTTTATTGTATGAACATATTTAAATAAATTGATCTTCTAATTATAAGAGCATTACAACAGAGATAACTCAGATAATCAATATGGATCAGTTTTTTCAAAGTATCAATGTATTGCTTCCATTACTCTATGGTTCAGTACTAGGAATATATACCTGGTATTTCTTACAAAATACACGTTCAACTGGTGTAATAGCATCACGGTTATTATTCGTAACTATTCTCCTGCATATTATTTTTCTCGTCAGTCAGGGTTTTCATTACCGAATATTCCCTATTACTACAGTTTATTCCTCTATGACCATGTTTGCGTTAGATTTATCGCTTATATACTATGTGATCGAGAAAAGAACGAAGGAAATTCGAACCGGCATCTTCTTTTTAGGGATCATTTTTGGATTCCAATTATTCTCTTCCATGTTTATTTCCTTTGGAGAACCAACCAATAATTTACTTCGCAATCCAACATTTGGTATTCATACAACTTTTACAATCCTTGGTATTTCTGCATTAGCGATTGCTGCTTTATACTCTCTCATGTATCTCATGTTAGCGAAACAAATCAAAGGACATCGCTTCGGTATTATTTATGATGGACTTCCAGCATTAGAAACTCTGGAAAATATGGCACGATATGCCACCGGCGTTGGTATAATTTTACTTGGAATCGGTATCCTGTTAGGTCACGTCTGGGCATATAAAGTCCTGGGTTATTTCTTTATAATGGACGTCAAGATCATTATATCCGATATCGCATGGTTATTTTATGCTAGCGGTTGGTTTTATGTGAAGTTCAGAGGCTTGCATGGACTACGGATGAGTCAAGTTTCCATGTGGGGATTTATACTTTTCTTTGTGGTATTGGCAATTGGGAATATTGTTGCCTCTACTTTTCATCAGTTCGTTTAAAAATGCCAGATACCCTAATAACTATTTCGTATAATTATCAAAATACAACCCTGGACTTACGGGATCGTATAGCACTAAGCCATGATGAAGCACTTCAATTCATTGAAGCAGCGATGGAACCTTCTGCGGGGATTAAAGAGCTGGCGGTTGTTTCCACCTGTAACCGGACAGAAATTTACGGTGTATTAGTAGAACCTGGACAATTTCATCAATGGGTAATGCAGCAATTTCTTGAGTTAAAACAAGTTGATTTAAAAAAAGAATCTGTGGATCCAACTATTTTGTACAATAATGAATCTGTAGAACATTTATTTGGTGTGGCCGGTGGTCTGAAAAGTATGATGTTGGGAGAAAATCAGATCGTATCCCAAGTAAAGAGCAGCTATGAGCTAATATTATCTTGTCCCTATTCATTTCCAGTTCTGAACCATCTTTTTCAAGATGCTATTCGGGTTGGTAAAGCAATCCGGACCCACACAACATTATGTAGGGGAGCGGTATCAATCAGTTTGGCTACAGCAGCATTGGCGCGAAAGATCTATGCTAATTTTTCGAAGTTGAAGGTACTCCTTGTTGGAGCAGGAGAAACCGCGGAACTGACATTGGTCCATTTCAAAGAATTGGGAGTCGTCGATTTTATTATTGCAAACCGGGGGGAGCAACGTCGTCAAGCAGTGGCAAATAAGTATAATGCCAAAGCCATCCCACTGGAAGAATTGAGTACTGTACTGAACAAAATTGATATCGTAGTTACAGCGACTAAATCCCCAGATTATTTAATTACACTTGATCAATTAAAACAGGCTTTACAATCAAGAAATCACCGGTCTTTGTTGATCATAGATATTAGTACTCCCAGAAACGTTGAGCCACAGATTGGGAATTTGTCTGAAGTATTTTTATATAACATTAATGATCTGGACAAAGTAGTTGCTGAAAATCTAGCAAAGCGTAAAAAAGAAATTCCAGCTGCTGAGTTGATCGTGAAGAAAATTGCATCGGAATTCAACGATTGGTATAAAACTTTAGAAGTTGTTCCCACAATATCGAAACTCACCAGATATTTTGAACATATTCGTCGTCAGGAATTGAAGAAATATATTCACAAGACATCAGACAAAGACTATCAATTATTAGATGATCTGTCTAAAAGCATCATTCGTAAACTACTTCATTATCCAATCACTGAATTACGACAGCGAAATCATAAAGGCAATTTAACCGCATCTAAAATTGATACGATTTGGGATTTGTATCGCCTACGTAACTTTAAGCCGAACTCAGATAAATGAATATTGTTCTGGGAACTCGTGGCAGCCGATTGGCCTTGTGGCAGGCTCAACATATCAAAGAACTCCTTTTGAAAAAAGTTAGAGATATAACCGTGGATGTTATCACGATAAAGACTAAAGGAGATCAAATTCTGGATAAATCGCTCGCGGATATTGGTGGGAAAGGATTGTTCACCAAAGAAATTGAAGATGCATTACTTGAAGAGCGAATTGACATTGCAGTCCATAGCCTTAAAGATCTCCCCAGCGAGTTACCCTATGGTTTACTCTATATCGGCTCACCCAAACGTGCGGATTGCAGAGATACTTTTGTGTCAAAAAAGTGGTCCTCGTTAAGTAACGTCCCTGATGGTGGTCGGTTGGCAACGGGAAGCATGCGCCGGAAAGCGCTCATTTTCGAACAAAACCCCACCATTACCTGCGAGATGTTGCGGGGAAATATCGAAACCCGGCTGCGAAAATTGGAAGAGGAAGACTGGGATGGAATTATCATGGCTGCCGCAGCTTTAGAACGGTTAGGAATGCACGATCAAATAACGGAATTTTTAAATCCGGAGTCATTTGTTCCGGCTGTGGGGCAGGGTGCAATAGGGTTAGAAATCAAAGAATCACGAACAGAGTTGATACAAATATTAGATGCTATTATTAATAAAGAAACGGTGGTTGCTGTAAAAGCTGAACGGGCTTTCATGCGGGCGCTGGAAGGCGGATGTTCCGTTCCAATAGGTGCTTGGGGCAGACTGATTGACGGTTTGCTTACACTGACGGGTTATTTTGCATCTCCTGATGGTAAGCGTAGCATTCGTGAGACATTGACTGGTTCGCAAGATGCTCCGGAAGAATTAGGTGGTCAGCTAGCTGATAGGTATAAAATACTAGGCGTGGATTCCTTGATGACCTTATGACCTGGGATATTTATTATACCGGGCTGCATGTTCCGGAACATATAGATGATTATGGTGTAGATATGGCTATTCATCATACAGCAACAATCGAAATTACATTTGCTCCTTCTAAAAACTTTCATCAAGTGAACACATACTTGCATAAAAAGCCCATTATCATATTTCTGAGTAAAAACGGTGTAAACGGATTTCATTATGGGTTGGATGAGCAGGGAATTACTTTAGAAAACTGTTCCGTTGATTTCATGGCGGTGGGGGAAGATACTTCGAATGCCGTTGAAGAAAAATTTCTCCAGTCGGCACAAATACCAGAAATTCAAAATGCTTTGGGATTAATTCAAACGCTACAGACTATCCCAAAAAAGCCGGTTATTTTAATTACCGCAGAAGAAACCAGACCGGAACTTCCCAACTGGTTGGATGAGGAAGGGTGGGATTATTGTCATTTAATGGTTTATTCTACGATGCTTAAACAAAATTATCACTTAAAAGAGATATTCAAGAATACACGAAACGAGATTATCATTTTTACCTCACCCTCAACCGTACTCGGATTTTTAAAAAGTATCGATATGACCAATTTAAAATCAATTAATGGCCGGGTAGTCTCTATAGGTTCCACCACAACAAGGAGCATTGAAGAACATTTTGGGACGATCTTTCTGGAATCAAGTCGACCAAACCTGTCCATTCTTACAAAGGAATTATTACTTGAATTATCAGCCGGTTCAATAACACATGGGATGACGGATTAATATGAATTCACGAACACGTTTTTTATCCGCTTGTGAAAAAAAATCTTTAGAACGACCTCCGATTTGGGTCATGCGCCAGGCAGGACGATATCTCCCCGAATATCGAAAATTAAAGGAAAAGTACAGTTTCTTAAAAATGGTTCAGACTCCGGAATTGGCTGCTGAAGTCACCTTGCAACCACTCCATCGCTTTAGGCTGGATGCCGCCATATTATTTTGTGATATTCTAGTGATCCCGGAAGCAATGGGACAACCCTATCGTTTTCGCGATGGGGGCGGGATTGAAATGGCCTATAAATTGGATTCCAGAGAAAAAGTAGAGAGTTTGACCAGCAATTCGGTGGTAGATCAGTTACATTACGTTGCAAGCGCCATTCAGTTGTTGCGTAAAGAGTTGAAACAGGAAAAAGCTCTCATTGGATTTGGCGGTTCCCCCTGGACATTGGCTACCTACATGGTTGAAGGCGGTAGCTCAAAAGATTTTGCAAGAATCAAAACCCTATTCTACACGGATTATGATTTATTCAATCGTTTATTAGGAAAGATCACTGATGCCTTGATCACCTATTTTGAAATGCAGATTGAAGCCGGAGTTGACGTTATTCAAATATTTGATAGTTGGGCTGGGATTCTTACACCAGATACTTATTGGCAGGCATCTGGTCAGTATATGCAGCGCATTATACAGAAAATTGGAGATCGTATTCCCGTGATTGTTTTTGCAAAAGGCGCCCATCACTGGAAAAACGAATTGATAAGAACAGAGGCATCTGTTTTGGGACTGGACTGGACCTATCCAATTGCCAAATTTTACGATGAATTACAAGGACGTGTGGCTGTCCAGGGGAATTTAGATCCGGTATTGCTAAATACTACACCGGAGGTGGTTATTCAGGAAACCCAGCACCTGTTAAAATCAATGAAAGGTCGTCCCGGACATATTTTTAATCTGGGACATGGCATATTGCCTCAGGCCAAGATTGAATGCATGGAGGCGTTAGTGGATACGGTAATTCATTTTGACGGATCAAAGTGATATAAGAAATTGTTTGGAAAGGAATTAGGGTATAACCAATGACATTGGAAGTCAATCTTGATCTGGTTAAAAAATATAATAAACCAGGCCCACGGTATACCAGTTATCCCACTGCACCGCATTTCACCGAATCTGTGGGACAAAATATTTGGGATGAACATATTCGTCTGAATAACAATAATGGTGATCGCGATTTATCGCTTTATTATCATTTACCCTTTTGTGATACGTTATGCTGGTTTTGTGGATGTACAGTCCTTATCACCCGGAAACGGGAAAAGATTGAAACATATTTAAATTATCTGTTCAGAGAAATCGACCTGATAAAACAGCGTCTCCACCCAGACCGAAACGTGACTCAACTTCATTTCGGAGGCGGTACTCCAACGTATTTATCTCCTGATCAGATACACCGTTTCGGAGAGAAACTTAAAAAGTCGTTTCAACTTGCTAAAGATGCCGAAATCGGGACTGAAATGGACCCTCGCGAATTGACTGAAGAACATATACAGGCCTTAGCGGCAGCAGGTTTCAATCGTGCTTCAATGGGCGTTCAGGACTTCGATCCAAAGGTTCAGAAAGCGGTTAACCGGATCAATTCATTTGAGATGGTTGCACAGGTAATTGAGTGGATACGATCCAATAACTTTCAATCTTTAAATCTGGATTTAATCTATGGCCTGCCCCATCAAACCTGGAGCACCTTTGAAAAAACGATTGACAAAATCCTTACCTTAAACCCCGATCGGCTGGCTGTATTTAATTATGCTCACGTTCCTTGGATGAAGCCCCAACAAAAGCTAATTAAGGAAGATGCACTCCCTTCGCCTGAAGAAAAACTACTGATGTTGAAAATGATCATCGAGCGGTTAACCTCGGCTGGCTATGTTTATATCGGGATGGATCATTTTGCAAAAAAAGATGATGAATTGACAATTGCACAAAAGAATAAAAGTCTGCAGCGAAATTTTCAAGGATACAGTACGAAGTCCGGGGCTGATATTTATGCTATGGGTATGTCATCCATAAGTCAGCTGGATGGGATTTATGCCCAAAACTATAAAGAATTACCCACCTATTACGATCGCATCAATGCGAATCAATTACCGATTGAAAAGGGATACGTTCTGTCGGAAGAAGATAAGATACGCAGAGACACAATCATGCGTCTGATGTGCGATCTGGAATTGGATTTCACAAGTATGTCCAAAAGATTAGGGATTGATTTTGCCCATTATTATCGGGATAGTTTAGAAGGAATGGACAAATTTGAACAGGACGGCTTATTGAAACGTGAGACTGATAAAATCATCATGACGGATACAGGCCGATTATTCCTCCGTAATGTGGCAATGGAATTTGATTCCTATTTAGAGAGATCTGAAGCACGATATTCTAAAACGGTATGATACAACCCACCGAAATTATTTTAGCCAACCTTGGCGCTCCTGCCAAACCCGAGGAAGTTCAGCCTTTTTTGAAAAATCTGTTTTGTGATCCGGATATTTTTCACTTTCCGTTTGGGAAAGCGGGACAGGCTTTCTTTTCCTCAATGATTTCAATAATTCGTGCCCCAAAATCAAAACGATATTATAATGCCATTGGAGGAGGTTCTCCTCTTCACGAAAACACTATAAAACAAGCTGAAAAATTAAGAAGCATCCTTGACTCCCAAGGTAATTACCGGATACGAATTGCCCAGCGTTATTGGAATCCTTATATATCAGAGGTCGCGGAAGAAGTAAGACAAGACGGTAGTCAGGAAATCATTTTATTGCCATTATATCCTCATTATTCCACTACGACGACATTGTCCATCGTTAATGAATGGAAACGGGTTGCCACGGATCTGCCTGAACCGCAAATTATTGAGCGGTTTTATTCCGAACCGTTATATATCGATGCCTGTTTGGAACAGATCAAGAAAACACTGACGGAATTTTCTACTCAGCCACATATCTTGTTTTCAGCCCACTCAATCCCTATCCAACGGGTTGTTGAAGGCGATCCCTACGAGAAGGAAATTATTGATAACATGGAGCTCATCATGGATCAGTTTGATCGGGATTATTCTTATTCGTTGTGTTATCAAAGCAAGGTGGGGCCAATAAAATGGTTGGAACCAACGGTAGAAGCTGAAATTGACCGACTTGTCTCAGATGGAATTGATCATGTTCTGGTTTTTCCCATTAGTTTTGTATCTGAACACCTGGAAACCCTGTATGAACTGGACATCCAGAAACGCGACTATGCCATTACGCATGGCATCCGTGAGTATCGCCGTGCATCAACTGTTCAGGATAGTGATTTGTTTATCCAAGCTCTGACTAAAGTTATTTTGGAGAAAACCTCATGAACCAATCGATGGTCATTATAGGAGGCGGGATTGCCGGACTAACAGCCGCTTTCCGTTTAAAAGAAGCTGGAATAAAGGTTACACTTTTGGAGAAAAATGACCGGTTAGGTGGTGCATTGTATTCTCATCAAAAAGATGGATACTTGGCTGAAATAGGACCCAATTCCATCCTGGAAACGTCTCCCTTAGTCACTAAATTGATTCAAGATATTGGCTTGGAAGAGGATAAAGTCTATGCCAAAGAATCTTCAAAGATTCGGTACATTGTACGAGATAAAAAACCGGTACCATTACCGTCATCTCCTCTAGCTTTTGTCACATCCCCACTATTTAGTATTTTGGCCAAATTACGGCTAATAAAAGAACCTTTTATCAATGCCTGGGATAACCAATATGAGGAATCCTTATCGCAATTCGTCATTCGTCGTTTGGGTCAGGAATTCCTGGACTATGCAATCAACCCATTTGTTGCGGGAGTATACGCTGGTGATCCGGATACACTTAGCGTAAAGCATGGATTTCCTAAGTTGTATAATTTAGAACAAAAATACGGAGGACTAATCAAAGGCCAGATTAAGGGTGCTAAAGAACGCAAGAAAAGTCAGGAAGTAGCAAAACAGTCCGCTCGTATGTTTTCGTTTCGCCAGGGATTAAAAATGATTCCCGATAAGATGAATGACTTGCTTGGATCGGATGTTCAAACAAATACCAGGGTAAAAGCCATGGCTAAAAAGGTAGGAATCTGGGAAGTACATACGATTAATTCAGATGGCGAAGAACAAGTTATCCCTGCCGATGGTGTCCTTTATACCGGTCGTATTACAGATTTACAGAACATAGAAATTGAGGGTAGAATTCCTGATAAAGTAACCGAAATGCAAAATATTTATCATCCACCTGTATCTGTTATGGTACTCGGATTTCATCGGGATCAGGTTCAACATCCGTTGGACGGATTTGGAATTTTAATCCCTAAAGTAGAAGAATTTCAGATACTTGGAGTTCTGTTTTCAAGCACGATGTTTGAGCATCGCGCACCAAAGGACCACGTAACATTGACGGTATTTGTCGGGGGAACCCGTCAACCGGAGAATGCTCAAAAATCAACTGAGGATATCCTTGCTTTAGCTCTCAAGGATTTACATACTATTGTTGGTGTAAGTGGTCAACCTACCTTTGTTCATCATACGTATTGGAAACAAGCAATTCCACAATACAATGTGGGATATGGTAAATATAAAGACAGTCTCAATCATTTAGAAATAACGTATCCGGGGTTGTATTTTGCAGGAAATTATCGAAGCGGAATTTCTGTGGCAGACACCATTGTCAACAGTGAGGAAGTGTGTGAGCGTATTAATCAATATTTAAAGGATAGGAGACAATAATGGCATTACATAATGTTGACCTGGTACATCGACCTCGTCGATTACGCCAAAATGAGAGTATCAGACGATTAGTCCGTGAGACAACCTTATCACAGGATGATTTTATTGCTCCTGTATTTGTGATTGCTGGTTCAAATATCAAACATGATATTCCCTCCATGCCGGGTGTTTACCAATATTCAATAGATCGGGTTCAAGAAGAAATCGATCGTCTATTAGCTGTGGGTGTATCACGAATTATTTTATTTGGTATCCCCAAAGAGAAAGATAGCGTGGGGTCGGATTCTTTTTCAGATAACGGAATAATTCAACAAGCACTTCGATCTATAAAAAAGGCTAATCCGGATATCTATGCCATTACAGATATCTGCATGTGTGAATACACTGATCATGGACATTGTGGTATCATTGTTGATAATGATGTCGATAACGATAAAACCTTGAGTTATTTACAAAAACAGGCAGTGAGTCATGCCAAGGCCGGCGTGGACATGGTTGCACCTTCCGGGATGATGGATGGCATGGTGGAGGCAATCCGTTATTCTTTGGATGAAGCTGGATATAAAACGATACCAATCATGAGTTATGCTGTTAAATATGGATCGGCTTTTTTTGGTCCATTTCGTGAGGCAGCGGAATCAACACCTCAATTTGGTGATAGAAAAACCTATCAAATGGATCCGGGGAATGTGAGAGAAGGCATAAAAGAAGCCATGATGGATGCAGAAGAAGGTGCTGATATTATCATGGTCAAACCTGCTTTGGCGTATCTGGATGTTATTAGGGCAGTAAAAGAAAATACCTTACTTCCTGTAGCCTGTTATAATGTCAGCGGTGAATATAGTATGATCAAAGCTGCTGCTGAAAAAGGCTGGATCGACGGTGAAAAAGTCATGATGGAATCCCTATTATCCATGAAACGGGCAGGAGCGGACATTATACTTACCTACTTTGCCCAAGAAGCAGCAGCATTGTTACAAAAGAAATAATGATGCTTCATTCATCGCGCATCACAATTCATGTCCATAAGTAATAGCGATAATGATTTCATGCAAATTGCTGTCGATCTTGCAAAAAAAGGCGCAGGGAAGGTTTCACCAAACCCGCTTGTAGGAGCGCTGATTGTAAAAGATGGCAGTATTATTGGCGAGGGTTTTCACACTAAGTTCGGTGGAAATCATGCCGAAGTAAATGCTATTGGAAATAATTCGGTTATTGATTCCACTATGTATGTAACTCTGGAACCCTGCAATCATCATGGTAAAACACCACCCTGCACGGAAAGAATCATCGCTGAGAAAATACAGCATGTTATCGTCGGGTCTATCGATCCGGACCCTCGGATGCAGGGGAAAGGTATCGAATATCTCAAAATGCATGATATAGATGTAAGCGTAGGTATTTTGAATAGTGAAACCGAGGAATTGATTCGATTCTATGCTTATTGGAAAAAAACTGGGTATCCATTTGTTACGGTGAAACTTGCTGTTTCCGGAGATGGTTTTATTGCTGGGATTGATGGTCAATCGAAATGGATTTCATCTCATGAATCACGTGTTGAAGTTCATCAGATGCGTACCGAATATGATGCGGTATTAATTGGCACAAACACTTTACTCTTTGATAATCCCGCATTAACTGTACGTCATGTTACTGGTAGAAACCCGAATCGAATTGTAATAGATCGTCGAGGAAGAGCGAAAGGCACAATGAGGGTATTTGCAGATAATACCGACAGGATTTTCTATTTTTCTACGATTAGAAGGAAGGATATATCCAAAAGAGTGACCCAGATTTTGTTGAATGAAAACGAATTTAAATTATCCTTAATATTGAAAATATTGGGAGAAAATGAGCAACAATCTATTCTTATGGAAGGTGGAACAAAGCTGGCAACATCTCTGATTGAAAAAAAATTGTGTAATGAAATTATTCTATATCAAGCTCAAAAAGATTTTGGTGACGGGATCAGTTTCAACGAATCATTAATTCCAAAATATGGATATCGGATATTCGATCAATCACAATCCGGAATTGATAAAAAAATTACCTATCGGAGGGATTATGTTTAGCGGAATCGTAGAAGGAGTTGGTCGTATCAAGGAGATCGCTCATTCAAAAGAGATTATCACTTTTACCATCGATGCCTTTCAAATTTCCCAGGGAGTGAAAGTAAATGACAGTATCGCTATCGATGGAGTTTGCCTAACAGTAATAGCAACAGATGGTCAAAAATTGAAATTCGACCTGGTTCCACAAACATTACAGAAATCAACCTTAGGATTAAAATCGGAAGGGGATTTTGTCAATCTTCAAAGATCACTCGGCGTAAACGACCGGATCGATGGCCACTTTGTTCAGGGACATGTTGACTGTACAGCGAAAATAATAGAAATCGAAGATTTAGGTGAAAGCAGTGAGATGTTGTTTGAAATTCCGGATGAATTCAAAGATTTAATAATTCAACGAGGTTCAATAGCGATTGATGGAATCAGTCTTACGGTAGCGGAATGTTTCGGAAATCAGTTTAAAGTAGCCGTTATTCCCCATACACTGGAATTGACTACAATGAAAGATTACAAGACTGAAGACCTTGTTAACGTGGAATTTGATATGATTGGCAAGTATATAATTAATACATTAGAAAACTGGAAGGGAGTTCAACTTCAATGACAGGTAAATTAAAAATTTC
>VAOY01032877.1_pt1 | contig 20773 bp, 16 predicted proteins | sample 3393881 | NCBI WGS metagenome assembly VAOY01 (sample SAMN08290430, study PRJNA428436) | hydrothermal vent metagenome | isolation source: Deep-sea hydrothermal vent chimney | place: Indian Ocean: Southwest Indian Ridge
AAAACGGCTTGTCGCAGGGTGTATTTTTAGGGTAAAAGCAATGGAGGGGGGGGGACACTCTACTAAAAATACATAAATCATGCTAAATCATTAACTTACAACTTGATGCGTCATGCGCTATGATTACAATATACTTCATAATGCCACATATTCAAGCATTTTTTCGTCATGTTTTTGACACACTTTCTTGTTATGTTAATTGGATTATGTGAAAAATATAAATTTTTGATTGATTGGCAACACTCCAAAAAAACAGATATTGAAAACAATCACCTGTTACCCCTGTCTCAATTTAGATAACCATTACAGCTTACAACAAGACTATTATGCCAATTATTAATCGCGTCAATGTTTGAAGCAAAATGCAGGTGCATGTATGAAGCGATGATATTTTTTGAGAAGTAACCAGTTCGTGTCCAACTGGAGTTTTTTCTTGTTCCTCGTGTTTCCCAGGCTGGCGATACTTCCTGAGTGAACTCAGTGGATGACCAATGGAATTCATGTCCGCGCAAATATGTTTCGGCTAGACCGAGGAATGAATCATTGCAGCTACGCACTTCACGATAACCTAAAGAGCGCAGACTTTTGCCCATATCAGCTTTTGCCGGGATGATACCGCACATTTTATGAATCTTTCCGTCAACATCTTTCAGCGACTCTGTGAGATACATAAAGCCGCCGCATTCAGCATAGATGTTTCCGCCTGATTTAGCAAAATCTTTTATTTTTTCGCGCATTGACTTATTGTCCTCAAGCTCACGGGCAAATACTTCGGGAAAGCCGCCGCCAAAATATATTCCACTGATATTCTCCGGTAGTTTTGAGTCATTGAGCGGTGAAAATTTCACCAGTTCAAAACCGCTGTTGCGAAGTATATCAAAATTATCTTCATAGTAAAACTGAAATGCCTGATCGTAGGCAACTGCCAGCCTGACTGTGCCCTTTTTATTTTCAAGCGCGCTAACTTTTGGAGCTGGAATTTTAGTCAATTCGAGAATTTTATCAATATCAATATTTTTTTCCGCTTCTTCAGCAAGCATATCGAACCATTCGTCTGATTTTTCATTTTCAATAAATGGAACCAGGCCAAGATGCCTTTCCGGTAAAGCAAATTTCTCATTTCTCGGCAAATATCCTAGTAAAGGCGGAAGTTTTGCGGCTTCGAGAGCTTCTTTCAGTAATGCCGCGTGATTTGCCGACCCGACCCGGTTTGCGATTACTCCGGTCACATTTATATCCTGACAGAATTCACTATAGCCTTTAACTGTGGCGGCTATGCTCCCAGCCATTCCTTTGGCGTTGATTGTCAGTATTACCGGAACATTCAACTCTATCGCGGTTTCCGCTGTACTGCCGGACAATAAACCTGGCCTGGATGAATCATAAAGCCCCATTACTCCCTCAATTATCGAGCAGTCCATATTTTCTGAGCCGCGGGCAAATGAACTTTTCACCGCATTTTTCCCCATTATCCAGCAATCAAGATTGCGTGATTTGCGATGACATGCTTTATTGTGAAAAGTCGGATCAATATAGTCCGGGCCACATTTGAAAGGCTGAGCTTTCAGTCCTCGATTGTACAATGCGCGAAGCAATGCCAGAGTAACAGTAGTTTTCCCATCGCACGAGCTTGTTCCAGCTATACAAAATGTACTGAATTTATTTCCCATATTTATCAGAATATCCACGGAGATTGTAGAGTTTGCCATTGCGGTAGATGGTTTGTTCATTGCCGATAATCACCAGCGTCGTCATATTAATATCCTCGAAAGGAAACTCTCCCAGAGTAACTACTTTTGCGTTTTCTTCCGGTCGAGAAACATCATGCACAATCCCTGCCAGCGTATCCGCCCCTTGTGCTTCGGTAAAAATTTCCACCGCTTCTTTTATCAGGGTTTTACGTTTAATACTGCTTGGATTATAAATCGCGCAAACCATTCCGGCGGCAGCGACTCCGCGCAGTCTTTTGAGAATAATTTCGTCGGGAGTCATCAAGTTTGACAAGCTGATAACCGCAAAGTCATTCATCAGCGGCGCGCCAAGCAAAGCGGCGGCGGCATTCGCGGCAGTTATGCCGGGGATGGTTTCTACGGTGATTGAAGAATACTTTTCATCTTCCACCAGTTCCATCAATAATCCAGCCATGGCATATATTCCAGCATCACCTGATGAAATTACAGCTACCTTTTTCCCTTTCAGTGCGGCGTCAAGAGCATTTTTGCAACGCTCGATTTCACCTTTCATTCCGCTGGAAATAATATTTTTATTTTCAAAGATATCAGGAAATTGTTTCAGGTAAATTGTATATCCTGCGATAGTATCGCATTCTTCAAGTATTTTTCGGGCACGCGGTGACAACAGGTCTCCCGCTCCAGGCCCTAATCCTACTGCATATATTGTATTTTTCATTTTTATCCTTTACATTGCGCGATGGCTATTGTTGCTTTTTCATATTTTTGTTTTTCCAAAACCAATTCGCCAAAACCAGAAGCTGCTACTGCCGCTGCCTCAGAAACTGATGCCACTCCGAATTTTTCCATGGCGCGCGGTGTCGGGTTTGGAGTTTCAATTTCGTTTAATGTTTCTTTATCGTAAAACTTTATTTCAATCTTATGTTTATTGGCAAATTCCAGCAATCCGGATTCATCTTTTTTTACATCACTGCTAGCGATGCAGCAGAGTTGACTTTTGGGGACTCCAGCTTTATTCAAGGCATCGTTAAATGCTGTTTCTATTTCATCACAACTTGTATTTTTTCTGCAGCCGATACCGACTGTATAGCAATTGTTTTTCAATTCCAAGGCAGGCACGCTTAACTTACTGCACCCAGCATCAAGAACCACTGCTCCGCTGCCGTTGATTTCTTCGGTGGATTGAACCAGGCGCAGCCCCCGAATACCCTTATAGAACTTATTAAATATCTCTTCAGGAATCAGCATATCTATGTTTTTTGCTTCAAGCAGCATCGAATTCAAGGTTTTAATATTTTGTGGATTACATATCTGCCAATTATTTAGTGCCGCAAGTTCATCAAACGCGGTCATGTCATTTACATCTGTAGCAGTAGTTATCACTGCTCGTCCGCCGGTAATTCCAGCAATGACTGCGGCAAGGCGGTTAGCGCCGCCGATGTGTCCACTCAAAAGACTTATTGAGTTGTTGCCCATTTCATCACAGACGACTACCGCCGGATCGGATAGTTTACTTTCGAGCAGTCCGGCTATTTTGCGTATAACAATTCCTGTCGCCATAATAAATAAATGCGCGTCAAATTTATTCCAGTTTTCCGCAATAACTTTGTCGAGAGTCTTTGGCTCAAAAGTATTAAATGAATTGAATTCACCAGCAAAGCGTTCAGGTATGAATACTTGGGAATCTTCAAGCCCTTCCGCCAGTTCTCCGGCTTTGATACAGCCCTTTTGGGTAATCGCATAAATAGCGACATTGCCGTCAAAAGTTTTACTGCCGTCATTAGTGCGGTAACCGTGGGCGAAACTTTTGTGATAAAGTAGAGATTTTTTTCCGCCGCGGTCAAGTGCCGCTCCGACAATTATCATTGCCTGACGTTTTATTCCCGATTCTTCAACCTTTACAGCGATATTTGCCAGAGTGCCTCTGACGATTTTCTGATTAGGCCAGGTGGCGCGGTAAACGACAGCGACCGGAGTTTCTGACGGGCGTCCGGCTGAGATAAAATCATCAGCCAGTCCCTGCATGTCTGCCACACTCAAAAAAACAGCGACAGAAGCGTTATTAGCCGCGAGTTCCGCAATATTTTCTTTTTCAGGAACCGGCGTCCTTCCTGCCCTGCGGGTAAGGATGGCAGTCTGGGTTATACCCGGCATAGTAAGTTCTGACTTCAAGACGGCGGCAGCGGCAAATACACTGTTGACTCCGGGAATGACTTCGTATTCAATGCCAAGCGTGTCAAGTTCATTCATTTGTTCAGAGATAGCCCCGTACATTGCCGGGTCGCCGGTGTGGAGCCGGACAACATTTTTACCCTTGCGAACAGCTTTTTTCATTGCCTTGATGACATCATCAAGCGACATGGATGCGCTATTGAGTTTTTCTGCGTCATGGCGGGTATAAGTAAGCATTTCTGGATTGACCAGCGAGCCTGCGTAGATTACTAGATCCGCTTCTTTCAAGGCATTTATTGCCTTTAATGTGATAAGGTCAACCGCACCCGGACCAGCCCCGGCAATAATTACTTTGCCTTGCATTTTTCACCTTTAATATATGTAAATATTGTTATTTGATTTTCCGCTTTCATCATAGTCAAGCTTCCTGCCGATTTAGAACGGGATATTCCAACGCTTACTACTTCCTCAACTTTTTCTTTAAGTACAGAATTAAGAGATGCTACAGTTTCCAGAGTAACTGCTGAAACAATTATTCTGCCCTTTTCGTTTAATCTTTTGAAAGCAGCATTAACTATTCCTTTAATATCTTTGCCGCCGCCACCGATAAAAACAATATCCGGATCAGGAAGCGAATCAAGTTTTTCAAGTATATTACCGGAAACTGTGTGATGATTTCCAAGTCCCTCGGCTTCTTCATTATCTATTATGTTTTTTACGCGTTCAGGAGATTTTTCGAGTGCATAAACATTCAAGTCTTTGCATAGCCCGGCGGCTTCAATACCGACCGATCCGCTGCCGGCTCCAAGGTCCCACATCACGCCGCCGCGTAAACGCAGTTTTGAAAGAATTACAGCACGGGTTTCGGGGTGAGTGATCAAGTTTTTTTCATGTTCATAATGGCTATCTTCAAGACCAAGCGAAAGAAACGGCAACCTAGTGCTGAAAACCGGATTCTTCAGCATTAAAATTGATAATCCGGCAGTTTCTAAGTTAGCTAATTCTTTCAAAGTTCCGCTGTGTATAATTTCATTATCCATGCCCAGATCAGTACATGTAACAGCTTTGCGTGCGGATGCGCCAGGATATTTTTCAATGAATTTTGCCGCTACCGCGTGTGCGGGCATTTTATTGTCACAATAAATAATTGCCTGTTTCGCAGAAAGCATTTTCCGCCATGGCACAACAGCATTACAACCATGGATGCTGAATAGTTCGAAGCCGCTCCAGTTTTGCTTGAGTTTTGCGCATAGAGCTTGAAATGCGGTAATATTTGGAATGACTACATACTCACTGTTGTCTACTTCTTTATCAAGGGTTCCGGCTATTCCATGAAAAAGAGCGTCTCCTGAGGCGAGAATAGCAATATCCTGATTTTTGGAACGTGTAATAATGTTTTTGACAGTTTCAAGTGCATGAGCGCCAATAATTATTTGCTCATGAGAATCGTTGGCAAACATATCCAGCAGACGTTTTCCACCTGCGATAATTGGGACAGTAGCAATAATTTTTTTTGTGTCTTCACTAACTGAAGTGCTTGATATTCCACAACTTATTACATATATCATAGGTTTGCTGTCCTGTTTAAAATAAGTTTGCCGCCAGAACTATAAACGTATAAATTTATATTTACTCCGGCTGTCCATTTTTGCAAATTGCTCAATGCTTTATCTGCGATTTTTTCCAGCATTGCATTATATGTTTCACCATCCAGTATTGATGCCGCTTCGCCAACTGTATCGCATTTTACTATTTTTTCTAATACAACTTTTTCAACTCCTAATAACTTAAGTTCTTCAAGCATAAGATCGGGTTTAAGCTTTACCTTGTGCGCATGTGTGTATTCATACCCGCAAGCATATTTATAAAGTTTTCCCGGCATACACGCTACTGTAACTGCTTTTATTTTTGCAGCGGAAACGGCTTTGAGAGAGTCTGCAATAAAGTCACCGATGCGAATACAATTATCTTCGTTAAATTTTTGACAATCACGCAAAATAGAATTGCGACTTCTACTACCTGTCGTAAATGCAATCTCTTTGGCGTCTTCTTCGGCGGCGCACCTGACACGGATCTCAATTGTTTGGATATAGGCGGCGTTTGAATATGGTTCGACAATTCCGCTTGTACCGAGTATTGAAATACCACCCTTGACTCCAAGTGTCGGATTGAGGGTTTTTTCGGCAAGTTCAGCACCGTTCAGCGCATTTATTTCAACACTTAAATATTCCAGTTTTTCTCCGAATCCAGATAGCTTTAAATTTTCCACAAGCATTTTTCTCGGCACCGGATTTACAGCCCATTTACCTACAGGAACATCAAGTCCGGGGCGAGTTACCAGACCAACTCCGGTTCCGCCTTTTATAATGACAAATCCCTTAGCGCAGTCTTCGACATAATCCTCTTCATTGATATCTGCTTCTGATGAATATTTTACTCTAACGCAAATTTTCATCTTATCAGTTACATCCGGGTCATCTCCGGCATCTTTGATAATCACCGCTGTATTTTTTTCTATTGAATCTACAGGAATTTCAAGCTTTTTCCCAGTCGGCAGTAAGAGATTTACAGATTCAACTTTTTCTTTTCCACATAATAAAATATACGCAGCGAGAGCTCCAGCCGAAGCGCATGCCCCGGTAGTATATCCCTGTCTTAATTTTTTTGCTTGTCTACTCATTTAATTATCAAGAAAGAATGTTTCCATTATTCCGTGGAGAGTTGCAACAGCCAGCGGACTTCCCCCGCGTCTGCCTTCAATAGTTATGTGCGGCACGTCCACTTCACGCAGCAGTTCTTTTGATTCAACGACATTTACAAAGCCCACCGGTATAGCGATAATCAATGCTGGTTTTATGCCTTCCTCTACAATCATTTTTACCGCTCCGGCTAGTGCTAATGGAGCGTTTCCACAAAGGAATATACCGCCGTCAATTATATTTTTGGCTTTTCTGATACCGGCAAGCGCGCGAGTGATGTTTTTCTCTTTTGCCAAAGCCGCCACTTCCGGGGCGGCGATATAGCAATGAATCGATTCACGGGTATATGACGGGTTAAATTTTTGTAGTTTTGCCACGGAAATACCAGCGCGAATCATATTGGAATCGGAATAAATCAATACGCCTTTTTTCATTGCGGCTATCCCGGCCTGAATTGGATCATGACGAAAACACAAAGTGTCAACGATGCTGAAGTCAGCACTTGTATGAATTAAACGCCGCGCGACCCGCCATTGTTCATCATCAAAATCACCACGGTCGGCTTCAGCCTCAATACGACGAAAACTTTCTGCTTCAATTCCCGCACCAGGCATATCCCAAATTATTTTATCAAACATTAAAATTCAATCCCTTTCTGGGCTTTTATGCCTTGTTTGTAGGGGTGTTTTATTTCCTGTATTTCGGATACCAGATCAAAAGTCCCGATTATTTCCGGCAGAGCTTCGCGTCCGGTTACGATTATATGCATCCATGATGGTTTTTGTTTAAGACCATCAATTACTTCCGCGACATTCAGCCATCCTTTTTTTAAGGCGATATTTAATTCATCGAGAACGAGTAAATCAACTTCCGCTTTCTTTATATATTCCTTTGCCAATTTCCATGCGGCTCCGGCGCATTCTTTGTCTTTATTTTCATCCGCGCCTTTGCGCCAGGAAAATCCGGCACCAACCGGAATTATCTCCAAGGGAAGCTCCGAAGCATCCGCAAACTGCTTTTCCCCAGTCCTTCCGGAACTTTTAACAAACTGTAAAACACTGACTTTCCAGCCCCAGCCAAGCGCGCGCAGTGAAGTTCCTAAGGCGCTGGTCGTCTTACCTTTACCGTTCCCTGTTATGTTTATCAGTAAACCTTTTCGTTTATCTCTTGCAGTCTTTTCAATCATAATTAAATCCTGAATTTTGCAATGGGCTCTTATAATAAAACTATTTAGATATTATACTGGCGTTTAAATAAAAGCAAATAACAGTTGCTCTTTTTTTAGCTGTTTCTTAATAGTAGAGACTTTTGCAATTACCTCCGTGGATAATAAATAGCAATACAATGACAATAAACAGCATAAATTTGTTTTGTATTTGTATTGACAAAAGCATGTTTTACCCTTAAGTTTAAAATGGTTTATGTTAAGGAACCCTGTGCGATTCAGGGACTGTGCCGCAACTGTTAAAGTCAGACACTTGCATAAACTCGATCGTTTTTACTTGACGCAAAACGATTGTCGCTTTGAAATTTAGTGCGTCTCACACTAAGCAAAGGAAATATTGACATGCTTAAAAAAATTATTTTACCCGCCCTGCTCGGAATGTGTTTTTGTAGTGAATCCCAAGCTCAACTCAATTCAGACAAAGCTATTCTGCTCGTCGCTTTCGGCACCAGCGTGCCCCGGGCAAAAAAATCCTATGAAAATATTGACCGGGTGGTCAAAAAAGAATTCAAAGGCGTTCCGGTCTATTGGGCATATACTTCATCGTTCATCAGGCGGAAACTTGCCGGACAAGGAATCAAAACCGACTCTCTGAGTGAATCTCTAAGCAAATTGAAGCAAAAAGGAGTCAAAGAAGTGGCGGTGCAGTCTCTGCATATTACTAACGGCAGTGAATACGAAGAAATCATCAAAGCCGTAGAGCCATTCAAAAGTAGCTTTAAAAAAATTAACATTGGTATGCCGATGTTGATTTCCGCCCTTGATCTGAAAAAATTCAGCAAGGCTTTGGAAAAGATAATCCCCGCTGCGAGAACTAAGGATGACGCTGTCGTCCTGATGGGACACGGCAATAGTCACGGTATCGGTGATCTGGTATTTATTGCCGCCGCGAACGAACTTAACAAAAAAGATAAGAAAATATTTGTCGGCACCGTAGAGGGCAAACCGACCTTTGATGAAATGCATGAAGCCTTGAAAAAATCGGGAGCGAAGAAAGCATATTTGATAGCGATGATGGTAGTCGCCGGAAATCACGCAAGCAATGATTTGAGTGGACCTGGAAAAGATTCATGGAAGAGTATTCTCGAAAAAGACGGCATTAAATGCGTGCCTGTCCTCAAGGGACTTGGCGAAAATGATAATATAGTGGCAATTTTTGTTGACCATTTAAAAAAAGCAATGGCTGAATAGGAAAAAGTATGAAACCTGGTACATTTTTCGGTATTGGTGTCGGTCCCGGGGAGCCCGGCCTGATTACGGTTAAAGCTGTTGAGATTCTGAAGCGGGCGGATGTGATATTTACGGTTAGCTCCAGGCAGAGCGACCGTAGTGTCTCCGGCGCCGTGGTGGATTCCGTTGAAGGTGTCGCCGGGGAACTGAAACCGCTCATTTTCGCGATGACGAAAGATTTGGAAGACCGCATGGACCTGATTCGTAAAAATGCTCAAATCATCCTTGCTGACCTGCGTCGGGGGAAAGACTGTGTTTTTGCCACAATCGGCGATCCTCTTACCTACAGCACTTATGGTTATTTGCTGAAAGAGCTGCTTGAAATCGAACCCGGAATTGTAATAAAAACGGTCCCCGGCGTAAATTCCTGGAGCGCGCTCGCGGCGGAGTCAAACACAGTTCTCGTTGAAGACAAAGAGAAGCTGTGCATTGTTCCGAGCTACAGTAAAGTGGCTGAAAAAGAGGCTTTGGAAAATGCCGAAACAGTTGTATTCCTTAAAACCTACAACAGCCGTAATGACATTGTAGACAAACTTAAAACAAATGTTCCTGAAGCAAGCGTGCTCTATGGTGCCAATCTAGGTATGGAAAAGCAGTTTATTTCGACGGACTTTGATGAAATCATCGAACATGACCGTGAATACCTGTCCATGCTGATTGTTAGAAAAAACGGGGATGCCTGATTGAATGAAAGGCCGTCAAAATGGAAGCGTTACGGAAAGTGGGCATGGCTGGTTCCGGCTGTTGCCTGTACGGTCTATATTTTTTACGCGGCTGACAGTAAACTGATTCTCAAGACTTCAAGAAGCCTGATAAAGCTTTTTATCCTTGTTGGCGCGGCTTGTTTTATTGGAGCAATATTTGAATACAAAACATGGTCAAGGTTTGCCGCTTTTCTGGCTTTACCTTTGATTCGTTTCGGCAGACTCCCAAAAATAGCAGGCGCGGCGTTTTTGACCGCGATTTTCTCAAATAATGCGGCCAACACCCTGGTTTCCAGCAGTTATTCCGCAGGTCGTATCACCCGTAAAGAAATGATGATAAGCGCAATGTGCAACTCTTATCCGGCTATGGTATCGCACTCCCTGCGGATACTATTTCCATTGTTCAGCGCGATAGGCATGGCGGCAATCTGGTACTACTCTATTACTTTCGGGACAGGCTTGATTATGACAGTTGCGTTCTTGTGGATTTCCCGGTCACGAGCTGTTGTCAGTGATGACGCGGATTCTTCCATAAGCGTGAAAGAACACAAAAAGCTATCGTGGAATGAAACATTAAAGAAATCCCGGAAACGTACTCAGGGAATATTATTCAGGATGTTCACGGTTACAGCTCCTATATATTTTCTTGTCGCTTATCTCGGTTCAAAAGGTGTTTTCAATGTATGGAAAAAGGCTATGCCGGAAGAACTAGGCAAGTATTTATCTCCTGAAATCATGGCGGTTCTCGCCGCGCGGCTTGGGGGACTTGTCAACGCCGGAAGTGTTGCCTCCGAGTTTCTCCAGCAGCAAAAAATTGAAGGATGGACGATAGTTTTGGCATTCCTGATTGGCAATATTATCACCAACCCGATCAGAACAGTCAGGCGGAATCTTTCTTCAGCAATAGGAATTTTTCCAAAACGCGATGGACTGTGGATTGTTCTTATTCTGCAAAGTTTACGGTTTCTTTTTGCGCTTTTAGCGATTATTGTAATTATCAAGTACTGCATATAATAAAATAAGGATAAAAATATGAATACATATCCAATAAATTTATTATTAAAAAATAAACGTTGCCTGATCGTCGGCGGCGGCAAAGTCGCTGTCCGTAAACTGACTGCATTGCTGAATTCCGGTGCGCTGGTCTGCGTTGTCGATCCAAAACCATCAAATAAAATGAAACTTTCAGCTAAAAATGGCACTATTACACTTTGTGAACGAGAATTTACTGAAAGAGATCTTAACGGCGTGTTCCTGATTTATCTGGCGACCAATGACCGCACTTTGAATCGCAGCATTGTTGAACTGGCCGAGCCTCGCGATATTCTGATATGCAGCGTTGACGCAAACTGGAACAAAGGCTCTTTTATCACTCCCGCGAGTATCAATCACAATGACATTACTATCGCTGTCTCGAGTCAGGGAGTCGCTTGCCGCAAGACTAAACTCATCAAGGATAATCTGGCGCGGCATATTGATGCAATTGAAAACACTGGACTAATGGTAATCGGCACAGATCACAATTTAGTTGGACTTGACCGTCGTCAATATATTCACCTCAGTGGCGGGCGTATGGATAATGCCGGGAAGTTGATTATGACTTTGTGGGGTGTTCAGGAATTTATGCTGTTGAACACATGCAACCGGGTTGAAGTAATCGCTGCCGGTCATAATGATGAAGCGATCATTGAGATGATAAAAATGATTCTAAAACTGGAATGGCTTGAGCAGGGGCAGTATTACATAAAATCCGGTCTTGAAGCATTCAGGCACATGTGCCTGGTCTCATCGGGACTGCTTTCTCAAACTCCTGGCGAAAATCATATTACAGCACAATTTAAGCAGAGTTTTGATTATGCTCAAGACAAAACATGGTCCGGCAGCATAATGAAGACTTTGAATGACCACATCCTGCACGTCTCCAAACATATCCGCACCGAAATTATCCCGATGCTCAAAGTTTTTGAGATTGAAGAGCTTGCCGTAAGCTTTCTAAAAAGCCGGATATCCACACTGAAAGGGCAACATGTCCTGCTCGCGGGAACTGGTATTATCGGGCGGGCGGTGAAGGATATTTTAGTCAAGGAAGGATGTACAATCGATTGGATTTATTACTCAACTGAACCCGAATGCAAGGACAAAGGAGTTTCTGTCACAAAGCTGAATATGCTGGGAGCAAAAGTTCCGGAAGCAGACATCATAATTTCCGCACTGTCTTCGGAATATCCAATTGTTTCCACAGAAATGTCACACTTCTTTAAAGATAATATTGAAGTTATTGACCTAGGATCACCAAGAAATATTGCGGCAGGACTGGCAAGTTGTGAAAAAATTAAACTTACTGACATGGAAGATTTAAAACACTGGCATCGAAGAAACAATTGTGATATGGAGATTGTGCTTGAAAAAGCCAACCGCATTATTGATGAACATAAGGATATTTATGAAAAATTCAGAAAAAGTTTTATTGACGGGCGCCAGGGACAGTAAACTGTCCATTGCTCAGACCCGACAGGCTGTTGTTAAACTGAACAAGCTTATTCCCGTTCTGAAGTTTGAGCCTGTCTGGATGTCTTCGCCGGGCGACCGTAACCGGATAAGCGACTTGCGTGAAACGGCTTCTGATTTTTTTACCCGCGATTTGGACGATGCTGTTTTGAATGAAAAAATCGACTGTGCGATACACAGCGCCAAGGATTTGCCGGAAGAATTGTGTGATAGTCTTGATGTTCTGCTTTTACCATGGCGTGAAGACCCGAGGGATGTAATAATTTATCCTGAAGGCAAAGGTTTAGTAACTAATCCCCGTATCGGAATTAGCAGTGAGCGCCGGGAATTATATGCCGCAAAACGCTTTCCCGGCGGTCAGAGATTGACTATCAGAGGAAATATTGACGACCGTATCGCACAGCTGGACGAGGGGAAATATGATGTCCTGATTATGGCCGCCGCTGGACTGCTCCGACTCGGTCTTGCCGAGCGTATTTCGGAATATGTCCCACTGGCGGAACTCACCCCGCCATCAGCTCAGGGACAACTTGTGCTGGTCTTCAAAAAAAATAATCCAACCTTTAATTTACTTAGAAAGTTATTCGTTAAAACTGTAATTTTTGCCGGAGCCGGGGTTGGAACCAGAGATAACGCTACTCTGGGAGCGGTTGAGGCTGTCAAAAATTGTGATGTTTGTTTTTATGACGCACTTTGTCCTCAGGAACTGCTAGAATACCTCCCGGTTGGTGCGGAAAATATATATGTCGGCAAACGTAAAGGAGAACATTCACATTCTCAATCTGAAATCTGCAAAATGCTGGTCGATTACGCCAGAAAAGGAAAAAGAGTTCTCCGGCTTAAAGGCGGCGATCCCGGCTTGTTCGGACGTCTCGCGGAAGAAACCGAAGCTCTTGATGCTTTTGAGTTGCCATATAGAGTATTACCCGGAGTAAGCAGTCTCGCCGCGGCAACAACTTCCACTGGATTGCTTTTGACCCGGCGGGGAATGTCGCGCGGTTTTAGCGTTGTCACTTCTCGTAAATCCGGTTCCGCTGATATTGACTGGATATCCCCTGAAGAAAAGAAATCATTTCCGCAAGTTTTTTTCATGGGAGCCAGTGAACTTAAGACAATTACAGATAATCTTTTATCAGATGGCTGTTCCCCCGAACTGCCAGTTGCGCTTGTTTTTAATGCCGGTTATCCTGACTGCACAGTTGTCAGCGGCACAGTTGGCAATATAGCCGCAAAAATGCCTGAAACGTCAATGCCTGGAATCATTATAGTCGGAAATATTGCTGACAGCCGTTTTTTATTTAAAGAACACGGTGCTTTGAGCGGTATGCGCATACTTTTTACCGGCAGCGAAGCGTTGAGCAATAAAGCCATCAGAGAAATTAGCGACTTTGGTGGAATCCCGATTTGCATGCCGATGATTAAACTTAAAAGAGTAGCGGAAGCGGGAGATGAAATCAGCTCTGCCGACTGGCTTATCGTAAATTCTCCATCCTGCGCGAAACTTCTTCTTAGCTCCGGCCATGATTTGCGCAGACTGCCTAAGATAGCGGTATGCGGCAAAGAAACCGCGAGCGTCTTCGAAAAGCATAATATTTATCCGGAAATCTGGCCTGAACAGGATTTTGGAGCTGACGGTTTGTTTAAAGCAATTGAAAACGAAATCAAAAGCTCTGATAAAATTATCAGGTTATGTTCCAGCGACTCAAAACCTGAATTGACTGAAATGCTGAAAAAAATAGCTCCCAATACCGAGGAACTACTTTTTTATCGCAATATACCAATCTCTTACGATTCGCTGCCGGAGTTTGACGCGGTGCTTTTTACCAGTCCTTCAACGGTAAAAGCTTTCTCGGCAGCCGAGCTAAAAAATAAAAAAGTATGCGCCATCGGCAAACCGACCGAAACAGCTTTACTGGAAATAATCCCTGAACAGGATATACTAAAGGGTGCTGATGCGACCATTAGCGATATGATATTCGCTTTGGCAACGGAGTCCGTAATAAATACTTTAAAGATTGTGTCAAAAGTTCGATGAAAAGTGATGAAAGATTAGGAGATGACGAAAATAATGAGTAAGTACATCGTTACGGCAGACCGTCAAGACGCAAAATCGGCATAAAGCCGTCCATTACATGGGACTTTTTATACGATTTTGATCGTTGACTATCCACCTTTAACGAAATAGACAATAAGGGTACTGAAAAAACAATGTTATTGTTTTTTCGAGGTTGATTGAAAACTGAATTTTGAAAAATTAGATGGCTGCTTGTTTGAGCAATATTTCCCATTGTCTTGGGAAAGACTCAACGCCTTTGAGGCAATCAAGCCCAATTGGAGGCTTTGACTTTTTGAAATACGAATGTGGACGCAGAAAGTTATAGAAAGCTACAAACAATGTGGTGAGGCTGGTTGCCCCGGAAAAGGTTTTAAATCCGGCACGTGGTCTGGTGTGAAATTTGTAGGTACGATTCAGGCGTTCGACTATCTGTTTCAGAGGTCGAAATTTCTTGCTTTCCGCATTTACGTTTCTCAGTCCAACTACGGTTCTGCGTATGATTTTGGGGTTTTTCAAGCCTGCGTTATATGCCATAACTGCACTGTCGTAAGATGGTAGTCCATCGGCAACTAAGTCTTGTTGCTGATCACTGTTTTCTTCGGGTTTGCCATATGCGTTGTGCAAAGTTGCCAAAGCTGGAATAGCTCCTCGTGTGCTTGAGATGTTATAACCGCAAATTGCGCGGGTGATTTTATCAATGACAAACCAGGTGTATTGCCAACAGTTTTCGATGATAATGTAAGTTTCGTCAGCGGCGGCAATCCCCGATGGAGTTGGCAGATTACGGTCAAGCCATGGGTTGATTATCGCGGCGGCGGCATTCACATAGTTTATGACTGTCTGGTGAGAAATCGTGATTCCAAACAAGCCTTTTAGAGCATTTCTGGTTTGTCGTGAGGACAATCCCAGATTCATGAAGCATGACAACACGAGACCAACGGTGTGATAATTGTTGTGAATGCGTTTAAGGTCAACTTTGCTTTCAGCGTCAGGACGCATGAGTAGCAGATCATTCGGTGAAAGATGATATTCACGGTATTGATAATGCAATTTGTAATTGGGATTATAAATGTTTTCCCTCTCAGCCTGCTCTTCGGGAGATAAAGAATTTTTGTTCTTCAAGTAGTGAGAGCATTTGTTATTTGGGCACTTAAAAATGACTGCATCTTTTCGGATTTTCCAGGTGAATAATGCACATCCGCAATATGGACAAAAATATTTTGCATTGCTTTCGCGCCTCGTTCGATGAGTGCGGCCTAAGGCATTACAGATTTTGCATCTGACCTGCGAAGCTTTTTTGCCGTCGTTGATGTAAAGATAACGAGCAGGTGCTCCACAATGTTCGCAAGTGCAATGAGTTGGCGGTATTTGAGCTCCATCCTGACGTTTGACTGGAGTTAATTCTTTGCCGTGTTTTTGTTTGTATTTACGTTTTAGCTGTTGCCAGGAGAGTTCTGGCTGGATGTTTTTAGCAGGCGCTTCTGTTAACGGAGGCTCCATATCAACACGAAAATTACGATAATGTGGAGGTTTTGCTTCTGGCTTAAATTCAATATCATGGCGTTCACCATTAAGCACTTCATGCATGATTGTAAGCGCTGAATGAAATTCATTAAGAGTAAGATGACGGCAGAACCATTTAACAAGTTTTAAAATAGAATTTTTCAAGTGAGAGTCTCCTGATTTTTATGAGAGAAAATTACGAATAAAGGCTCTCACTTGAACATCAAAATTCAGAAAAAAAAAGGGGGATAAAGAAAAAATCCTCATAAAACATTGAAAAACAACAAGATAAATATAAATCAAAGTCAAAATTTTTGACTTAACCACTTTAAAGAGAAGGAGTAAATAATGGGATTTCCTCATCTTAGATTACGCCGACTGCGGCAGAACAATACTATTAGAAATATGCTTGCCGCCCCAATGCCGGGGCCGGAAAAATTTATCTGGCCGGTCTTTGTCGTTGAAGGCAAGGGTGTTAAACAAGCGATTGACGCTATGCCCGGACAGTTCCGTTATTCAATTGATACAATGATTGAAGCCGTTGGAGAAGTCATATCAACGGGAATTAAATCTGTTATCATATTCGGAGTTGTCAGCGAAAAAAGAAAAAGTAAAACCGCTGAATACGCCTGGAAACAGGACGGATTGGTACAACAAGCGGTTCGCGAACTCAAAAAAACATATTCCGGCTTACTGATTTTTACTGATGTTTGTGTCTGCGAATATACTTCTCACGGACATTGCGGGATTATTGATGACACGGGCTGTCTTCTCAACGACCCGAGCCTTGAGCTCCTGACAACAACGGCAGTCAGTCATGCCAAAGCCGGAGCCGACGGCGTCGCACCAAGCGCAATGCTTGATGGTCAGGTGAAAGCGATACGTTCTTCCCTTGACGCCGCGGGACGGGAAAATACTATTTTAATGAGCTATTCCTCAAAATTCGCTTCCGGCATGTACGGACCTTTTCGTGAAGCCGCCGATTCGGCACCGTCTGGCGACCGCAAAAGCTATCAGGCGGATTACCGCAACCAGCGTGACACGATAAGGGAATCGCTTGAAGACGAAGCGGAAGGTGCTGATATATTAATGGTTAAGCCATCCCTTTTTTACCTGGACATCATCAAAGAGCTCCGGCAGAAAACTATGCTGCCGCTGGCCGCTTATAATGTTAGCGGAGAATATTCAATGCTAATAGCGACAGCCCGCAATGACTGGGGTGATTTAAAAACACTGGTGCGTGAATCAATTTTTGCTCTCTCCCGCGCCGGAAGTGATATAATTATTTCATACTGGGCAAACCAATACAACGAATTATTAAAAGACTAAGGCAATTATCAATGACAATTTCAGAAAAACTTTTTGAACGCGCGTGTAAACATATTCCCGGTGGCGTCAATAGTCCGGTCAGGGCATTTGATGCAGTGGAAACAACGCCCGTCTACATCGAAAGCGGCAAAGGTAGCCGGATTTTCAGCGTGGATGGCAAAGAATATATTGATTTTTGCGGTTCCTGGGGACCGCTGATTCTGGGACACGCTCACCCGGCAGTTGTCAAAGCGGTACACAATACGGCGGCAAAAGGGCTCAGTTTCGGAACTTGTAATCCGCTGGAAGTGAAATTTGCCGAATTGTTTTGCGAACTCGTACCTGGTGCGGATATGGTCAGACTGGTTAATTCCGGCACCGAAGCGGTGATGACCGCCCTGCGGCTTGCCCGAGGCTTCACCGATAAAGAAAAAATACTAAAATTCGACGGCTGTTATCACGGTCATAGCGACTGCCTGCTTGTTTCCGCCGGCAGCGGCTTGCTGACTAATTCGATTTCGTCCTCAAAGGGGGTTACGAACAAAGCGGTTTCAGAGGTAATCAGCACTCCTTATAATGATATTTCCAAAGTCAAAAAAATATTTAAAGAGCAAGGTAACACAATCGCGGCGATTATCGTGGAACCAGTTGCCGGAAACATGGGGCTGGTCATGCCGGAAAGTGGTTTTCTCGAAGAACTGCGCGAAATATGTTCGCAACACGGCTCCTGTCTGATTTTCGATGAAACAATTACCGGATTCCGTTTTCACTGCGGCTCTTACGCTTCACTTGTTGGAATCACGCCGGACATAAGTACTTTCGGTAAGATCATCGGCGGCGGAATGCCGATTGGTGCGATAGCCGCCCGAAGCGAAATCATGCGGCAGCTTGCACCACTGGGAGAAGTATATCAGGCTGGAACTCTAAGCGGCAACCCGGTCGCAGCAGCGGCTGGAATCGCGACTTTGAAAGTTCTGAAAGAAACTAATCATTACTCTGGGCTAAGCGAACTTGCGAGTTTATTTGCCGATAAAATAAACAATTATGCCCAAAAAAATGAACTGGCTGTTCACTGCAAAGCTTACGGCGGTGTTTTCACCTTGTTTTTCAGCGAAAAAGATCAAATTAATAATCTCGAAGACGTCAAAAGCTGTGACACCAAACTTTTTGCCGCTTACTATCGGCATATGCTGAATCAAGATATATATATGTCGCCGTCCCAGTTCGAGTTAAATTTCATCTCCACTGCTCACAGCAGGCAGGATGTTGAAAGAGCGACGGATAGCGTCATTGAATTTCTCTCTAATATTAAATAATTTACGCCGTGTGCAAGTTTTTGGTTTGACATTTGTATCGGCTCCCGGTTTTTCAAGAACCAAAAGCAATGGAGGTGGGGGGAGTCGAACCCCCGTGCTGAAAGAGTGAAAAGAGGACTTCTACATGCATAGTTCATCTTTAGAGTTTATCGTCCTTTTGCTATGCCAATGAACAGGGCTCACATCCAGACTAGTCTTTATGAAATCTTACCTAAAACCAAAAGACCAGGTTTTGAGGCCAGGACGCCGCTGACGTCTCTACCCTCTTAGCGCCCGTAGGAGGAGAGACGTAGCCGAACTATGCGGCTAATGCGTATTCTTCGTTAGCAATTAATATTGCAACCGGTGATTAACGAGGCCAACGGTTATCCTCGGCATGCCATCAACTAGTAACCAATCCAGTCGAATCCAGATCACCCCCATATAAAAAACACAGAATAATTTGGCTATCTGTAATTTACCCGCAAATAAGCGGTTTTACAAGCCGAATGATGAGAGATGTTATTAAATTTCTGAAGATAAATATGCGCCGCACTCAATTTTGTTTTGCCGTACTCCTTATTTCAAGCATCACGATACCCGTCTATCGAAGGCGACAGGAACCCCGCCGTTCCGGATTCCATCCGGCAACGCCCCGAAGCGATTAAGGTGTTTTTTTTCAGGAGGGCGCTTTTTATATTTGCACAAAAAAAACATATCTGGTTTGAATTCGCAAATTTTGTGTATAGACTACTTGAATTGCCTTTTTTATAATATTTTTGCAAAAAAAAAGTTTTTTTGCTTTGAAAAGTGATTTTAGAGATTATCATGTAGTATTATAAATTGAGATTATTATCTTATTGGGTTTATAAATGGATATACCGATAATTGTCATCATTGTTATTGTTGCGACTCTCGCCGTAATAAGCTTTTACAACTTTTATCTGAGCAGCAAGAATTACCGCTTGCGCGACAGGATAAAAGATGTACTGCATCAGAAAGCGGAAATAGGAAATTTTTTAGGCTTATTTTCACATAATTTGCGTGAGATTGAAAAAATTGAAAATTCAATGAATACAACCGCGCGTTATATTGCCGACCTCGTTGAAGCCGAATCGGTGTGTATTTATGAAGTCCAGAATAATTACTTACAGGCGACAGGGACCTGCGGCGCTTATCCTTTGATTATGAGTGTCAGCGATTATATGATGACCAAACCGCGCTACCTGCTCGAAGCATTGCGGCACGAAAAAGTTGTTATTGGAAACGGCTTGATCGGCAGAGTTGGTGAAATTCGCGAACCTTTACTCATCGAAGACGCGTCCAACGATTACCGCCTGCAAAATTATCCCAATGCCAACAGCGTCAATACCCTTATGGTAGTTCCGATGGTTCAGGATGCCATGTTAACCGGGGTGATTTGCGTGGTTAACAACCGGCACTCCGGCGCTTTTTCTCCTGAGCAATTCAGTCGTTTACGTTTTATCAGCTCACAGGTTATTCTGGCCCAAAACTTGATTTCGATATATCGGGATTTGAGCAATCAGCAGCGAATCAATCAGGAACTTGAATTCGCCCGCCAATTGCAGGCATCATTATTGCCGAGCACTTTTCCCGCCTGGGATCAGTTTGTTGTTCACGCCTTTACGCGTTCATCCAAAGAGGTAAACGGGGATTTTTATGATTTTGTTGAAATTGACGAAAATCGCTTATTAATCGTTATTGGCGATGCTTGCGGCAAAGGCGTCCCGGCTTGTATGTTGACGGCGATGACGCGAAGTTTCATTCGCTCATCGGTGGAGCATTTTGAGAATATCGAGAGTTTTCTGCGGGAAATTAATAGAAATTTATTCCGCGATACTGATGAAGAGCGCTTTGTCACGCTGGCATGTTGTTTACTGGACCGCCGCAACTCACTGCTTGAATATGCCCGCGCCGGACACACTGAACTGCTGACTTATACTCATAAACACATCCGGAAAATTTATCCTAACGGCTCAGCTTTAGGTATTTTACCTGATGAATTAGCGACTTTTGATTCAATCTGCCTGCAGTTTACTAAAGATATGTCAATGTTGTTGTTTTCAGACGGTATCACGGAAGCGCTGAGTGCCGATAATGAAGAATATGGACTGGAACGTCTTCAGAATGAATTCAGGATATCACGCAGCGCAAAGGATTCTCCAGACAAAACCCTGGAAACAATTATAAATTCAGCCTCAGAGTTTGCAGTAGAGCAAAATGACGATCAGACAATGATCCTCATCAATCACATATAGTTGTTATACCAATTTGCATTCAAAAGGTTAGTAAAAACACGGCTAGAGACAGCCGTGGCTACATTGTAGAATCGAGAAAGATGTAGCCGCCTCTGTCTCTAGA
>VAOY01007982.1_pt1 | contig 20665 bp, 15 predicted proteins | sample 3393881 | NCBI WGS metagenome assembly VAOY01 (sample SAMN08290430, study PRJNA428436) | hydrothermal vent metagenome | isolation source: Deep-sea hydrothermal vent chimney | place: Indian Ocean: Southwest Indian Ridge
AAAAATCCTGAGAAGCTTGCTGATATCCTTGACACTCCCGAATTCAAAGTCAAAACTATTCTTTCAAGATTACCTGGTATAAACTGCACAAAATGCGGAAGTAAAAGCTGTGCGGAGATGGCTGAGAAAATTTTCAGAAATGAAGCAGATTTTAAGGATTGTGTTGTTCTCAGAGCCGGAAAGGAAGTTGAGGTCTTTGTAGGTGGCAATGAGGTCCCTCTTGGAAATTTTGTGCAGGGTTTTGTTAAGAATGTTGTACTCGGCATGGTAGATACTCTGAAAAAGACAGAAGTTAAACCGGGGGATGAAATAGTAATAAAAGTGAGGCTTAAAGATGATTAAGGATGGCTTTGGAAGGCCTATAACAAGTATGAGGGTAAGTATAACTTCAAGGTGTAATTTCTCCTGCCGATACTGTCATCATGAAGGTATGGATGCTGGCTCAGAGAATGAAATGACTCCAGAGGAGATAAGAGAGATTGTTGCTCTGGGAGTCAGGTTTGGCGTAAAGAAGGTTAAAATTACAGGCGGAGAGCCTCTTGTCAGAAAAGATGTTGTCGATGTGATTGATAGGGTGTCATCGATAGAGGAGATAACAGATTTATCTATTACCACCAATGGCTATTATCTTGAGGATTATGCAAGTGACCTTAAGAAGGCTGGTCTTGACAGGGTGAATGTTAGCCTTGATACTCTACGTCCGGATGTATTTAAGTGGATAACAGGTTCAGATACTTACGAAACTGTGATCAAAGGCATAGATGCTGCCCTTGAAGCAGAGTTAACGCCATTGAAGATTAATGTCGTTGTAATGAAGGGAATAAATGATGATGAGATAAATTCAATGCTTAAATCTTACTCTGGCAGGGAAGTTATTGTACAGTTGATCGAGCTTGTGAAAAGCGACAGCAGTATGTTCAGAGATTACTACTTTGACCTTGATAATATAGAGGATGAGTTCAGGAAACGTGCTCTGGAGGTTCACGAGCGCAGGTTTATGCATGGCAGACGCCAGTATCTGCTGAATGGTTCAACAGTTGAAGTTATAAAACCTATGCATAACTCTTACTTCTGTGCCCACTGCACAAGGCTCAGAGTAACAAGTGATGGCAAGTTTAAGCCATGCCTGATGAGGAACGATAATCATGTCGACTTTCTTAAGATTCTTCGTTCAGGTGTAGATAAAAGGGAACTGGAAAAGCTTTTTGTTAAGGCAGTTATGAGAAGAGAACCCTTTTTCAAGCCTGGAAGTAAAGAGAGAGATATGGTTGAACTCAAAACAGAGTAAGGAAGCTTCCTGAGTTTCAATAAACCGGCAGATACCTGTCAAGGATTTCCTGTTTCTCTATATATGCTATTCTCAGTGCAGAGGAAGCTTCCTGGGAGGATACTGAACGCTCTTCCAGGAGGTTAAAGAAGCTGCCTGAGCGCATACTCTCTCTAATCTCGATAAGGCTTAGATTTATTATACTCTGGTTGTGCCTGAGCAGTTCCTCAATGGTCATATCTTCAGGTGTTTTGTCTGAGCATACTTTGCAGGAGCATGGAAGTTCTCTCATTTTGTTAAGTGGCATAGCTTCTCTCAGTGTGAGGTATTCTCTTTTTGAGGCAGCAATGTAAGCATACAGGTTGTCGAAGAGGTCAATGCCAAGGAAGCTCATAAGAGGTATATGCCATGGTTTTGCTCCAGGAATGTAAAGGATGGAGTTTGGATTAAGTTTTTCTCTCATATAGCTCAGAACTTCTACGAAAAGTCTGGGTCTTGAGATAAGCCTGTGCGCTCCTCCTATTCTAACAAGGCGTCTTTCTTTAAGATTATCAGCATATTCATTCCATAAGGCAAGAGAATTTCCGCCTCTTGCTGTTGTCCCGTATTCGGGATAACTTTCAGCAATTTCAATGTTTTTCTTCATTGCTTCTTTTATTAGAGTAGTGGGGGCATTAAAGCCAAAGTTGTAGTCAGGAAGAATACCAAATTCATCTATTTCGAATTTTCTGAAGGCAGAACCATAATTAATTATTGCATTTTTCTGTTTTTTTCTCTCTGTTATATAAATCTGATTTGGAAAGGGGAGATGGTCAAGGAATGAGAGATAACAGGGGCTCAGGAGCTTCTTATTCTCAAAGTTGAGCTTTCCCAATCTTCCTAAACAAAAGTGGTTAATTGTTTCTATATGCATTGTATTATTTTGGATAGATAAGATAAAAAGATGATGGTATGGATAACTCTCGTGACTGATTCAGTATTTTTTATACTTGCGATTCTACACCCCTAAAACGCTAACCTGTGTGGCTTACAAGATTGGTTGCACATGGCAATACCAGCACAGTAAAACACCGGATTTTTACAGAATTTGGTGTGAGAAGTTAATGTTTCCATAATATATGGTAATGCATTATATGGTGACTGCCCTGAATTGTCAGGGCTGATTCTGAATAGTGCAATATTTGGAGGCCGTATGGCCAATGACAATCATGGAGGCTCAAATTGATAGTTTGAGTCTGACTGAGGCTCGATAGTGGTGAAACCTGGTTAATAATGCTATTGTCAATTCCTAAGCAGGCACGTGCCTGCTCAATACCGGTTGATCCTGCCGGAGGCCACTGCTATTGGGATTCGCCTAAGCCATGCGAGTCGACCGAGCTCGAGCTTTTCGGAGCTTGAGTTAGGGGCGGACGGCTCAGTAACACGTGGGTAATCTACCCTCGGGTCAGAGATAACCCCGGGAAACTGGGGCTAATAACTGATAGGTGATGTGGTCTGGAAGGATACATCGCCTAAAGCTCCGGCGCCCGAGGATGAGCCTGCGTCCGATTAGGTTGTTAGTGGTGTAACAGACCACCAAGCCAGCGATCGGTACGGGCAGTGAGAGCTGTAGCCCGGAGATGGGGGCTGAGACACGGCCCCAGGCCCTACGGGGCGCAGCAGGCGCGAAAACTTCGCAATGCTCGCAAGAGCGACGGGGGGATCCCAAGTGCTCCTGTACTGCAGGAGCTTTTGTGGAGTTTAACCAGCTCCACGAATAAGGGCTGGGTAAGACCGGTGCCAGCCGCCGCGGTAACACCGGCAGCCCGAGTGGTGGCCGCTTTTATTGGGCCTAAAGCGTCCGTAGCCGGCCAGGTAAGTCCCTGTGTAAATCTTCAGGCTTAACTTGAAGAATTGCGGGGATACTGCCTGGCTTGGGGCCGGAAGACGTGGAGGGTACTCCGGGGGTAGCGGTGAAATGCTGTAATCCTCGGGGGACCACCAGTGGCGAAGGCTCTCCACGAGGACGGGCCCGACGGTGAGGGACGAAAGCCAGGGGAGCGAACGGGATTAGATACCCCGGTAGTCCTGGCCGTAAACGCTGCAGGCTTGGTGTTGCACGCTCTACGGGGGCGTGCAGTGCCGAAGCGAAGGCGATAAGCCTGCCGCCTGGGAAGTACGCTCGCAAGAGTGAAACTTAAAGGAATTGGCGGGGGAGCACCACAAGGGGTGAAGTCTGCGGTTCAATTGGATTCAACGCCGGACATCTCACCAGAGGCGACGGCAGGATGAAGGCCAAGCTGATGACTTTGCTGGACGAGCCGAGAGGAGGTGCATGGCCGTCGTCAGCTCGTACCGTGAGGCGTCCTGTTAAGTCAGGCAACGAGCGAGACCCGTGCCCCTAGTTGCCAGCACTTTCCTACGGGAAAGGTGGGCACTCTAGGGGGACCGCTGGCGTTAAGTCAGAGGAAGGAGCGGGCGACGGTAGGTCAGTATGCCCCGAATTCTCTGGGCCACACGCGGACTGCAATGGCCGGGACAAATGGTTCCGACTCCGAAAGGAGAAGGTAATCCCCAAACCCGGTCGTAGTTCGGATCGAGGGCTGTAACTCGCCCTCGTGAAGCCGGAATCCCTAGTAATCGCGTGTCATTATCGCGCGGTGAATATGTCCCTGCTCCTTGCACACACCGCCCGTCAAGCCACCCGAGTGTAGTTTGGGTGAGGTCTGGGTCATTGGCTCAGTTCGAATCTAGGCTACGCGAGGAGGGTTAAGTCGTAACAAGGTAACCGTAGCGGAAGCTGCAGTTGGATCACCTCCTTTGAAACCTGTGCTTTGTTAACCAGGCACCAAATCTATCGAGTCTCATTCAAAACATTCTTGATGTTAAAGCTATGGGTACCTGCACAGAAAGGGCCCGTAGCTCAGTTGGAAGAGCGTCCGGTTTGCAGCCGGAAGGCCCCGGGTTCAAATCCCGGTGGGTCCATTTAAAGTTATCAATTAACAAATACATACTTTGAGGCCCATAATCAGAAAGGTTATGGGTCGAAAAGCCGAGAGCTACAAGCTCATTGAGGCTCCGCATAGGTCTGATTAAGCGTAATCTGAACTAGTGTCTAATTAGGCTAGATTACATTAAACCACCTGGGGGATGGCTCGGCTCAAAAGCCGATGAAGGGCGTGACAAGCTGCGAAAAGCTCGGGCGAGGTGCATGTAGCCATTGAACCCGAGATCCCCGAATAGGACTCCTGTATAGGCAAACCCTATGCGCTCGGTAACGAGCGGGAACGCGGGGGAATGAAGCATCTGAGTACCCGCAGGAAAAGAAAGCAATAGCGATGCCGTTATTAAAGGCGATCGAAAGCGGCACAGGGCAAACTGAATCCTGCATGGAAACATGCAGGAGATGTGGTGTTGATATGTCCGCTGAACCCTAGTAAACTAAAGCCGAGGTGAGATGGAATGCTCCGTCTGAGAGGGTGAGAGCCCCGTAGGCGTATGTTTAAGGGTTCTGGACATATCGAGAGTAGCACGGGTCGGATATCTCGTGTGAAGATGGGAGGCATCGACTCCTAACCCTAAATACTTTTTGAGACCGATAGTGAACTAGTACCGTGAGGGAAAGCTGAAAAGTACCCCCGACAGGGGGTGAAAAGAGCCTGAAACCAGGTGGTTATAGCCCGTAGTGGCGTGAAAGGGTAGAGTCTCTCTGAAGGAAAGTATCGTGAGGTACCTGTACGAAGAGAGAGGACCAGCGTCACTACATACGTTTTGAAAAACGGGGCGGGGACTCTATGGTCATGGCGAGGTTAAGGAGTATAACTCCGGAGCCGCAGGGAAACCAACAGGCCCGCAGCTCTTTATGAGCAAGGGGCGGAGTGCGAAAGTGCTCGGAGTCATGGCTGTGGGACCCGAAACCGGTCGATCTAGCCCAGGGCAGGGTGAAGCGTGGCGAAAGCCACGTGGAGGCTCGAACCGGTGCTGATATTCAAATCGCTCGGTTGACTTTGGGCTAGGGGTGAAAGGCCAATCAAGGCCGGTGTCGGCTGGTTCCTTCCGAAATGTGTCGAAGCACAGCTTGACTGGAGGTAGTTAGCGACGTAGAGATACTGATTGGGTGTTTAGGGGGCGAAAGCCCTCGGCATCCTGTCAAACTCCGAAGCTGCTAACGCCGTAGAAGGTCAAAGTGAGGGCGTGGGGGTAAGCTCCATGTCCGAAAGGGGAATAACCCAGCCTGAGGTTAAGGTCCGTAAGTGCATGCTAAGTGCCAAATAGGAAGGGAGTTCTTGGCCTAAGACAGCGAGGAGGTAGGCTTAGAAGCAGCCATCCTTTAAAGAGTGCGTAACAGCTCACCCGCCGAGGTCAAGGGCCCTGAAAATCGACAGGGTTAAGCATGCCACCGATACCTCAGAGAAGCGCAAGCTTATCTCGTAGGAAGGCGTCCTGCTAGGGTAGAAGCTGGGGCGTAAGTTCCAGTGGACCTTGCAGGAATGAGAATCCCGCCAGTAGTAGCAGCAAAGTGGGGTGAGAATCCCCACCGCCGTAGGGGCGAGGCTTCCTCGGCAACTATCGTAGGCTGAGGGTTAGTCGGTCCTAAGGACATGCACAATTTGACATGTTCGAAAGGGAAACAGGTTAATATTCCTGTACCTCTCAGGTACATGCGGCAACGCGAGCCTTTTTCCAGACGCTTTGGGCTAAGCCGAGCAGGGCTGTCACCCTGTTTAAGCGTATAAACGTGGGGAGTACCGTAATGGTGAGAACCAGGCGAAAGCGTGAACAGGCCTCTGTATAGAGGCTTCGGCTTATAGCTTGGAGCCCGTGAAAATGGAAAGAGGAAGGATCCTGAGAGTCCGTACCTAGAACTGACGCAGGTGTCTCTGGGTGAGAAGCCTAAGGCGCGTCGGAGAAACGCAGTCGAGGGAATTCGGCAAAATGGCCCCGTATCTTCGGTAGAAGGGGTGCCAGCTCTGTGTAAGAGCTGGTCGCAGTGACCAGGGGGCTCCGACTGTTTAATAAAAACATAGGTAATCGCAAGCCCGTAAGGGTGAGTACGGTTGCTAACTCCTGCCCAGTGCTGGTACGTGAAACCCCGGTTCAACGGGGTGAAGCGCCGGTAAACGGCGGGGGTAACTATGACCCTCTTAAGGTAGCGTAATACCTTGCCGCTTAATTGGCGGCTTGCATGAATGGATGAACGAGAGCCCTACTGTCCCCGACTGCGGTCCGGTGAACCTGTTATGCTGGTGCACAGACCAGCGACCCCCAACGGGTAAAGAAGACCCTGTGGACCTTTACTGCAGCCTGTCGTTGTGTTATGGTTGTGGATGTAGAGCGTAGGCAGAAGCCATCGAAGCCTGCTCGCCAGGGCAGGTGGAGGCGCCAATGGAACACTGCCCATCTATGACTATATCACTAACTGCTTTGGCAGGACATCGGTTGGTGGGCAGTTTGGCTGGGGCGGCACCCCCCTGAAAAGATATCAGGGGGGCTCTATGGTTGGCTCAACCGGGTCAGAAATCCGGTGTAGAGTGTAAGGGCAAAAGCCAGCCTGACTGGATTCCGCACAGCAAGGAATCCAGCCGCGAAAGCGTGACCTAACGAACCACCGAGTGCTCCTCGATGGGGCCCGGTGATAACAGAAAAGGTACCTCAGGGATAACTGAGTTGTCGCGGGCAAGAGTTCACATCGACCCCGCGGCTTGCTACTTCGATGTCGGCTCTTCCTACCCTGGAGGTGCAGCAGCCTCCAAGGGTGGGGTTGTTCGCCCATTAAAAGGGATCGTGAGCTGGGTTTAGACCGTCGTGAGACAGGTTAGTTTTTAACTGTTGGGGGTGTTGGTCGTCTGAGGGGAAGCAGCGTTTAGTACGAGAGGAACGGCGCTGCGTGGCCTCTGGTCTACCTGTTGTCCGACAGGGCATGCAGGGCAGCTACGCCGCAAGGGATAAGAACTGAAGGCATCTAAGTTCGAAACCCACCTCGAAAAGAGACGGCCATTTCTCAGCACGTTCAGTAAGTCCAAAGTGTTATAAAAGGCGCTTCGGATTGACACTGAATGAAAAACCGGGGTTCGCGAGGACAACGGCTGCTGAGAACAAGGGCACGGGTAGAAGACCCGTTTGATAGGGCAGGGGTGTAAGCTGCAAGCCTTCGGGCGAGCAGTTCAGCCCGCTGCTACTAATTGCCCGAGGTAACTTAGCTGAAAGGGCGCTAGTTCAGGCGTTAGATTAACCAGACTATTGCGGAGTTTTTACTCTAATGTCGATGATAACATAATGAGTCTGATTCCTTTATTTATCCTCTGTTGATGAGGGTTAATTGCCTTTTGTTTATACCATACCAGTATCCTTATAAGCGAGATAGCAGGTGGTGCCATAGTTAAACTTAAATATTTTGTTGATGTTGAACTTATAAAAAAAATTGAATGGAGGTTATGGAATGACTGGAAAAGGTGTAGAGGCTATTAAGATTGAGGAGAATTTTGTTACAGAAGAACCTTATTATATGCCTGTTAGTAATGAAATAGAAGTTTTTGAAGCTGCTTTTAAGAACAAGCTACCTGTAATGCTCAAGGGGCCAACCGGTTGCGGAAAGACACGATTCATGCAGTATATGGCCTGGAAACTGAAAAGGCCTCTGATAACTGTGTCATGCCACGATGACCTTACATCAAGTGACCTCGTGGGAAGATATCTCGTTAAAGGTGGAGAAACGATATGGATTGACGGCCCATTAACAAAGGCTGTAAAGGTTGGGGCAATATGCTATCTTGATGAGATTGTCGAGGCAAGGAAAGACACAACTGTTGTTATTCATCCTTTGACTGACGACAGAAGAGTTTTACCCATTGAGAAGAGAGGTGAGATTCTCAAAGCACCTGATGAGTTTCTTTTATCCATAAGCTACAATCCTGGTTATCAGAGTGTGCTCAAAGATTTGAAGCACTCTACAAGACAGAGGTTTATAAGCCTCAACTTTGAGTACCCTCCCAGGGAGCTTGAAATAGAGATAGTTATGAAAGAGAGCGGTATAAATAAGGAGACTGCAGGATATCTTGTTACTCTTGCAGAAAAGATAAGGAACCTTAAAGATAAAGGGTTAGATGAAGGTACCGGTACAAGAGCACTGATATATGCTGGCACTCTTATTCGGAGTGGGATTTCCGAGCAGCAGGCAGCTGAAGTTGCAATGGCAAATCCAATAACTGATGACAGTGATATGCTCAGAGCAATCAAAGAGTTAATAACTACAGTCTTCTAAGGGTGAGAAAGGTTGGTAAGCTTTGAAGATGTACGTTCTAACCTCTTTAAAATTCTTGGTCAGACATCTTTTGGAGAAGATGTTCTGGAGGTGAGATTTACAGGCTTTCACTATGCAAGAGGTATAGAGAGTATAGATGAGGCAGTTCCAGGATTAATGGAGCTGGATAATGAAATTCTCTCAGTAATCTACAGGCAGGGCGAGAATCTTGCCAGAAGAGATAAAGAAATGGCTTTTCACTTTTTCAAGACAGCTTCAGATGCAGTCAAAAACTTCAGTCTTGAAGACATGAATAAATGGGTGGATATGGGTTTAGAAGTAGCTGACAATTATGGGGTTATTCCTGCGAGAAACTTTTTCAAAGGTATAACAAGAGAAACAATTGATAAGATTCACTCTCATGGTCTTGAATATGAAAGTGTTTCGAGAATACTTGAAACCTATATCATAGCGCTCAGCGGAGATACTCTGAAAATTCAGCCAGAGAGTATTTCCTACACAGACACAAAAACTCTTTTTCTGCCCTTTGAAATTAGTGATTTTGATGACAATGACCTTAACTTCAAGTTCTATAAGGTTATAGCTGCCCATAAATATGGTCAGATGCGATACAGAAGTCTTGACCTGAAGCTAAGCAGAATGAGAGACCTTGTGGAAGATATGGAGTCCAGATACTCGAGAGCAACCAGTTATGAAAAGGAAGGTCTTGAGAATTTTATCAATCTATTTCCAGAGAGCAGGCTGGCTCTGGATATATTCAACATAATTGAAAATGCCAGAGTTGAAAGAAACCTTAGAAAAGAATTCAGGGGTTTGGCCAGAGATATGGACATAATCCTGAAGAAAGAATGGGAGATGCGCATCAGTATTGATAAACTCCCTGATAAAGATGCTGTTGTTGAAGCTTTCAATCAGCTTTTAACCTTCGGTAAGGTCAAGGGCGAGATTAAAGGACATCTCAAGCCAGTTGTTGATAAAATTTATGATATAGCGAGAAAAACTCTTGAAAATGGAAAGTCTCACGTTGAGGATTCTGCAAGAGCTACAGCAGAAATCTATGAGGTCATGGAGGAGAAGTTCTTTGGAATACCCTACACAGGTATGGATATACTGAAGTACAGGGGAGTAATAAAGCCTGAACAGGTGACAAGAGCAATAAAACAGACAAAAAAAGAAATAGCTGAAAATATCAAAAAACTTATTGAAGATTTGAAGTTAGAGAAACCTCCGGATATAGATTCTGAACTGCAGCATAATATGAATGAAGTTCTCGACCCTTTATCTTATGGTGCACCTCTTGATTTTCTCTTCAAGATGGGTATTGAAGTTCCGGAAGAGCTTGAAGATGAACTTTTAAAGGAGATTGAGAAAAAACTTGGCGAGCTGGGTGAAATAGATGCAACTATGCTCATGAAGGTTCTTGATAGTGCTGGAAAGAAGCTAAGAGCAAATATTCAGGCAAAGATAACCGAATTTCAGGTTGAACTTACCGATGAAGATATTGCCGGGGCAATACTATATGATGAATGGGATTATAAAATAGCCAGCTATAGAGCTTCCTGGTGTGTCCTCAGAGAAAAGATGATGAGAAAGGGTAGCGACAAGTTTGTTGAGAAAACTATTGAAAAGAATTCATCTCTTGTTAATATGATTAAAAAGCAGTTTGAAATGCTGAGACCTGAGTATAAACGGCAATTCAGGCAGACTTATGGTGAGGAAATTGATCTTGACGCCTTTATAGAGGCCTATGCAGATATGAAAGCAGGGGTTACGCCAAGTGAGAAGCTCTATATGAGAATAGACAAAAAGGACAGGGATATTGCAGTTGCTTTTCTTGTGGATTTAAGCGGTTCGACAACAGGCTGGGTTATAGATACCGAAAAGGAAGCTCTCGTACTGATGTGTGAAGCCCTTGAAATTCTTGATGATAAATATGCTATTTTTGGTTTCACTGGTAAGACAAGAAAGAAGTGTGACTTCTATATTATCAAGAGATTTGAGGATGATTATAACGAGGAGGTCAAACAGAGGATAGCAGGAATGGATGCCTTTGACTACACAAGGATGGGTCCACCAATAAGGCATTTAACAAAGATTCTAGAAGATACTCCCGCTAAAATTAAACTTCTCATAGTTCTAAGCGATGGCAAGCCCGAGGATTTTGATGAATACAAGGGTGAACATGGTATTGAAGATACAAAAAAAGCTCTTATGGAAGCCAAGCGCAAGCATATAAGACCCTTCTGTATAACTATCGATAATGCAGCAAGAGATTACCTACAGAGGATGTTTGGTGATATTGGCTATATTATTATTGATGATGTAAGTAAGCTTCCCAGAAAGCTTCCTGAGATATACAGGAAGTTGACAACATAAGGAGGTTATATTTATGATGTCGAGAGACATTGAAGAAATCACAAAGAATAAGAGGGAAATAGGTAAGAATGCTCTGAAAACAAATATTACTGCTGCCCTTGCAGTTTCGGAGAGTCTTAAATCAACCCTTGGCCCCAGAGGCATGGACAAAATGCTTGTAACTGATGGCGAGACGGTAGTAACTGACAGCGGAAGCACAATATTGGAGCTTATGGATCTTGTACATCCTGCTGCAAAAATGATGGCTGAGCTGGGGAAAACTCAGGGAAAAGAGTTTGGTGACGGCACAACAACAAGTGTTATAATAGCGGGAGAACTCCTGAAGAGAGCTCTTGAGCTTGTTGATATGGGTATACATCAGGGTATTATCTCTTCTGGCTATAAAACTGCTCTAAGCAAGTCACTTGAGTTTCTTGATAGTATAGCTATGGAGCTTGAACAGAAGGATATTGATAGCATAGCTCTCACCATGCTCAGAGGTAAGATAACTGAGGCAGATATTAGATTTGTTTCAACTCTGGCAAATGCTGCTGTAAATCTTGTTAGAGGTGATAAAGATAGAATTTATATAAACTACCGCTCGGGTGGTGGCATTAAAAATAGTAATGTTTTTGATGGAGTTTATATTGACCTGGGAAAAAGGGTTCACCCCTCAATGCCCAGAAAGGTAAAAAATGCCAGAATTCTGCTTATAGATAGAGAGTTTGACCTGGTTAAACCTAAACACACCAAATTAGATATAAACTCAGTCCAGAGTTTGAATGAAGTGGTTGAATACAAGAAGAAAGTTATGAGGGCTGCTGTAGGGGTTATAGCCAGATCCGGTGCAAATGTGGTGCTATGTTCTAAAAATATAGCTGAAGAGGCCATGTTCTTCATGGCAAAAGCTGGAATTCTTGGTGTGAGAGATGTTGAGAAGAAGGTAATGCAGCATATTGCAGAGGCAACAGGTGCAAGAGTTCTTATCAATGTAAATGAGGTCTTACCAGATGTTCTCGGCTATGCTGGCTATGTTGAAGAGAGCAAAATTGGCAATGAAGAGATAATGTACATAAAGAAACCCAAATATCCCAACAGGGTAGCTTCTATATTCATAAGAGCTGGGAATGAAACCCTTGCCATTGAGCTTGTGAGAAAGGTGAAAGAGCTTGTGGAAGTTCTCTGCAGAGTAGCATATGATAAAAAAATACTCCCAGGTGGTGGTGCCACGGAATTAGAGCTTGCTGAAAGGCTCAGGATATTTTCAAGAAGAGTCCCGGGTAAGGAGCAGCTTGCAATTAAAGCCTTTGCAGAAGCTCTTGAAGAAATTCCGAAAATTTTAGCAAAAAATGCTGGAATTAATCCTATCGATATACTTGCAGGTATAAGGCGGGGGCATTATGCGGGTTTCATAAATGTCGGTTTCAATGCTGTAACCAGAAAGGTTGGCGATACTGTTGAGCATCACATATTTGACTCCTATGCGGTTAAGAGGAATGCTATAATCTCTGCAACAGAGGTTGCAAGTTCAATAGTGAGAGTTGACGATGTGTTTATGAATAAAGATAGCAAGGTTGTGATGAAGCAGAAGCCGGAGCCAGAACCCCAGCAGATTGTCGAACCTCCAATAACGCCTCAGGGTAAGTTTGACCTGAAGTATGCCCTTAAAGGGCTGAGGTGATTCAACATATCCTTGGAACAGGGTCAGCCAGAGGGCGCTCAAGAATTCTTTTTCCGCCGACCTCTGTTTTCATTATAACTCTTTTTAAATTTTCCTCAGTAGCCTCGCCAATAATCTCAGCATCCTTTCCCTGTGGAAGTTTTCTTATCTCAGATAGCACATCTTTAGCATTTTCCTGAGAAACAGCAAGAATAGCTCTGCCTTCACAGGCAACTGTTAATGCATCAATACCGAGAAGCTCTGAAAGGGCCTTAACCTCTTCTCTGATTGGTATTCTGTCTTCTTCTATAACTATACCCACACCAGCTTTTTCAGCCCATTCATTCAGGGCATTGGCAAGACCACCTCTTGTAGGGTCTTTGGCAGCATGCACACCGCCTGCTTCAACTGCTTTATTGATTACAGGCAGGACACTTCCAACATCTGATATGAGGTCTGTGGTAAAGCCTTCTCTGTAGCTTAAAAGCGCTATTCCATGGTCACCCACAGTACCGGATACAATTATCTTATCACCTGACTTTACGCAGGAGTCGGCCAGAACCTTATTCTTCGGTGCTATTCCTATACCTGTGGTAGCAATAATAAGCTTGTCAACTCTTCCTTTCTCAATTACCTTTGTGTCACCACATATAACAAAGGCATTGTTCTGCCTCACAACTCTGTTCATTGAATCAAGGATTTTTCCAAGCTTATTACTGCTGAAACCCTCTTCAATCACAAGATTACAGCTCAGAGCAAGAGGCTTTGCTCCCATTACGGCAAGGTCATTAATTGTACCGCAGGCCGCAAGCTTCCCTATGTTTCCACCTGGAAAAAAGAGAGGTTTTACAGTATGGCTGTCACTGGTAACAACCACCTCATAGTTCTCAAGAGTAATACTTGCGCCATCATCAAGGTCCTCGAGATTCACACTACCAAGAGAAGAACTCTCAAAACTTCCAAGAACGAACTCCTTTATGAAGTCCTCCATTATCTTTCCGCCAGCCCCATGAGCATTTGTGATTTCCATAATTTACCTCATGGCTATACTATTGGCCGGGGTATATTAAATTTTGTAACTTACTTCGTTATGCCTGTCTTCTCAAGACATATCTCAAAGTCTTTTCTTGAAGGGTTCTGGTCCTCAAGGATTGTGTATCGAGAAGGTCTTATGTTTTTAGCATGCATAAGAGCTTCAATCATCTGCTCTTTTGTTAATCCAATCTCTCTGGCAGTGGTTGGAGCAAGAATCTTTTCAAGAGAGTACTTAATAAGTTCCCAGTCACCCTTACCATAGTAGTGCTGATGGAGGTACTCCATGATTATAGTACCTATACCTACCTGTTCGCCATGAGTGCCCTTCCCGTAGCGCAGATAGTCAAGAGCATGGCTGAACTTATGCGCTGACCCAGAAACAGGTCTCGAAGTGCCATACATGGTTATAGCAAGACCCCCGAGAATTAATCCTCTAACCAGGAGTTTGAGATAATCAAAATCTCTAAAATCAAGCTCTTCGGCACTTCTAAGTAATAGCATGGCCGGCATGGTTGATATGCTTGCCACAATCTCGTCATAATCCTCATCTATTTTCTGAACGCCAAGTAGCCAGTCCTTAACTTCCACAAGGTTTGAGACCAGGTCACCGTAACCTGACCTAAGAAGCCTGACAGGACTCTTTCTTATAATATCGAGGTCAGCGATAATTGAGATTGGAGATGCTGCCTTTATTGAAATGGGCATTCCCTTCTCTTTGAAACTGGCAAGAGGTGAGGCTATGCCATCATGGGCAGCATTGGTGGGCACATTGATTAGAAGTGAGTTTGAATGGTATGCGACAACCTTTGCAACATCCAGTATCTTCCCTCCTCCCACACCAAAAACAGCGTCATAATCACCAAAATCCCCTCTTATTTCCTGCTCTATTTTCTTTGCAGCCTCTCTGGAAGCTGTTTTAACAATAAATTTATTTGTTTTGCATTCCCCACTACCTGTCAGAAGTTTTTCCACAGCGATGCCAGCTATTTCATTCGTTTTAATACCGGTGACAACCACCACATTCTTTAAGTCATATCTACTTACGGCCTTTGAGATGTTTTCAAGTGCATTTCTATGTATTCTCACATCTACCGGTAATAGAATCTGTTTGAAGTGTTTCAAAATCATGGCATCACATCTGTTTCATTGAGTACATCATCCTGTGAAATACAGTTATAAATCCAAAAGCTGAAAGGAATATAAGAAGATAATAAATCTGTCCCAGAAGTACGCCGACTAAAATTGCCAAAATTCTGAAGTCTCTTGTGGCAATCCCAACCTGACATTCGGCACCAACAGCCTCTGCCATTATTCTTGTTACACTCACAAGAAATGTGCCAGCTATTGCAAGAGTTCCTACGAACCAGTATGCAGGATTCAGTGCTATAAGGGCGATTATTAAGGCTGCATCCACAAACCTGTCGAGAACTCTATCAAGATAAGCTCCCTTTTTTGTTATTCTGCCTGAAAGCCTTGCAAGGTCACCGTCAGCACAGTCAAGTATCTGGGAAATTAAAAGCAGGACAACTCCGTAAATTGCTTCTCCTGTAGCAATCATATAAGCTGCAAGAAATCCAATGAAAGTTGAGATTAGGGTTATAGTACTGGGTGAGATACCTGTGGGTATCAATAGTTTCGCTATAGGTACAGAAAATCTCCTATACACATAATAAGTCAGGGGGTACTTCAGTTCCATTTGAACAACCTTTAAGCGGTTCTCAGATATAATCAGCTTTTAAATTTGTTTGTTACAATATAAAATAGGCTAATAACTCCCGCATCCATTGTATGAGAAGTTTAATCACAAAAAATATTATTGTAGTTCATTCTGAGCATTTAAAAGTGAAAGTTATGAAAGCAGTCGTACTTGCAGCAGGAATAGGAAATCGAATGGAAAATTATACTGAAAACACTCCAAAAACGCTGATTCATGTAGGTGGAAAGCCTATTATCTCTTATATACTTGAAAGTTTTGCTTCTTATGGTATTAAAGAAGTTATTATAGTAACTGGTTTTCAGGAAGAGAAGATTAAAAAACTTGTTGGAGATGGCTCATCCTGGGGTCTTAGAGTTGAGTATATCCATAATAGAAAATTTGATACTACCAATAATATATACAGTCTTTATCTGGTTGAGGAAGTTCTATCGGGAGATGATTTTATTATTGTTAACTCAGACTTATTCTTTCATCCCGGAATACTCGGGAAATTTCTTAAAACAGAGAAGAAGGGTCTAACTCTTATGATAGATGACAGGAAAAAGCTGGGAGAGGAGGAGATGAAGGTTTCTATTAAAGATAGCATAGTGGTGGATATAAGTAAAAGGCTCGGGCTTGGCATATCACATGGTGAGTATATAGGCATGGCAATGATAGCATCTGACATAACAAATGTCTTTTTCAGTACATTAAGAGAGGTTCTGGAGAGTTATGGTACTGACGTTTTTTATGAGAAAGTATTTAAGAGACTAATGGAAAATGAATTTCCAGTAAAATTTGAAACCACAGGAGACTATCCATGGATTGAAATTGACACTCCTGATGACCTCAGAAAGGCTGAGACTGAAATTGCACCAGGGATATGTGCTGAAAGCAATTAGTCTATTTTAGGGTTTATGTCTGAAAGGGAACTATTATCAACTTTTAAAAACATAAAAGGGCATGTGGCAACCACCTTTTTTCTTATTAAAAAACAGTCAAACTGAAAATAATAAATATTGATTTAAACAAAGAATAAGACATGCAGAGGTTAAAAATTGAAACGCCCAGGAAATTTGTAAACAGTATAGACAAAGTGAGGGCAATATTAAGTGTATTTGAGGGGAATGAGAAGCTTCCCGGAGATGAGATTGCCAGCAGGCTTCAGGAGAGGGGATACAGAATTAAAAAAGCACATCTGAATATGTTCATTCATTACAATATGCTCTATAGATACATGAAGAAAGAGATAATCAACAGGAAGGTGCATTACTCAATTTTATCTTAGGTGGTGAGAATGGATATTGAAGCTGCAGTTGTTACAGTTCTGAGTGCTATACTCTTTGCACTTTATATAAAACTTTTAAGGTGGGCTGTTGGGAAAGAGGGAGCTAATCCAGAGTAGTTTCAAATCAAGCTACAAAATAATTTTAAGAGGTTACATTGTCACAGTCTTAGGTTTAAATTTAAGATAATATGGAGGCTTTTAATGGCAAGATGGCAAGGAAGGTCAGTGAGAAAGATTAGTGGTGGACGGTATAAACACTATAGAAAGAAGAAGAAGTATGAGCTTGGAAGAGAGGAGACTGAAACAAAGATAGGAACCAGAAGAGCCAAAGTAATAAGGGTTAGAGGTGGAAATACAAAGGTAAGAGTTCTTGAAGCCCAGTGGGCAAATATCTTTGAAACCGATACCCAAACCTCCAGAAAAGTACAGATAAAGAATGTGAAAGAGAACCCGGCAAATCACCATTTTGTGAGAAGGAATATAATTACAAAGGGAGCAGTTATAGAAACAGAGATTGGAGATGCTATTGTTACTTCCAGGCCTGGGCAGGATGGCAATGTTAATGCCGTTCTGCTTAAATAAATGTTAAAGGAAAGTTTTTTATATCCTTTTTTACAATGTTATATTATTAAAGAAGAGGTTCCTCTAGGAGGACTAAAATAAGGTGCTCCATAATACTTTGTTGATAGATATATTTATTCTGTTTGTATTGTTAGTGCTCTCGGGCTTTTTTTCTGCCTCTGAGACAGCTTTTATATCCATAAGAAAGCCCAGGATAAAGAAGCTGGCTTCTAAGGGTGATTCCAGAGCAGAGACAATTCTCAGACTTTTGGAGATGCCCAACAGGGTTATATCTACCATTCTTGTAGGCAACAATATTGTAAATATATCTGCTTCAGCCATTGCTACGTCTATTGCCATAAAATACTTCGGCAGTATAGGTATAGGTATAGCAACGGGCATAGTTACTTTTTATGTCCTACTCTTTGGAGAGATTATACCAAAAAGTTATGCAGCCTACAATGCTGAGAGGTACTGCCTTTTGGCTGCAAAGCCTGTCTCTGCTCTTGTAACTCTACTTTATCCTCTCGTGTTATTCCTGACATTTATTTCGAAGAGAATAGTCAGATTATTTGGCGGTGAGGTTACATTTGGTCCCTATGCCACTGAAGAAGACTTAAAACTCATGCTTGAACTCGGTGAAGAGGAAGGCTTTATAGAGACGGGAGAGAGGGAGATGATTTCCAGTGTTTTTGAGTTTGGTGAAACCACTGTGAGGGAGATTATGGTACCTCGAGTTGATATGAAGTGCTTGAGTATTGATGCCAGCTATGAAGATGCAAGAAAGTTGATTCTGAAAACAGGGCATTCAAGGATACCCATGTATGAAGAAAATATTGACAATATTGTTGGTATTCTCTATGCCAAAGACCTTCTCAAATATATGAATGGCAGAAGAAGGGTCAGGCTTGTGGATATTCTGAGAGACCCTATTTTTGTACCTGAGAATAAGAAACTTGACGATTTACTTAAAGAGTTTCAGATGAAGAAAATCCAGATTGCAATTGTAGTTGATGAATATGGTGGTACTGCCGGCATGGTTACTATTGAGGACATTCTTGAAGAGCTTGTAGGCGAGATAATGGATGAATATGACAGAGAAGAAATACCAATAAATAAAATAAATGATAGAGAGGCTATAGTGGATGCAAGAATCAACATTAAAGATGTTAATGAAGCACTTGGTCTGAATCTTGATTATTCTGAGTTTGATACTCTGGGAGGGCTTGTATTCAATACAATTGGTGAAATTCCTGGAGTCGGTGACGAAATTAAAATTAATGGAGTAACCATCAGGGTTGAAAAGATGAGAGGAAGGAGAATACTGAAAGTCAGGATTGTTAAGGATATCAAGGAGTAAATTTAAGTCATAGAAATTATATTTTTCTATGGTGGTATTTTGGAGATAAATGCTGACTTTCATATCCATAGCAGATATTCTGGAGCAACTTCAAAAAATATGGAGTTTCCTGTTATAGCAAGGCAGGCAGAACTCAAGGGTCTGAATCTTGTTGGTACAGGGGATGCTTTACATGGTAAATGGCTGAATGAGATTAAAAAACTTGAGAAGTATGGGGATGGCATATATGCTGTTGGAGAAACGAAGTTTATAATAACCCTGGAAGTTGAGGATTCCAGAAGAGTTCATCACTGTGCTATCCTTCCTGATATAAGCTGTGCCGAAAGCTTGAGGGAGGTGTTCTCTAAATATTCAAACCTTGATGTTGACGGAAGACCTCATATGAGTCTGAAAGGCGAGGAGATAGCAGAGATTATCTCGGATGCGGGAGGGCTTATTGGGCCAGGTCATGCTTTTGTGCCCTGGACAAGTGTTTATAAAGAATACGATTCTATTGAAGATTGCTACGGGAGCGCTATTAAAAAAGTTAAATTTATTGAGCTTGGACTGAGTGCAGACACAGATATGGCTGATACTATTGAAGAACTTCAGAATTTAACTTTCCTCAGCAACAGTGATGCTCATTCACCCTGGCCAAATAAGCTGGGCAGAGAATTCAATCGTCTTGAAGTTAAGGATATAACCTTTAAAGATATTTCTCTTGCCATTGAGCGTAGAAAGGGAAGAAGCGTTGTTTTGAATGTTGGTTTTGACCCTCGCATGGGAAAATACCACAGGAGTGCCTGTATAAAATGCTATAATCTATATGATATAGAAGAGGCACAGAGATTAAAATGGAAGTGCAGCAAATGTGGAGGTAGAATAAAGAAAGGAGTTAAGGATAGAATAAAGGAGATTGCAACATGGGATGAGCCAAGGCATCCTTATCACAGACCTGAGTATATCAAAATAGTCCCACTGTCTGAAATTATTGCCAGTGCTCTTGGAGTAAACTTCTACTCAAAAAAGGTGCAGACTCTCTGGAATAAGCTGGTTTCTAAATTTGGGAGTGAAATTGCAGTGCTTATAGATGAGTCGTTTGAAGATATTGCTGTAGAAAGTGGTGAGACTGTCGCAGCCTATATAATATCCTTCAGAAAGGGAGATTTCAGAATAAAGGAAGGAGGCGGTGGAAGATATGGTGAGATTCTCTTTAATTCCAGAGAGAAGGTCAGAGAAAAGACTGGAGGTATAGGCCAGAGCAGTCTGGATTCCTTTTGATGTCATATGCGCAATATAGAAAAGCTTATTATAGATTTGCTTGAAGATATTTACCCTGAGCAGATAAGTATGGAAGAACTCGCCTCTATCACAGGCTACAGTAAAACTTATCTATCAAAGAAAATTCTTGAGATGAAAGATAAGGGCTGGGTTGAAATTGCAAAAACAGGGGAAGAAATATATATTAAGTTTACCCCCTGAAGTGTTATGAAAATTTCAATGAACTTGTCAATGTGAGCTTTCTCACAGTCTCCCGGAATTGCTATAATTCATATCGCTGCTCCGGTAGTGTAGATCGGTCAATCATGCCGGCCTTTCGAGCCGGTGACTCGGGTTCAAATCCCGACCGGAGCATCCCTTAGCCGCCACAAAAGCCTTTGGAGCTTTAAATGCTCCAAATGCAGGCAAGGGCATGGTGGTTAAAGTTGAAATCTACGGGGTTGAGGAGATTTTTGATAGAAATGCGAGTCGCTATATCTTCAGGCTTTTTCCGGGCAAGAAAGAGGAAAGTCATATTACTACGAGAACTTTGCAAAGGATATTTAGAAATGCTGTTAAAAGGGCAAAGTTTTGCCACGTATCGCTCTGGCATAAATGCTCAAAAACTATGGAAATATATATACATGTAAGCAGCAAGAACTTCAGTAAAATTACAAATCCGTTAGATTTAATATATGGAAATTGGCAGGATATACGACATCAATGTTGCATATGAACGAGTTAGCTGAAATACTAAGAAGGTCAATCACCCACGACTGAAGTCGTGGGCTTGTCTCGTGAGAGATGAGGGTAACAGGTTGATTAGGAGGCATTATAAGATGCAGAAGTTATCAGTAGAGTTAAAGAACACACCAGGAGATGCTCCTCAAGTCCCCTGCTCTGTAAGTGGGGCATTAAACAGAGAGGAAACTCTCAGTGTGCCCTGCATAGTACTGGCTGATAA